>Ga0325401_1006939_pt1 | contig 10988 bp, 6 predicted proteins | sample PopdelMetagenome_FD_205666 | JGI IMG/M metagenome (GOLD analysis project Ga0325401, IMG submission 205666) | Populus deltoides microbial communities from Bellville, Georgia, United States - Xylem-PdKOR-R2 | ecosystem: Host-associated > Plants > Phyllosphere > Stem > Wood/Secondary xylem | place...
CTATATGATGTATCTGCTGGCAGGATCAATCCCTAGTTCCCTACACCTACAAGCTGCTAAAGAAGTTTTAAGTTCAATAAAAACATGAGAGTTGCCAAATAAATTTAATATCGAATGAGCCTCTATAAACATGAAAGCAATGCTTTAGCCTTTTGAGCACCGCTGTCAAGTGCGTGTGAATAATGAAGTTAACCGATTGCCCTAACTAAAACCTCGTCTCTAACAAACCTGAGCACAACCCAAAAGGGAAAATCCCATACAAAAAGTTGACAGCTAACAGCAAATCCATTTAAACTAGTGTATTCCGAACTCCAGTTTTCTCAGGGACTTCTCAGGGGAATATGCATTCCTGCATTCGATAGCATGGACAAAAAGCTGCTATTATATTAAATCATGTGAAAGGCACCCAGACTCATCATATACCACACATGGTGGGCAAGTTAGCAGCTTAACCTAGTGGTCTCAAGGGTGAGATAGCAGTTTTTAGCATGTCAGTTTGGTTAGTTACACTTCCTCTTGACAATTCAAGACTTCCAACATGTTAAGCTGTTCTAGAGCTTGGGCCAGCCTCAATTTTATATCAGCCTATAGTACATCAAAGACACGACAATCAAATCAAAAAAACAAAAACCTGGAATCTTCCTGCGTGATCTAAATATACTTCCACTTCCTATGAACGTATCACAGTAGTCTAACCACTATATGAAAACCAAAACCAGATTTTTATTTAGATTACTGAAAGATTTTACCATGAAAAAAAAATCCATAGCAAGGCATCCATTCACCAATGCTCTAAATACAAAGTACTCTAAATGAGCCTTTCTTTCATCCAGTTGACCAATGCTTTACTCCAACTTCTAACCCAGCTCAAAACAATTTTCAAATAGCAACCACGAATTTCCGCCAACAACCATGACTTTTACTACAAAGCCTAGTGGCAGCAATCATCTATATAGAATTTATTTATGCGACCAGCAACCTGCTAGATTTAAATGCTAAAACTATAGAAGTAAAAGAGAAGTCCTTAGAGCATGACGCGGGTCATAATAAACAATGTATTTGCACAAAAATAATTAGCATGTGCAATGGAAACAAGTAACTTAAAGCTAATGCTCGCAGGTCACAGGTAACGATTCGAGCATATTCATCGTACATCAGAAAGGATCACTACATATTGGTATGAAATTGAATAAATCACTCTTAACATTGCCAGTCAAATTAATATGCAAAATACACGCTTTGGCAGGCACGGTTTTACAGTTCAATGTAAAGAGATATAAGTAACACAAACCCAAAACCAAAAGACAGAGAACAAGAAAGATAGGATTCATAAAAACAATTTAATACCAAGAAGAATAATTACTAAACTAAAGCTTAACTGACATAATTAACTCCATAACAAAGGTACCAACAAAAATAGTACGAATCCTTCATAAAAAGAGTCAAATATTCAAAGCAAAAGAAAAGATGAAAACCAAACACTAGAGCCTAGAATCATTACCAATAAGAGAAAAATGCCAACATACATCTCCACTCCTAGACCAGCCAAGACAACTTTCTCCCTCTTTAAATCACTGCTTCTCCTCCCTCTCTCTATTCCACTGCTCAATCCTGGCCCTTCTTTCCTCGCTGCCTTCCCTGACCGGGCTCCTGCTCCTCCTCGGACTCCCGTGTCTTTTCCTCCCTCCGTCTCTGTCATTCCTCCTCCCATTTCCACGATAATCACGGTCTCTGTCTCTGTAATCCCTCTCACGCCTATCATAATCTCTATCCCTCCTCCTCGGACTCACACTCCTACTCCGACTCCTACTGACCCTGTATCCCCGATATCTTCCAAACAACTTTCTCCGCAAATCCTTCCCAATCAGCTTCACATGCATAAAATTACAATAACCACCACGATTGCAGTTATTCTCCTCGTACTGTCTGCAGGTAGCTTCACGAAAATCAGTGACTGGAGAGAAATCGGCGATAATAGGACGACCAGAGTAAAATCGTCCCTGAAGAGATTGCAAAGCGGCGGCAGCTTGGTCCTCCTCCTTGAACTGAACATAAACGTTACCGATCATGTGATCGGCGAGGTTATCACAAACATTAAGGTTCTCGATCTCACCAAATTTGCTTAGTTCTTCAAAAATATCCTCATAAAAATCTTCGAAATGCTCCTGGATCTTGTGTGGGTCGAGTGGCTGGCCTTGAGCATCGACACCGGGAGTAATCATGTCAGGGCGGTGGTACGTGTTGGATAATAAGAGAGTGGGAGAGATGGTGGGGCGATTGTGGAGGCGAGAGCAGCGATCGCCGTGACGGCATGCGCCAATCTTGAAGTAGAAAGGACAATTAACTCGGTCTTTCTCGGTACCGAAGATTGAAGCTAAGTGCTCCGCCATGGTTTTGTTTGATAATGGGATTTATTTGGGGTTCTGTTTGAGAAAGCTCTCGTTCATGAAAGAAACCTAATTTTAGAAATTTAGGGAATTTAGACACAGAACTTTCTCTCTCTAGCAGTCCCTCTGTCTCTAAGAGAGAGGAGTGGCCGTACCAATACCACTATTAAATAAATGAATGAACGAGTGACCGGGTGGGTTAATAATAAGATCCGTTTTCAATTGTTTTCTTTATAAAAACTAAAAGTAAAAGTTGAAATGACGCGGGTCAACCCGGTATCATCTCTTCAATCCACAGTTGAGGTACTTAGCTTGGTCACTTTTACATCATACTAATTGCATATACGCGCTCTGCGGTGGATTTACTTTTTATTTTTATAAAAATAACAGTAAAAATTTATAATATAAAAAATAATGTTTTTTATATTAATAATAATTATTTTTTTTCAAATTTATTAATAATATTAATTATAATAAAAATAATAATATTTATAACACAGACAATATTATATTTTTTATATGAATATTTAGAATTATAATAAAAATAATAATATTTATAACATAAATAGTAATATTTTTGATATAAATACTTTGAATTATAAGAGAAAAAATAATATTTATAACACACATTATTATATTAACACACATGTAGTTGGGTGTGGATGCGTCCAAATCCAACTTGAGGGTGGGCGTGGTTGTGGTCAACCTAACTTGAGTTAAGCGTGAACGCGTCCAGACTTCTAATTATAATAAAACTAAAAATAATTATAACATGAATAATATTATTTTTAATATTAATAGTTTTAATCATAATAAAAGTAAAAATAATAATAAAAAAATTATACTATTTTTAATATTAATACTTTTAATCAAATAAAAATAATTATAACATAAATAATACTATTTTTAATATTAATACTTTTAATAAAAATAAAAATAAAAATAACAAAAATAATACTATTTTTAATATTAATATTTTTAATCACAATAAAAAAAAAACAACTATAACACAAACAATACTATTTTTATTATAAGTAATAATATTATAATAACAACGGGAGATGGACACCTGACGTTTGGTCTGCCCTAACGCCACGTGGCGTTAGGCGACCCTTACGTAGCTATCAGACCCGAGCACCACGTGACGATGGTATGTCCTAGAGAGAGCCAACACGCTTGGGTCATGGCAAAGTTCCTGATTATCTAGGGTACGGGGTCATAACCCCAGCTCAATGAGTTTTGCGTGACCCCGTTCTATTGGATCTTGATGAAAAATTTTAAATACTTTAAATTTTATTACAATTAAAAGTATAAAAAATAGTATTATTTGTGTTATAAATATTTTAATTTTTATTATAATTAAAAGTATTATTCTTTAAAATAGTATAATTGGTGTTACAAATATTATTATTTTATTATAATCAATAGTATTTGTGTTAAAAATATTATTATTTTTATTAAAATTTAAAATATTCATGTAAAAATAGTATTTTTTGTACTATACATATTATTATTTTATTTATAATTAATAGTATGAATACTAAAAATATTATCATTTGTGGTATAAATATTAGTATTTTTATTATAAGTAATCATATTATAATACCAATGACAAGCGGACACCTGACACTTGGGTTGCCCTGCTCAAGTGCTAACCCAGCACGCAGGCACGAGCACCCGGTGGTGCTTCGGGGTGCTTGGGGTGAGCCAAGCAGCACCCGTTCACGTGCATATCTGAGCGCCATATGGTGATGGTGGTTGCTTAGGGTAAGCCTGCCCGCGCCTGTTCAATGTGGGGCACCTGACGCTTAGGTCTGAAGGAGGACCCATTATCTTGGGTCCGGCGTCAGAACCCAAGCTCAATGGGTCTTACGTGATCCAATTCTATTGGGTCTTGATGAAGAATTTTAAATATTTTAATTTTTATTATAATTAAAAGTATTAATTAAAAAATAGTATTGTTTGTGTTATAATTATTTTAATTTTTCTTATAATTAAAAGTATTACTCTTAAAAATAGTATAATTGGTGTTACAAATATTATTATTTTATTATGATGAATAGTATTTGTGTTAAAAAAATTATTATTTTTTATTAAAATTTAAAATATTCGTATAAAAAATAGTATTATTTATGCTATAAATATTATTATTTTATTTATAATTAATAGTATGAATATTGAAAATATTATCAGTTGTGGTATAAAATATTAATATTTTTATTATAAGTAATAATATTATAATAACAATGAGAAGCGGAAACCTAACGCTTGTGCTGCCTTTGCGCCACGTGGCATTGGGGCTGTCATAGCTAATCAGGCCTTTGCCTGGATTAAGGGTGATCATTTTCGGTTCGGTTTGGTTTTTATTAAAAAAACCGAATTTTTTTTTAAAAAACCGTAACCGAACTGAAACCGGTTCAATCTGGACCATTTCAGTTCGATTCAGTTTTTTAGGACAAAAACCGGTTCAAACTGATTTGGCTTGGTTTTTTCGGTTTGGATTCGGTTCGGTTCGGTTCGATTTTAGGCTTATAAAACCGAAACCGAACCAAACCGGTCGGTTTTTTAAATTTTAATCAATTTTTTTCATGGTTTGGTTTTTTCAGTTATTTTTTTTTGTTTTTTCAGTTTTTTTGCTCACTCCTAGCCTAGACCCAAGCGCCAGGTGGCGCTCGGGTTTGCCCGCGCAATGGCTGGGCAGCCCTAGCGCCAAGTGTCCTTGCGTAGGTAGCATCAGGTGCCCGCTCCTCATGATCTACAGCCTCACCAAAACTTATGCTGATCATTTTCTCATGAATCATCCCTTCAATGCCAAATGCACCCCCGTGAAAAAAACAACCCCACACCTCCCTCGCTGCCCTTGCAACTTTTTGTGTTAAGGGTTGGGCTGCCATTACAACTCCAATCTATAGTGCTATGAGTCTATGTAAAGAGTATATTATATAATTTATTATTGTTTTAAAACTTATACAGGCTTGAGGGCTCTCTCGGTGTTCGAACTGTTCTAGTTTTATAAAATTAAAAAAATTTAGTCACTAATGTGTTGATTTTTTTATTAAAATTTTTTTATTTTAATTATTTTTTTAAAATATATTTTTTATCCTTTTAACATGTAACTTGAGCTTTACTTGAATTTTAAAACTATAGGTTTTATAATCATGATACATGGAATTATTATCATGGTAAGTATGCCATCAATTTTGCTTTCACGTGCAAGTATTTCTTTCCTATTTTCCAACAAGTCAATGGTTGATGTGCTTTCTTTTTTCTGCCTGGCATTTCTTTAAATTTGTTCATTCCATGCCAGACCAAAGTAAAGGCAAAATGATTGATGACACTTTTTTGGGATTGCTGTGCTGTGTAATACGTATCTGCAAATACTTATCCATGCTTACATTTACAGTGCCCGATAGCCTAAAGCCTATATTTATTTTCACAACGGCTCAAGTTATTCCCTTAACAAAATATTTTAATAATAAATATAGTATATTTATTAATTATATTTTATAAAATCAAAATTACCTTAACATCCGAGCTTTGATCTTTAATGTGTTGCTTCGCCTAGACTTAAATGACTCGGCACCGCTACTGTGCATGCCTATGCGCAAACTTCAGGAAAGTCATCCATCTTTTTTTGAAGTTCCGGATTCCGATAAGTAAACACAATCATGCTAACAAATCCACACGCATTTCATATGCAATAGCACAATTGTGCTAGCTCACCAAACCACTAATTTCAGAGTCGACGTTTCGTTACAAAGAAAAATCTAAAAATCTCATAATGACTTGAACCAAGTTTGTAGATATGATCCATCCATGCCTGAGATCATATGGCACTGGAAGATATGGATCAGGGCTTCAGAGATAAAAGCTAATCCGCTTAAGATTATACAACACTGAAAGAAAGGTAAAACAATAAGTCTGTTATTAGATTGTGCTGCACACAATCACCTAGGAAGGCTGCGCAAAGGAAAGTTCCTTAGTGGATTCTCCCTTAAGAGATCTGTTTCCCTGCTAGTTCAAAAATCAAGAAAACTAATCAGTTCTCACTAAGAAAATATATCCTCTGTAATGTTTAGCACATCCTTGAGTGGACAGTGAAATAGTCATGCAACTAGCACTTACTTCTTAATGTCTAGGCCATCTCCCTGCCTCAGCTTCAACGTCGAAGACTTGCCATCATGATCATGTGATCTATCCATTCTGATAAGACAAGATAACAAGTTAACAACAGAACAAGGAGACTAACATATCAACAAGCACTACATATATAGATGCAGAAGAATTGATGCAATCTCCTTGATGGAGAATTGTCTCCATCAATTGACAAATTATTATTTATCCCTTAGAACAATGGTATTACTCACTCTGTACATTCCTCGTCAACAAACACTTCAATGGAGGCGCTTGCAGTTACCCCTCCAGTTCTAGCTCCAGGTCTCCGAGGAATCTGAGAGAAGGCATCTTCTCAAAGTTTAGTGCCCGCCTATTGAAAAGGAATTCAGATGAAAAATTGTATGGAGTGTTTTTGAGAGATGAAGCCACCTTGTATGTTGTCCATTTGGTAGGCAATGCACTATTTTCCTTGTCTCTCTCTTCTCGAGCTCCAAGAGTGCTCCAAGGACTCAAATCTATCTTGGACTTGCCTGATTGATGTCCTGGCATGGTGTCAATACTTGTTGTGTCTTTGAAAATAGAAAGGGGAATCTTTTGAGTCCTATAAACGGGATCAGAAGCAAGTGTGTTAGAAGTTAGAACGGAAATCCAAATGATAATGCCAACCGAGTTTGCTTCCATCAACAATAACAAAAATTCGAAATAAAACACATATCAATAGGCATATTCGGTTGAAACACTTGCATACAACATGCGTCAATGTTTCACATGGGTAGGGAAGAGGAATCATGGCACAGATTCTTTAATCAATGCAAACAAAATTTGCGATGGCATAAAGTACTCAATTGCAAGTCCATAGATGTATTTATGCATCTCAATCATAGCAATAGTCACTTCTCAACTTTCTTTTGTATTCCTGAAACACTGAATGAACCAGTCAGCTGTTCACTTTTAAGCAAAGATGCTGACATCATAAAAGTTTCTACATTTCCGAGGATGTATTAAGAGGAAGGAACATGCTGACATTCACGAGAATCTATCACAGCAAAGGAAACTTGTGCCTTTGGGCATTAGTAAACTTTGACATCAAATTATATATGGGCTTGTTTCCACCTTTCCAATCATTTTCAATATAATTTTTAAATATTTATTAACTTCCAGTTACTACAATTTTAACTGAAGTTACTTCCGCTGTGGAAACATTTGTGGCAGACTTCGTATAACTGTTGTATACCAAATCAACCTAGTGTGCAATGCGAAAAGGGACCACGGTAGAACTTGTGCACAGCTTCTAAATGGATGTGCTACTTCATCCCAGTTGGGTAACAAAATAAGCAAGTTTTTAGAGATTCATATATACATGCAGGCTGGCAGATCAATTTCATTTTTCCTTGTTCAAGAAGCAAATCCTTGAATGGAACAGAAAGGGGAACTAGGAACTAAAAGAAAAGTAGCAACTCTAAAACCGCATCCTTACCTGTCTGGCTTCATTTGTTTCCTTGCAAGTTCAGATCTCTCCATATTTTGCCTCCCTGCAACATTGGTGAGTGTTAGCAACAAATTCAAAATGGCAGATTAGAGCAGTAGAAACTTACGATTATCTGCAGTGGACAGGACAGTTCCAAAGCTTCGGACTGGCAAGTGACTTTCTCCAGAGTCGTCCTAAGAAGAAGGAGAAATGAAATAATAAACCACTTCCATTTGTTTGATCATATATCAACTAACAAAATAATTTACCAAAGCCGCATACCTCCACAACATTTGGTTTTCTCATCGACCTAATAAGAAACTTCCTATAGGCATCCTTCAATTTCTCTACTGGTTGAGCATCCCTATAAAAGTAAACGCTCATTGAAAATTGGAAAAGAAAATTTTATTTGTATAGACAAGTCCATCAAACTGAAGGATAAGTAACTTCAATGTGGTTGCTTTTGATGGGAGAAAAAAACAACAGAACTTAAACAAGAAATGATTTTTGCAGAGATGAGATATCAGACCATGAAAAAGCTTAGCTGATGATAACAAACAAGAAACAAGATCGTCTCCTCATTGCTTTCACGCACCATAAAACTTTTCCATGTATTAAATTACAGTCAGTTATGTGTGGATCCTTATTCTCTCATTGCTTTCAAAAGTCTAATTGTTATTGTTTGCAAACACAGCTAAACACTCAAATGCTCACAAGCTGTCAAGCACAAGAATAGCGAATTAATTTAAATGGTGCTGAACTGCAACAAATCTAAAAGTTTGAGCGCGCACAGAGAGTTAGTCCCAATAACTGCAGCTCGGACAGTTTCATTTTGCGATATAATGTTTGATTACTTTGCTCTTTAACCTACTTCAAATGCTGTAGCAGGCAAATACTACTGCCTATGCAACTTAACTAAGTGAATATATAATGAAGATGTTGAATCATCAGTCCTGATTGTGAGGGAGTGGTATAAATCCATGTAAAAGCCTTATAAAACAACTCCAAGCCCTTGAGCAATCAAGCCAACTCAGTCGTATAGAATTAAAATATTGGAGGAGAGAGACTTACCTAGATATCCCAAGATTGAAAATGTCGTTTGCAATTTTCATCTTAGACTTGGATTCCATATGCAAAGCATATGCTAAGTAATAAGCAGAATGTGACTTCCCAATTTCATTTGCTTCAAGAAAATTGTAAATGACTTCTGCATCAGCACAATTTTCAGCCTAACAGAAAAAGAGAAGCACTATTTTCATCAGGACAAAGAATCTCCAAAAAAATTGAAAACACGGACAGGTAAAGAGTGAAAAATCAATAAAAACCCACATATTCTAACCAAACTTTGAGGTAACGGAGATCATCCTTGTACCGGTCGGAATGCCAAAAAGCACGCACGCATTGTTCGTATATGAGTATGAGGCCTGAGCAGTCTCCTCCTGGTGGGAATGCCTCTTGAACCCATCTTATACACCTTCAAACATCACCATAGCATTTCATTAATTAATGAATAATAATAATAACAGGAAAAATAAAAGTAGGAAGGAGAGTACTCACTGAATCCATGGAAAGAGAGGATCATCCCCTTTATACTCATCAATCGCTTCTATCAACTTCCTAGACTCATGAAATTAAAAAGTGAAGAGAAATCAAATCAATAAGTAATGAATATAATGAAAGGTGGATAGAGGATGGAGGAGCAGGAGGAGGAGGAGGACCTTCGGGTGTCAAGGAGAGATTTCTTGAGTTGATAGTCCGCGTGGGATTTGAGGGCTTGATTCAAGAGGCCAACATTTCGGCCTCTTTTCAGGGGTCTTACATTTTCTTTGAACAGTTCCCACTCGTTACCCGTCTCTTGTTTTGTCGCAAGAAACTCCGTCTCTGCATCCAACTTTTCCATCTCCATTTTCTCCCTTAATGACTGCTGCTGCTTCTCCTTCTTCTTCTTCTTCTTGAATCTTGAGAGAGAGAGAGAGAGAGAGGGAGATTTTAAAAATGAGATTACTAGCCGTTAGTTATAAATATATATAGATGAACTGATTTGTGGAGGGTGGAAATCTGTGCCCTTCCTTTCCTGCGGCCCCTACCATTTTAGACTCCTCTCCTCTCAACAAATTTGAAATTGAAGTACTGTTCATTAAAAAAAAATAAGGGACTCCAGGTCCACTGCTTGGTTTCAAAGATTTCAATTCCGGGGGTCGAGTTATTTTTTTTATAAAATAAATAAAAATATTTAATCAATAACAAAGTTAATTTAAGTTAACTCTATGAATACTGAGTGATTCCTGATATAAAATTAAATTAATTAAAAAAAATCACAAAATTCAATATCTAGTAACTAAATATAAAAGAATAAAAATAAATAAAAATTTAAAAAACCTGACTCAGGTCGGATTAATTTTATAAACCCGTTAAATACGATATGAGATCAAGATTTTAAAATATTTTTTTAAAAAAAAACCTAAAAAAACTGAAGTTAAATTTAAAAAATGATAAAAAAACTAAGTCAACATGTGTTAACTTGCCCGATAAATTAATATCAAATGATAAAAAAAATAAATTTTAAAAAGGATTTAAAAAAAACCGAACTTAATGCAGGTTAGTCGTCAAAATTGGTAGATCAGATCATGAAACTGAGATTACCCTATAAAATACAGACCCGAAAAAATTACAAAGCAAAATTCTAAACCCTAAAAATTTTAAAAATAAAATTAAAACAGCGAGGATTAAATCTGGCACAAAGAATAATTGAAATGAACTAATTAAGGATTAAATTGAAAAACGAAAAAGATGAAGAAAAAGATTTTTAAAAAATAAGGATCAAATTGAATACAAAAAATTAAATGATATTAAATGTTAAGGGATGGAATTAGAAAAAAAACTTCAAGAAGCTTTAAAATCAAAACGAATAGAACTCAAAATAATAATGACTAAATTCAAAATAAATACAAATTGAATGACACAACTAAAATTTTAAAGGTTGGGCATGAATACTAAGGCCTGAAAGAGAGAAAAAA
>Ga0325401_1006942_pt1 | contig 10984 bp, 5 predicted proteins | sample PopdelMetagenome_FD_205666 | JGI IMG/M metagenome (GOLD analysis project Ga0325401, IMG submission 205666) | Populus deltoides microbial communities from Bellville, Georgia, United States - Xylem-PdKOR-R2 | ecosystem: Host-associated > Plants > Phyllosphere > Stem > Wood/Secondary xylem | place...
TGAGAATATAGACACCATCATCTCTAACAATCCCAAGGATTTAGCCTAAAAAATCTCATTATTAAGAACCTTTAATAATTCATACACAAGCGTGCATGCACATATATCTCTTCATCTGGAAAAAAATAAACAAGAACCCTGAAAGCAGGAATAGTGGGCCGCCCTCTGACTTAGCACTATCATGCACAATCCAAACACATAAACAAAAGAAAAGGTTACAAACCAATCAAATAAGCTCCACTCACTCCTCTCTCTCTCTCTCTCTCTCTCTCTCTCTATATATATATATATATATATATATATATGAATAAAAAACAAGCCAATGAGTACAATGATCCCTTTATTTCTGTTTTTCTTTTTATTTCATCAATAATAACAATGCCAATATATTGAAAAAGGTGGACTGGTGGTGCCATCCACAACAATCTTAGAGCAACAGGAACAAAAGGCCTTCTATCCCAATCTGCTAACTTCACCCCACTCATATATAACAATCAACAACATATAATTAATCTCTAATTTCACAACTATTGTTAAATTTAGCTGAATTTAGCAGTTGTTCCTGTGCCTAATCCCACCTTTAAACTACTAGTTAATTAACCAGCACTACAACTTGGATTAATTAATAATCCTTATAGATATTTATAATATTCTTGATCTCCAGAGGCTCCTAATGATCATTTGCTAGCCTAACATCATTAATTCTTCTTGCAGCTGGCCCAGCATTGTCTGTCCATCTATGAAGCTTGAGTTCCCTTTTCTCTTTTTTCATTTGTTTTCTTTCGCTTTTCGTTCAAGACTGATACAGCTAGCTAGCACAGCAATGCAGTAGCTCAGCTCCTAATATAATCTTCTCAATTCCTATATTGAAGTTATGATCATTTCCTTCCATCTTGGTTGGATTGATTCAACACTACAGATATTTAGAATCAGTACTTGATCATTGGATAGAAGCTGTACGTTTTGCTAGCTTTACTATATATCATCCTTCTACCTGAAAGTACCACCAAATGTTGGTGTCCAGAAATCAGCTGTGGTCTCATTAGCAACAGGAAATGTGCTGGAGACAGGCACAAGACATAGTCCTCTGCTTCTTAGATCTTGTTTTGGCCCTTCTAGGTCATTCAGTTTGTCAGCTGGAGCCTGTAAATATGAATATATATCAAATCAATTAATTATGCTTCAAAAGAGTCTTTTGATTCATCTAGTGGAAGTGTTGGCCAAAAGTAATCAACATGAAGAAATAAAGAATTGTTATACCTGCTGATGGTGAATGGGGTTGCCATTTTTCATATATGGAGTTCTTAACACCTACATTAACAAAAACAAAAACATATATTAACAAATAATCCCTCAATTTAAGCACTTAAATATATTTTAATCCTGTCTGAACGAGGTAGGCTCCCCATTAATTAATGTATGTAAACATTTACATGGTTGTTAAGATCAGTAGGACTTGAAATAGTGATCTTTTTTCTTTACCCTACTTAATTTGAATTAAGAAGTGAGAATCAATGGATTAAACACTCGAATATTGGTGTCAGGAAGATAAAAGAACATACACTGACTTGATCATGAAGGAACTTGATGTACTCGATAGCTTCATGGAGAACCGATGCAGTATCAGTCTGGACAAGGTAGAGTATATGACTAAAGGGTGAGCTTTCAATTGAATCATAAAGCAAAGACTTATTTTGGTATTTGTACTATTTGAAATAAAGTAGAAAAATCCAAAAGCTAACCTTTCCGAAAGGTGAAACCAATTGCTGGAGGGCAGTTATTCGGTCTCCTAGCTTCTCTTTCCGGACCTGATAACAAAGTAACATCTTCACATTCACTCCTTCAAAAGATGAAAAGATAATCAAGCAAGAAAAAAAATGAAAAAAATATGTCAAGTACATTCTAGTACTCATCAAGAGCTCGATACTTAGAGTTCTCTATACCTTGAAGGTTGGTAATGGAGATGGTGTTTCAATTCGAGGCCTTTTGAAAGCTGGTTCGCTTCCTTTCGTAACTACCGAAACCGAGTCTCGAACTTCTTTGCTAGGCTGAAATTTGTGAATACACAGAAAAAATGATGTTTAGTCCGAAACCCTAGTCACTAATTGATGAACAAGGCTAATTAATGAATGTTTAATCATCATCTTTAATTACCTTTGTAGTGAGGTTGGAGCAATTGGATTTCTCTTCAAAAGCTGGCACAAGAAATTGAGACTGTGATGAGGGTAAAAGGTTTGCTCTAATATCGTTTATTCCAGTTGGCGAGGCATTCCAATAGGGTGTGTTGTTAGTAAAGTGCAAAGTGCTTGGCTGTTGCTTTGGCAAAGAAGATTTTATTAACGGAGATACTTTAGGCCAAGAAGGAGATGACAATTCAGTCATGTTGGTCCCATAATTTGGAGCTGTTGGCGACAAGTAATTCATGAACCTGTTGTTGAAAAGAGATTGTGCTTGTTGTGGTTGAGGATATTCAGGTTCAAATAAACTTTGTATCAATGTTGAAGGGTAGCCATAAGATGCTGATGGCTCCATTGAAAAGCCTGTAGAAAATCCCTGGCAAGTTGGTGGCGAATTGCCGGAACTGTTAACCGGATTTAGCCTTTGTTGATCCAAGGAAAAATCTTCAGCAGTGCTTGTATAGCTCTTTGGACTCCAATCTTTTTGGATTTGAGAAGAGTTTAGTCCTCCTGAATTCATCTCTTCTTGCATCATGGAGTTGTAACTCTCAGTTCTTCCATTCCCAGGACTGCAAGAAGATCAAGGATTCTTATCACTGATTTAAAATCTTTACCACTTGATAAAAAAATGATGATCATTTTGACTTGCTTTTTGTAACAGAAACAATAAACATAGCCATGTATTTTTTTTCTAACTTGTAGTTGAAATGAAATTCTTTGGAATTTAAGTTGGACTTCCACCATAATCTGAATTTAAGAAGGGAAAAAACAAAAACAAAAACAAAACAAAACAAAACAGGAAAAGGAACAACATGTTTACCAAACTTACAGTAAAGCTTGGTTCCAATCCGATGATGACGAAGATGACGACGAAAGGCCATACCCCATCATTTGCAAGGTGGAGTCAATCAAAATACTGCTACCACCACTATCTGAATCAGCCTGTTGAGGTTTCTGAGAATTTAGGAAAGGTATAGAGGCATCGGACACTGAGGTAGTAATATGATTAGACTCCTTGCATGATATTGACCTTGCCTTCAAGTCTACCATATCAGCCGTGGTCCATGATCCATAAGTTCCCATATGATCACTAGCGATGCTCACCGTAGAACATGGTGACAAGCCGCCCATGAACACGCTTTTCGACGAATTCATCCACCAGTTTTCGCCACAAATCCCGGCCTGAAACTCCTCCGCCATGGCCAAAAACTTGTTATATTAATAATCTTCGAGTTCTCTTTGTGGGTGTTTGTCTTCTTCCAACCCGTGACTTTGAGCTTAGCTTAGCTATGATCTCTCTTTATAGTGAAGCTATATATTAGATGGTTGAGGGAATGTAATCTATGTAATATTATATATGAAACGGTTGAGGGGTACGGGCAAGGGAATTTACCAGAAATAATTGATAGTTGACATATCAAAGGGGGGTGATTGGACAAATGAGAGGAAGCATTTTGAATCGAATTTTTTTCTTTTTCTTTACCTTTGTTTCAATTATTTTTTGTTCTCACTTTTTCTTAATTATTTGGGGTACAATTTTTTTAAAAACAAATTATTTTCCCTTATTATTATTATTATTATTATTATTTCTAAGACACCATTTGTTTTTAAGTTTGGAGCCGCATATAGCTTAAAAAAAAAAAAAAGCATGAAATTGATGTTTTTTTAATATTTTTTATTATTTAATTTGTTGGTATAAAAAAATATTAAAATATTCTTATATATTTTCAAGTGAAAAAGCACTCTGCTTCATAATACCAAACACATTCCAATATTCTCTATCTATATTTTGTACAATATGATAAAATCATTTCTCATTAGATTTTGAATTAATTTATAGATTTTGATCGATTCATTGGGCTAATGTTATAAAAAACAATTATAGAAAATTACCACATGGCCACAAATTTAAATTGAATTAATTTTAATATCAAAATAAATAATAATTTTAATTGCCTAAAATTTCAATTTTTATTAACTCTAACTTACACAACAAAATTATTTAAATATTTTCTGGATGCAAGTTTTTGTTCTTTATGGGCATGGTTATGATTATGATGGGGATTGATCAAGATGACACGTCATCGTTTTCCACGAATAATGTTCTTTCTCTATTAAATCCAACGGTTGGTATTCATTTGTTGATTAGTAAACAAAAAAAAAGTAAAGATAAACCTGAGAAATAGGACCATATAGAACCGACGGTCCCAAATGCATGATGGTGGAGGGTATAGGAGGTTTGGTTTCTACCTGCCATGGATTCTAATCCTTGGCGCGTGAAAGAAAAAAAAATTAATTAGAAAATAAATAAATTAAGTTTTGCCTTCAACTATATTGGAAAGTTGAATTTAAATAGCTTCAAGGATAAAGATATTACCAGATCATAAAACCAAAAATAAATAAATTAATATATACACCTTGATTAGTTCCTAATGTGTAATTCAACTAATAAATATTAATTTCAATTATCCTCATAAAAGATTTTAAGTTCCAACCTCTCTTCTACAATGAAAAAAAAAATATTATATATGGTCTTTTGTTTTTTATATTATCCAAAAAATAAGAGTTGATATAAGATTGAAATTGAGTCCCATAAAATTATTTTTAATTTTATGAACAATGTAAATCAGTCTTCTAAAACAATAGTAATTTCATTATTAGAGCAAAACATTAATTTTTCATAAATCCTTTCATCACGGTTTTTATCTTCAGCTTTTTTTTTTCATTTCTAAGAGAGCGCACCGCGTTCCCTCAAAATAAAAATAAAAATATTTTGTTAAAGATTAATTTTTTGGTATATTTTGGATATTATTTTTTATGCACTGATCTTAAAAATAATTTTTAAAAAATAAAAAAATATATTATTTTAATGCATTTCAATATAAAAAATATTTTAAAAAATAACTATAACTACATTTTCAAATAAAACCTAAAACTTTTAAAGACGAGGTTCTACTTTGGGGAATGAAAATTATCAGTTCCTAAAAGGTATTTTTTTTCTAGATTCCATCACGGTACTCCCAATACATTAGACCAAATTAAGTGAGGGGATGTATTTTTAAGATCGTATGAGAAAGAAATTTTGCTTTAATTGATGTGTAGATTGGTCTGAAAATAACTCTTGTCATCAAATAAAAAATGAAATTAAAATTTTTTTTTAACTGGATTAAAAGGGTGATTTTAATTAGTTCTTAACAAATAAAAACTAACAAGAAAAAAAAAACACACCGTATCTAGTTCCCTCTGTGTACTTATTGCATTATCCTTTTAATTAATAAATTTATTTCATCAAGTGGAAAAAAAAAAACGAGTATAAATCTCAATTACAGGACTAATGCTACTTTTTCATGGAAATGAATCCCCGGATTGATTTTATTAGGTTAGGCTTTTAAAATTAATTTTTTGATTGAAATATATAAATTTAATGTTTTTTTTATTTTTGACATCAGTAGATCAAAATCTTATAAAAAAACTAAAAAAAAATTAATTTAATATTTTTTTAAATTAAAAATACTTTTAAAAACATCCAAAAACAAAAATAAAAACCTGCACAAACACATCAAGAGTCTATTACAGATTCTCTAAGAACTATTCATCTTGAAATAATTTCTAACAATTATCACAAAACAGTGAAGGGATATCTCTAAAATTATGATTCGTTGGGGGGTGTTCCTTAACAGTCTTAATTAAGAGTTATGCCATTGAATATAGAAATCCCTTGTCATTTCCACAGCCATCAACGCTATCATGTTTCCCATTTTCTCAAGACATAGCACATGGAAATTCATACAGTTGACGAACAGCTAGCACAGAAAGAAAACCTAGAAATGATTAAGCAAATCTCCTCCCATATATGTCTTAATTGCGTGAAGTCTTTATGCATTATCCAAATTGAAGAGCACAAATTATTCAATTTGCCCATGCAGCAGACTTGTTCCAGGCCACACGGTGTCTCTATTTCTTGAAATTGGAAATATTCATTGATTTTCATTAATGTTGATGTTATAGCATTAATTCTTTTTACTTATATATAGATTATATATATAACAAGGTTGCTTTCAGCAAAAAGAAATTGGAGGAAGACCTGCTAATGCTAATCACTAGCCATTGTAGGCATTAGGCAAAGCTAAGAAAACAGTACTGGCACAGTTGATCAAACCATTTGCTGCTCCTAATTTCTTATGTAAAGAAATCAGCACATTGGAATCGATGATCTCATGGCAAAAATCAATTGAGAGTCAATGGGATAAGTCATCAAATTCGTCAATATATGATCCTTTAAATTAATGAATATTAATTAGATAAAAAAATCAGTGCAACTACTGTGGAGCAGGGGAGTCAGCTGCATTAACTTTATTGATTAACTACATAAATGGACCACCTTACTTGTATATATCCTTTCTTATTATTCCCTCGTTCCATTATTATTGGAATTCTTTTCTGAAAAACAATTATCTTAGGATAAAATTAACAGTCTTCACTTAAAACAAAAATATTAAGGGACAGGGTAAAAAAAATAGTTATAAAACTAGACTTTCAAAAATAACCAAATTAATAAAATGGGTCGAAAAGATATGAAAAAGAACCAATAAAAATAGGATGAAATTAAAAAGAAATTGAATTTACTAATTTAAAAATTTATCCAAAATAGCTATTGAGAGTGGTTCAGCTGAAATTATCGTCCTCTTTCTCTCCTCAAGAGGTAATTAAGGTCTCGAGTCTAAGCATCCTTGTAACGAACTTTTTTTAATAGCAAATTGATCACATATAACAGTTGACTTTGAAAAATTAAAATATCAAAACTCAAAAGACATTTGTTAGGTAAGATTCATATATATTGAGCTCTGATTTTCCCTGAAAACGCAAGAAATTAAAGACTCTAATTTCAACACTTGAAGCTCACTTGACACTGATATTTTATATTTGTATATATGAAGTCAATAGTCGGCCATTAGAATCAACTCAAAGAACTTTGTCAGCTACCACGAGTGAAAGGATGATTCTTATTGCTCATGTAAAGCTGTATGCATAGATCCATTGTAATTGATTGTCGCAGTTTAATATGTGTACATAAGTTATGGACCACCGCCTAATAATGACTAATATACTATATATATCTAAGTGGTCACCCACGGGTACTATATATATATAAATATGTGTGCATTTCACTTTCATAATTTAATATTGCTTATAATTATATATAGTATATTTAAGCGGAATTAATTTATTTCTCAAAGTAAGAAAAGGGGTAATGTTAATCTTACTCGCAAGCTTCTTCTCCATTATGATTTACATTATTTTTTTAGCTCCAAATAATTTGAAAAGAAAAGTAAAAAAAAAAATGAGGAAAAATAATAAAAGCTTGACTGTACCAAACCGTTGAAATTACTAATTAGGAAGGAAAAAAAGGAGGTCAAGCTTTTTCAATGGGAAGGAGCCATGTCCCTTTGATGTTAGTTGGAGTCAAAAGTAGGACCCACGCGGTGGCACGCGCGCTTGAGACGGCAGGTGGGTCCTCTTTTGCCATCGCAAAGAGTCAAAATCCCCTTGTATTCTGACCGTACCCTGATTTTCTCCTTAGGGCAATTGCCATGTAGCTTCAAAACATGCTTACCCTTCAATCTTCTCTTGACCTTTCTCATCATTCTTCAATCCCCTAAAATGTCAAGGAGATCTAGAATCACAAGAGCTTGAATCCATATCGCAGCCTCCAAATCCAATTTCACACTACTTTTTTTTTTTTGTTATTCATTTTCTTAGCAATACAGATGAATAATATAATTTTTTTTTATTAACGTGCATGTCCGGGTCAGCTTGCGAGCGCGTATCTTGACAAATTTCATGGGCACTAAAGTTAACGACCATGTAATTAACCTCCAGTAACCCTGATATTTGTGAGACTCGAACTGTAATAAATTTTGTTTTAATTACAGAAGCAAACATAATTGAATGATTGTATATTTGATATACAATTCATAATTTATTTGATGTTTATTATAAAATGAGAAAGGGCTTCATTATGTAGTTCAATCTCAAATGAATATGTTTTTATAAGCATATGCATAATGTCTATTAGAAATGAATAAAAAATATAGAATATAAAAACAGCATGTATCAAAATCATCGTATATAATTATAAATCATAAACCCATAAGGATATTCAAAACTGAACACACCACGGCATGAGATAATCAAATCCAAGTCATAAAGTCACCTTTTTTTTTAATAATCGAGTGGATTTAAAAATAAGACTAGAGAACCATTAAGCTATTAGAAATCTAGCAAAACAGAATGCATGATTTGATTCTTCAAACACCTTATTTTATAAAATTATCAACTATATGATTAGTCTCGTATAAAACATTATAGAAAAATAAAGAATTTAGATGAAAGTATAAAATGTTCATTAAATCTCTAAGGTTTAATAACTTGCTTATAAAAAAAAATTGTTATCTCAAATAGATAAACTATAATTTAACTGATTTTCATATATGTTATGAATAATTAAAATTTGAATCTTTTACAATATAGTTACACTTAACCATAGAATTAATCTCAACATTCAAGACTTTAATTACTTGAGAATTATACTTTAACTAAAAAAAATATATATTTTTCGAGATAATCCTTGAAGTTAAGGTTATACAATGTTTTAGTGTGGTTTCTCATCATCTTTACTATGCCATTGTACAGTGGCATAAAACTCGGTTCCGTCTCTCTTAAGTTCAATTCCTTAAGCTATAAAGAACATCATTAAGAGTAATTGGCACCCATTGTACTAATAATTGCACATCAAACTGCATCTTCTTCAAGCACACAACAAACCTAAATGAGTGTATGAATAGAATTAAGTTTTCTAGATAGGTGGTGGGAGCGTAAGCTTTTGAGCGGTAGACTTTTTGAAATTAAGTAAGAATATGGAACACTGCTAAACAGAGAAGACAGACATTTTTGAAGTGTACAGCTCAAACGCCAACCTCACCATATTGCCTCATGCGTACAGGCTGAGGCTCACAGACAACGTTTCCTTGCAGAGACCTAGCTAGGTCAGGGAGGCAGCGCGTGGGAGAAAGAAGGCAGTGATCAGGGAAATGTGGCTCTCAAATATGTAAAGATAGACTGACCACTTTGCCATGGCAGACTAGGACGCCATGGTGGTCACTTTTTAGTTCGTATAGACGAAAAATGATATTAAGTCACTCTCCCCATCCACCTCTTGGATTTTCTGCTTGTCTTCTTTCGTTGTAGGAATGTTCCTTCTTCCTTAGAAAATGACCATTTCGTATCCTTGTTGTTTGCTCATGTCATGGCTTATGACTCTTAACCACACACGCACGCACACCCACCATGATAGTTGTTCATACATGGTCATTAATTAACTGCTTTCCCTTATATTTTAGTATTATTTACCACTCAAACGTTTTTCATTGCTTTAATTAGACCCTACTTATTGCATTTTCTTAATGTTTGTTTGTTAATCTAGCAATAATAACGGGAGTTTAGCACATGATCGAATATCGATCACCGTGCCTTTTTCAAGTCTTAAATACATGTTTTCTTGATTTTTCACACGATCGGATATGCATAACTCATGGTTTAAAGAGAGCAATAATTAATATACAAATATTTTCACCATAAAAATACATCAATTCCATAATACAAATGTGGTAGCAAATTTATTTAATTTTCAAATCTTAGCAGGGTTTTTAATAAAAAAAATTCTAAAACTGATCTATTAGGATTTGCAAGGAAATTAATAATGTTAAAAACAAATTTATTTACCGTTTGAATCAACCTTTAAAAGATTAATATCAATTGATAATAATTAAATTAATGTTGCCTCTCTTGGCATAATAAAATGGTAGGGAGGGAGGGAGAGAGGGAGAGATAACTACACGTTGCGACTAGACACATTAATTATGACTGGCCCATAATCATGATAATGATGGCTTTGTCAATAAAATTGCAATTAGCTTAGTGGCTAATGCTGTGTTCAAGCGTTAATGACATAAACAACCTAACACTTGGCTCCTTTTCATAGTAAGAGTGGAGGAGATAGGAAACTAATCCATGCATGCATTTGTGTAGCAAGCTCTAAACCAAATTGAATATCTCCATTAACAAATTAATTAAACCATAGAATACAAATACATGTATATTGTACTTAATCAAGAGTATCTATGTACAAATACACGTATATATAGAGAAGTGGCTAGGCACAAGTACTGATGTCATTGTGAGGTAACATTGAGGTGTATAAGACGACAAAACTAGGGCGCACACATATACTTCTGGGGACGTTTTGGGAGCGCAGAGGGAATGGCCCAGGCATGAGCACCAAGTGTTCGAGCAAGAGGAACGTGCTAAAGGACCCACAAAAAAAAACTGTAAGGAAAGCCAAAAAAACAAAAAACAATTTATATAAAGAAAATGAAAATAACAAATGAAGGAACCACAGAAAATAAATAAATAATAGAGTAGAGAATTTCTTGTGGGCAAGGGTTGACCATGTGTTTTGCCGATTCAACGTGTACCTAGCTATGCTTTTTTAGTCAAATGAGAGGCTTGGTGAGACACGCACAAGAAGGCCGCCCATTAGTGACCCTTTTTGTTACTTTATATTAGAGGAAACAAGATTTCATGGCTAATTTGTAATCCCTTTGTGGAAGACTAATAAAATTCTCTAATTTTTTTTCCTCACAAATTAATCATTTATGCTAATTGAGTTTTTTTTCATAAATCAACAAAAAAAAAACATATGTTATTAAATTTAATTAATAGATAATTTATATACTCGTTGATCTCAT
>Ga0325401_1006944_pt1 | contig 10982 bp, 11 predicted proteins | sample PopdelMetagenome_FD_205666 | JGI IMG/M metagenome (GOLD analysis project Ga0325401, IMG submission 205666) | Populus deltoides microbial communities from Bellville, Georgia, United States - Xylem-PdKOR-R2 | ecosystem: Host-associated > Plants > Phyllosphere > Stem > Wood/Secondary xylem | place...
CCTGAGGCCCCTGGACCCGCAGGAGACTGCCGTGGATGCGATGGGAGAAGGTGTCTCTACACCCCATCAGCACCCGTCCTGCCCTCTCCGGGCGCCTCGGGTCCACGACCCGAGGCGTGGGCCAGATCAGCAAGAACCCTGAACTAAACAGAAAAAGATGATGGAGGGGATTCCAGGGGGAGGAAGAATTCCTTCTTCCTCCCCCTGGCCACGGAGGGCCTCCGAGAGGCCGGGCCCGCCACCGTCACAGCCCCAGCTGCCCAGCGAGGTCCCCGAAATCCGCCCCCACCACGTCCCAGTCGCCCTCCGGCGCGAGGTCCTTCGTCTGGCCCGGGCCGTGCTCGGTCGGGCGCGCCACGAAGGCGGTCCGCAGGCCGCAGCGACGCGCGGCCGCGAGGTCGTTGTTGTGGGCGGCGACGAGGCAGACCTCCTCGGGGCGCATCGCCAGCACCTCGGCGGTGCGGAGGTAGGCCTCGGGGGTGGGCTTGTAGGCGCGCGAGACCTCGGAGCCGAGGATGACGTCCCACGGCAGGCCGGCGCGCTTGGCCATGCTGGTCATCAGGATGATGTTGCCGTTGGACAGGGGGCCGATGATGTAGCGGGCCTTCAGGCGGGTCAGGCCCGCCACCGAGTCCGGCCAGGGGTCGAGGCGGTGCCAGGCGAGGTTCAGCGCGTCGAGCTCGGCGGGGGGGACGCGGGCGGGGTCGATGCCGGCCTCGGGCAGCACCGCCTCCAGGTTCTCGCGGTGGAGGACGTCGAGGCGGGTGAAGGGGCGGGCGCCGGTGCGGACGGCCTCCATCGCGGGCTGGTAGCGGCGGCGCCAGGCGTCGGCGAAGGCGGGCGGGTCGAGGCGCGCGCCGTGGCGGGCGAGGAAGGGCGCGGCCTCCCGCGCGACGCCGCCGCGCCAGTCCACCACGGTGCCGAACACGTCGAAGACAAGGGCCCGCACGCCGTCCAGCGCCATCATCGTTCCTCCCGGATCGCGGCGGGAGGCTGGCACGGGCGGGCGGTCAGGCCCAGGGGCCCGTACCGGGGCCCCGGCCGCCGCGGCGGGTGAAGCGGTCCCAGGGGCGGCCGGCCGGGGCGCGCGGGGCGGGGCCGGTCCAGGGGCCGCGCGCGCCGCCGGCGGGGGCGGCGGGCATCCCGCCGGCGAGCGCCATGAGGGCGCGGACGCGGTTCTCCGTGGCCGGGTGGGTGGAGAAGAGGTTGTCCATCCGCGCGCCCGAGAGCGGGTTGACGATGAACAGGTGGGCGGAGGCCGGGTTCGCCTCCGCGGCCGCGTTGACGAAGGCGTGCCGGCCGGATTCGAGGCGTTGCAGCGCGTTGGCGAGGCCGCGCGGGTGGCCGGCGATCTCGGCGCCGAGGCGGTCGGCCTCGTACTCGCGGGCGCGGCTGATCGCCATCTGCACGAGCATGGCGGCGAGCGGCGCCACGACGATCATCAGCAGCATCCCGACGGCGCCGAAGGGGTTGTTGCGGTCGCGCCCGCCGAACAGGCCGCCGAGCCGCGCGATCATGCCGATGGCGCCCGCCATCGTGGCCGTGACCGTCATGATGAGCGTGTCGCGGTTGCGGATGTGGGCCAGCTCGTGCGCGATCACGCCGGCCACCTCCTCCTCCGGCATCATCGTGAGCAGGCCGGTGTTCACGGCGACGGCCGCGCGGTCCGGGGAGCGGCCGGTGGCGAAGGCGTTGGGCTGGCTCTCGTCGATGACGTAGAGGGCGGGCATGGGAAGGCCGGCCCGCCGCGCCAGCCCGGCGACCATCGCGTGCAGGCGCGGCTCCTCCGCCGGCCCGATCGGCCGGGCGTTGTGCATCCGCAGCACCATCCGGTCCGAGTTCCACCAGGAGAACAGGTTCAGCCCGGCCGCGAGGAGGAAGGCGACGACCATCCCCCGCCCGCCGCCGAGCGCGGCCCCGATGCCGACGAAGAGGGCCGTCAGACCCGCCATCAGGACGGCGGTGCGCGCGATGCCGGACACGGTGCTGTTCCCCCTGCCGCCCCGCGTCCCCATCTGGGGTGCATGAGCCAGGCCGACAGCACCAAGACCCCACCCGCCCCCTCGGTTGCGCCCGCCGCGGGCGCGCCGGCCCCGAGGCCGCCCCTGCCGCCGGAGATCGACGGGCCGAAGGGGCCGGAGCCGACCCGCTACGGCGACTGGGAGAGGAAGGGGCGGGTGAGCGACTTCTGAGGGGGCGCCGCGGACCCGCGGCAGGCCTCCGCGGATCCGACGACCGGAGGGACGCGCCGCGGGTCATCGACCCTCGGCGGAACCATGTCCGGGCAAGAACCGGATCCAAGCGGGTCCGGGGCCCTCAGGCTCCTGGCGGAGAGGGGACACTGGGGGAGGGGCGGCGCCTTCGGCCTCGTCGTCGCCATGTGCCACGACCAGGGCCACGGCCCGGTGAAGGTGACGGGGCCGGAGGCCGGGGTGAACATCACGGTCGGCCTGCCGGTGGTCCGCACCTCGGTCGACCACGGCACCGCCTCCGACATCGCCGGCAAGGGGATCGCCGACGAGGGCTCGCTGGTGGAGGCGCCGCGTCAGGCGGCCGACCTCGCGCCGCGCTCCGGTGGCGGCGCCCCGCCGGCGCGGCTATCGGGGGACGGGCAGGACCGGGGGGCGGGGGAAGGCGCCCGTCCGGGCGGACGGCCCCGCGGGGCTGGCCGACCACCCTTGCCCCCGCGCCTCCCCCCACTATGCTCCCTCGCCCGCCGCACAGACGGCCGCCCACAACGGACCGCCATCACCCCATGCCCCAACCCTGGCACCCCGCCTCCTGGCGCGACATGCCGATCCGCCAGGTTCCCGCCTACCCCGACGCGGCGGCCCTCGCGGCGATGGAGGGCAAGCTGTCCCGCTTTCCCCCCCTCGTCTTCGCCGGCGAGTGCGACCGGCTGACGGCGCTTCTCGCCGAGGCGGGGGAGGGGCGCGCCTTCGTCCTCCAGGGCGGCGACTGCGCCGAGAGCTTCGCCGACTTCGCGGCGAACAACATCCGCGACACCTTCCGCGTCCTCCTCCAGATGGCGGTGGTCCTCACCTTCGGCGGCGGCCTGCCCGTGGTGAAGCTCGGGCGCATGGCCGGGCAGTTCGCCAAGCCGCGCAGCAGCGACACCGAGACGGTCGGCGACGCGACGCTGCCCTCCTACCGCGGCGACATCATCAACGCCGCCGCGTTCACCGAGGGCGCGCGCACGCCCGACCCGTCCCGGATGGAGTTCGCCTACCTGCAGTCGGCGGCGACGCTGAACCTGCTGCGCGCCTTCGCCACCGGCGGCTTCGCCGACCTGCACGAGGTGCACCGCTGGAACCTCGGCTTCGTCGCGCGCTCCCCGCTCGCCGAGCGCTACGCCGACATCGCCGGGCGCATCGACGAGACGCTTCGCTTCATGGCCGCCTGCGGCATGAACAGCCTTACAGCGCCGCAGATCCGGGAGACGGAGTTCTACACCTCCCACGAATCCCTTCTCCTGCCGTTCGAGGAGGCGATGACGCGGGAGCCCTCCACCCACCGCGGCCGCCACTACGCCTGCTCGGCGCACTTCCTCTGGATCGGCGACCGCACGCGCCAGCCGGACGGCGCCCACGTCGAGTTCCTGCGCGGCGTCGCCAACCCGATCGGCCTGAAGGTCGGCCCGACGACGGGGGCGGACGACCTGCTGCGCCTCGCCGGCGCGCTGAACCCGGGCAACGCGCCGGGCCGCCTGACGCTGATCGCCCGCATGGGCGCGACGAAGGTCGAGGACGCGCTGCCCGGCCTCGTCCGCGCCATCCGGCGGGAGGGGTGCAAGGTGACCTGGCTGTGCGACCCGATGCACGGCAACACCCACAGCGTCGTCAGCAAGGGGGCCGGCAGCTACAAGACCCGCTCCTTCGACGCCATCCTCTCCGAGGTGCGGTCCTTCTTCGACATCCACCACGCCGAGGGCACCAACCCGGGCGGCGTGCACGTCGAGATGACCGGGCGCGACGTGACCGAGTGCCTCGGCGGCGCGCACCGGCTGACGGAGGCGGACCTGTCGGCCAACTACGCCACCTTCTGCGACCCGCGCCTCAACGCCGAGCAGTCGCTCGAGCTCGCCTTCCTCGTCGCCGAGGAGCTGAAGAACCGGCGCGGCGCCGGGCTGCGCCTGCGGGCGGCGCAGTAGGCCGCGCGATGGACACGCTGCCGCCCGCCCCGTCCGGCCCGCTCGACGCCGACGTCGCCGCCCGCACGGACGTCTACTTCAAGCGCACGCGCGCGATCGTCGGGCGCTTCGGCGACGCCCGCGTGACCTACGCGGTGTTCCTCCGCCGCCCCGTCGTCTCGGCGCCGCGGCTGATGCTCGACTGGCTGCGCGCCGTCGCCGCCGGGCGCGGCGCGGCGGTGGAGGTGGAGCTGATGCACCCCGAGGGCACCTGGGTCGGCGCGGGCGACCCGATCCTCTACCTCACCGGCTCCTTCGCGGCGCTCGCCGACCTCGAGACGCTGCTGCTGCAGAAGCTCGGCGCCGCCTGCGTGGCCGCGCACAACGCCTACCAGATGTGCCTCGAGCTGCCCCAGGTCGCCTTCCTGGCGATGGAGGCGCGGCACTGCGCCGGCGCCGAGATGCAGGAGATCATGGCCTACGCCGCCTCCGTCGGGAGCGCGGGCGCCAGGCGGGAGGGGGCCAGGGGCTTCGTCGGCTGCGCCAACGACGCGACGGCGCACTGGTACGGCGCCGCGCGCGGCGCGGGCACCATGCCGCACGCGCTGATCGGCTACGCCGGCTCCACGATCCGCGCCGCCGAGATGTTCCACGAGGCCTTCCCGGAGGAGGACCTGACCGTCCTGACCGACTATTTCGGCCAGGAGGTGACGGACGGGCTGGCCGTCTGCCGCCGCTTCCCCGAGCTCGCCGCCGCGGGGCGCCTCTCCGTCCGCCTCGACACCCATGGCGGCCGCTTCCTGGAGGGGCTGGACCCGGGCGAGTCCTACGCGGTGATCGAGCGCCACGCGCCGGGCGCCATCCGCCGCTACCGATCCGAGAGCGAGCTGCGCCACCTCGTGGGCACCGGCGTCTCGGCGGCCGCCATCCACCGGATGCGCGACGCCCTCGACGAGGCGGGCTTCCCGCGCGTGCGCATCGTCGTCTCCTCCGGCTTCGGCGTCGGCAAGTGCCGGGTGATGGCCGAGGCGCGCGCCCCGATCGACGTGATCGGCACCGGCAGCTTCATCCCGGACTCCTGGTCCGAGACCTACGCCACCGCCGACATCGTTGCCTACGACGGCGTCCCGCGCGTGAAGGTCGGGCGCGAGTTCCTGCTGCGGGACGCGGCGCGGCGGGCCTAGCCCAGCGCCACCCGCCGCACCCCGGCGTCGCGCATCCGCCGCACCTGCCCCGGCTCCACCGGAGTCAGCACCAGGATGGCGATGCCCTGCTGCATCCCCTCCGCGGCCGCGGCGTAGACGCCGTCGGCCTCGATCGCCCCGCCCCGCAGCGCGTAGCCGCCGGTCAGGCTCACCTGCACGCGCTCCGGCCGGGCGACGTTCACGAGCAGGAGCGGCGCCTCCACCGTCACGCTGAACTCGCGCCCGTCCGCCGGGGCCGCGGTGATCCGCAGCGAGACGTGGCGCCCCGCGCGCTCCGCGACGAAGCGCGCGAAGGCGGCGGCGTTGCCGGCGGTCAGCGCGCCGTGCAGCTCGTCCAGCGGCCCGGACGCGCCCCCGGCGCGGGCGGCCCCCGCCGCCAGGGCCGCCCCGCCGGCCAGCGCAAGACCTCGCCTCGTGATGCCGCCCATGCCGCGCATCCTCCGCTGTTCCGGGGGGAAAGTGGGGTGCGGCGGGGCCCGGGGCGCGCCGGGTCAACAGGTCTTGATGATGCGAACGCGAGGATGCGTCTGCATGCACGCGCGCTTTTCGATTGACCCCCGCCCTGCGCGGGCGTTCGCTCCCGCCCAGGGGCCGGTCACGGGCGCCCGGAGGAGGAAGCGATGCGGGATCCGTCGCACGGCCGGGCACCGGACGCGCGGTGCGCGGGCGGGGACGATCCGCCCCGCGGCCCCGGGCGCCGGGCCGTGCTGCGGGCGACGCCCGCCCTGGCCCTACCCGCCATCGCCCGCGCCCAGGCCCCCTGGCCGGACCGCCCCGTGCGCCTGATCGTGCCCTTCCCGCCGGGCAGCGCGACGGACACCTTCGCCCGCGGCCTCGCCGAGCCGCTCGGGCGCGAGATCGGCGGGACGCTGGTGATCGAGAACCGGGCGGGCGGCAACGGCGTCGTCGGCACCGGCGCCGGGGCCCGCGCGGCGCCGGACGGCTACACGCTGCTCATCTACAGCACGAGCGCGGCGAGCGTGAACCCGCACACCATGCGCCAGGTCCCCTACGACCCCGCGCGGGACTTCGCGCCGATCGGCCTCGCGGCCGAGATGCCCTACCTCCTCGTCGTCTCGGCCGGGAACCCGGCGCGCAGCATGGCGGCCTTCGCCGACCGGCTCCGCGCGGGCGGGGAGGCGGCGACCTTCTCGCACGGCAACTCCGCCTCCCTCATCGCCATCAACCTGCTCGGGCGGATGCTGGGGGCGCCGGTGCGGCCGATCCCCTACCGCGGCGGGCCGGAGGCGCTCACGGACGTCATGGCCGGGCGGATCGACGCCACCTTCACCGACCCGGCCGCGGGGCTGGCGCAGATCGCCGCCGGCCGGTTGCGGGCGCTCGGCGTGACCACCGCGGGGCGCTTCCCGCTGGTGCCGGACGTCCCGCCCCTGTCCGACACCGTGCCCGGCTACGAGGTGACGGTCTGGTACGGGCTGGCCGCCCCCGCCGGGACGCCCGCCCCCATCCTGTCCCGCGCCGGGGCGGCGCTGCGCCGCGCGCTGGACGACCGGGGCCTGGTCGGGCGGCTGGCGGTCCAGGGCTACGTGCCCCGCCCGATGGACGCCGCCGCCTTCGGCGATTTCCTGCGCGCCGAGTTCGACCTGTGGGGGGAGCGGGTGCGGCTGGCCGGCATCCGGCCGGAGTAGGAGGGCAACCGGAGTAGGAGGGAGCGGCGCGCCGCCCTACCCTGGCGGCGATGCCCGAGACCCTCCGGATCGCCCTCGGGCGGATGAACCCGCGCCCGGCGGACCCCGCGGCCAACGCCGCGCGGATCGCGGCCCTGCGCGCCGAGGCCGCGGCGGCGGGGGCCGACCTCCTCCTCACGCCGCACCTCTCCCTCTGCGGCGCCGTGACGGCCGCCGCCGCGGCCGATCCGGGCCTCGACGCGGCGCTCGGCGCGGCGCTCGGGGGGCTGGCGGCGGAAGCGGGCCCCGCGCTCGTGCTCGGCGCCCCCTGGCGCGACGGCGCCCGGCTGCACGACGCGCTCCACCTGATCGGGGACGGGGCGGTGCGCGCCCGCCGCGCCGCCCACGCGCCCGGCGGCGGCTTCGACCCCGGCCCCGTCCCCGGCCCGGTGGCGTTCCGCGGGGCGCGGCTCGGCCTCATGGCCGGCGCCGACTGGCGCGACGCGGCGGTCGCCGAGACCCTCGCCGAGACCGGCGCCGGGATCCTCGTCGCGCTCGACTCCCTGCCCGCCGAGACGGGCGGGGAGGAGCGCGTCCTGCAGGCGGCCCTCGCCCGGGTGGTGGAGACCGGGCTGCCCCTCCTCCTGCTCAACCGCCTCGGCGCCGAGGGGGAGGCGGTGCGGGACGGCGCCGCCCTCGTCCTCGACGCCGGCCGCGCCCCCGCCCTCCGCCTGCCGCCCTTCGCGGAGGGCGTGGTCCTGACCGGGTGGACGCGCGACGGCGACGCCTGGCGCCCCGCCCCGCACCCTGCCCCGCCCGCCATGGCCCCCGAGGAGGCGCTGTGGCGCGCCCTCCTCCTCGCGCTGCGGGAGCACGCCCGGCGGCACGGGGCGGCGCGCCTCCTCGTCCCGCTGGAGGACACCGCGGAGGCGGCCCTCGCCGCCGTCCTCGCGGCCGACGCGCTCGGCCCCGGCGCCGTGACCGCGCTCGGCGCCGGCATGGCCCCGGACGCCGCGCGCCGCCTCGGCCTCGTGCCGGAGGCCCTGGACCTGGCCCCCGCCGCCCGCGCCCTGGCCGCGGCCCTGCCGGACGCCGCGGACCCGCTGCCCCGCCTCCGCGCCCTCGCCGTGGCGGCGCTGGCGGAGGCGCGCGGCGCCGTGCCCGTCGTCACCGGCCCCGCCCCGCCGCCGGCCTTCGCGCCGCTGCGCCACCTCGACGCCGCGACCCGCCGGGCACTGGCCGCCTGGCGCGACGCCGCCCGCCCGCCCGACCTGCCCGGCCCGGACGCGCCCGGCCTCCCGGTGCCGCCCGGGACGTCCCCGCCCCCGCCCGACGCCACCCCCTGGCCGGAGGCGCGCCGCGCGGACTACAAGCGCGGCCTGCCGCCCGGCCCGCGCTTCGCCCCCCGCGCCTCCACCTGGCGGCCCCCCGAACCGGACGAGGGCCCCTCCCCGTGAGCAACTCCCCCCACCCGGCCCCGACCGGCCCCTTCGTCCGCATCAAGGACCTCTCCGGCGGCAACGGGGAGGAGCCGGTGGAGGAGGTCCGCGGCTTCCGCTCCGCCGCCGACGCCGCCACCTTCGCCCGCCGCTACGTGCGCGACAGCGTGGAGCGCTGCCGCGCGCCGGGCGCGGACGCCGAGGCCGTGCTCGCCGCCTGGTTCGCCTTCGGGGAGGACGCGGAGGCGCTCGACCCGGACGGGGAGCACTGGACGTCGGCCGCCGAGATCCGCGCCTTCGCCGCCCGCGCCCCGCGCGGCCGGGTGGAGCGCGACTGGCGCGCCCTCGACCCCCGCCGCCGCCCAGGGGACGAGGACGACGACCTTCCCGGCCAGGAGGGCGGCGACGAGGAGGAGGGCGGGGCGTGAGGGTCCGCTTCGCCCCGAGCCCGACCGGCTGGCTGCACGTCGGCAACGCCCGCGTCGCGATCGCCAACTGGCTGGAGGCGCGCCGCCGCGGCGGCACCTTCGCGCTGCGCCTGGACGACACCGACACCGCGCGCGGCAGGCCGGAGTTCGCGCAGGGGATCGAGGAGGACCTGCGCTGGCTCGGCCTCGACTGGGACGGGTTCTTCCGCCAGACCGACCGGCTCGACCGCTACGCCGCCGCGGCCGAGGTGCTGAAGAAGGCCGGCCTCCTCTACCCCTGCTTCGAGAGCGAGGAGGAGCTCAACTTCAAGCGCGAGCAGCGCAGGAAGCAGGGCCGCGCCCCGATCTACGACCGCGGCGCCCTGCGCATGACGCCCGAGCAGCTCGAGCGCGCGCTGGCCAACGGCAAGACGCCCTACTTCCGCTTCCGCCTCAACGCCCGCACCGTCACCTGGCGGGACGGCGTGCTCGGCGAGCGCCAGGTGAAGCTGCCGAGCCTGTCCGACCCGGTGCTGATCCGCGCCGACGGCTCCTTCCTCTACACCTTCACCTCCGTGGTGGACGACCTGGAGACGGGGATCACCCACGTCATCCGCGGCGAGGACCACGTCACCAACACCGGCATCCAGATCGACATCCTGGAGGCCCTGTCCGGCCGCCCGAACCGGATCCACTTCGCCCACCTGCCCCTGCTGACCGACGCCGAGGGCGGTCCGCTCTCCAAGCGCCTCGGCTCGGTCTCGCTCCGCCAGTTCCGGCGGGACGGGATCGAGCCGGCCGCGCTGGCCGGCTACCTCGCCGCGCTCGGCACCTCCCGCGACCCGACCGCGGCGCCGGCGCGCGACCTGGTGGCGGACTGGGACATCACCCGCGTCTCCCACTCCTCCGCGCGCTTCGACACGCGCCAGCTCCTCGCCCTCAACCGCCGCCACCTGCACGGCCTCCCCTTCGAGCAGGCGCGCGACCGCCTGCCCGAGGGCGCCGACGAGGCCTTCTGGCTCGCGGTGCGCGGCAACCTCGACCTCCTCCCGGAGGCGCGGGACTGGCTCGAGGTGGCGCGCGGCGACGTCACCGTGCCGGAGCAGCCGGAGGCGGCCGACCTCCTCCGCGCCGCCCTCGGCGCCCTGCCGCCCGGCCCCTGGGACGAGGCCACCTGGCCCGCCTGGACCGCCGCCGTCGCCGCCGCCACCGGCCGCAAGGGCAAGGCGCTGTTCCTCCCCCTCCGGCGCGCCCTGACGGGGGAGGAGCACGGACCCGACCTGAAGTCCTTCCTGCCGCTGATCGGGCCGGACCGCGCGCGGACGCGGCTGGCGCGCTCCCTCCCCTGAACGGGCGGCCTTCAGGAACGCGTGAATTGCTGCACCGCACCCTTCCCGCGACGGCGGTGCGGCCGCAAACACCCGCCTCCCCGAACAGGAGGCACGATGAGACGGCTCTCCCCCCTCGCCGCGATCCTCGCCGCGATCTCCGCCCTCGCCGGCTGCGGCTACGAGGACTCCCGCACGGCCCACGAGGCCCAGATCAGCCTCGTCGGCCTGTCCTCCTCCGACCTGCAGGCCTGCGCCGGCGTGCCCGACCGCGCCAAGACCCTGCCGGACGGCACCGAGGTGCTCACCTACGTCCTGAAGAACGACGCCTCCGGCGGCGTGGACATCACCCTGCCGATCATCGGCGGCGGCTACACCCTCGGCGGCAGCGGATCGAGCTGCAACGCCAACGTCCGCATCGCCGACAACCGCGTGCGGGACGTGTTCTACAGCGGCAACAACGACCGCGCGATCGGCACGGACGGGGTCTGCGCGCCGATCATGCGCGGCTGCCTGCGCCGCCCCCAGCCGGGAATGACCCCGATCACCGCCTCCAACCGCGGCGCGCTCTCCGCCTACGGCCAGCCGCCGGTCACGACCCCGCCCGGCCCCTTCGCCGAGAACGCGACGCCGGGGAGCAGCACCCTGCGTTGAGGGCGGGCTGATCCGTCGCTTGCGGGACCGAAGAGGGCTCTGCCCTCTCCGGACCTCACCCGCCAGGAGCCTGAGGCCCCTGGACCCGCAGGAGACTGCCGTGGATGCGACCATCGACGGTGTTTCCGAACACCATCGGCATCCGTCCTGACCTCTCCGGGCGCCTCGGGTCCACGACCCGAGGCGTGGGCC
>Ga0325401_1006950_pt1 | contig 10977 bp, 8 predicted proteins | sample PopdelMetagenome_FD_205666 | JGI IMG/M metagenome (GOLD analysis project Ga0325401, IMG submission 205666) | Populus deltoides microbial communities from Bellville, Georgia, United States - Xylem-PdKOR-R2 | ecosystem: Host-associated > Plants > Phyllosphere > Stem > Wood/Secondary xylem | place...
GCGCGACCTGCGCTCCTACGTGCAGGGCCACTGGCGCGCCGAGCGCAGCGGCAGCACCGGGGGCACCCGCCAGGTGGGGCTGCGCCCGGGCAGCACGTGGACCGCGCTGCTGGCCGTGTTCTGCAACGAGGGCCTGGGCGAGACCGTCACCCTCGGGCAGGTGTTCTGGCTGCGCGCCGGGGAGGTCGGCCAGCCCGACCGCTTCCACCTCGTCGCCGACCGCGACCTCTCGATCGCCGGCGACCTCGCCGAGTTCGGCAGCGACCCCGCAGCGCTGCGCCGCCGGCTGGCCGCCCGCCCCGACGTCGAGGTGTTCGGCACCTTCACCGAGTACGGCCGGGTGTTCCGCAACCGGCTGGGCATCGCCTCCGAGCAGGCGATGGACCTGTTCCACCAGACGGTGTCGATGAAGAGCGTCGGCGACCTCAACGGGTTCGTCCGCAACCACCTGCTCGAGCCCGGTGACTCCGCCGGCTGGGTGGACCGGCTGCTGGGCCACGTCGACCAGCTCACCGGCGCCCACGACGCCGTCGTCACCGGCCGCCGGCAGCTGTCCCAGCTGGGCCCGGTGCTCGCCGACGCCGACCGGCACGCCGTGCTCACCGAGCAGATCGCCACCGTGGACGCCGACCTGGCCGCCCTCCCCGGCTGGGCCGACCGGCTGCGGGAGAAGCTGCTGGCCGCCCGGGCCACCACCCAGCGCGCCGAGGTGGCTGCCGCCGACCGGGCGCTGAGCCAGGGCATCACCAACCTGGACCTCGCCCGCGCCCGCGAGCTGTCGCTGACCATGCAGCGCACCGGCAACGGCGGTGAGCGGCTGCGCTACATCGACGAGCAGCTGCTCGACCTCGAGGTGGCCCGCCGCGAGCGGCGCACCCGGGCCGGCGCGTTCGCCGCGCTGCTGGAGGCCACCGGGCTGGACCCGGTCGCCGACGGCGAGGACTTCGTGGTGCGCCGCACCGAGGTCGCCGAGGCCCTGGCCCGCGCGGTCGAGGGCGAGTCCGAGGTCGACGAGCGGCTGGCCGAGGTCGAGGTGGCGCTGGCCGCGCTGCGCTCGCGCGCCGCCGAGATCGGCCACGAGCTGACCGGCCTGCGCGGGCGCACCGGCGTCGTTCCGCGCGCCTCCGTGCGGCTGCGCGACCGGCTGGCCGCCGCGCTGCAGGTCGACCCCACCACGCTGCCCTTCGCCGGCGAGCTCGTGCGGGTCTCCCCCGTGCACGCCGAGTGGGCCGGCGCCGCCGAGCGCGTGCTGCGCGACTTCGCGCTGACGGTCCTCGTGCCGCACGAGCACTACGCCGCCGTCAGCGCCTGGGCCGAGGAGCACGCCGACGGCGCGCAGCTGGCCTACCTGCCGCTGCCGGCCAGCCTGCCGGCCGCCTCGCCGATGCCCGCGCCGCAGTCGCTGGCCGCCACCCTGGAGGTGCGGTCCTCCCCGCTGGCCTCGTGGGTGGAGACCCAGCTGGCCCAGCGCGCCGGGCACCTGCGGGTCGACGACGTCGAGGAGTTCCGCCGCACCCCGGTCGCGGTCACCCGCTGCGGCCAGGTCAAGGACCGCACCGGCCGGCACGCCCTCGACGACCGGTTCCCCGTCGGCGACCCGCTGCACCAGGTGCTGGGCTGGGACAACGCCGGCAAGCTGCGCGCGCTGGCCGCCGCGGAGAGCGCCCTGCTCCCCCAGCTGGCCGAGCTCACCGCCGCCCGCGACGCCGTCCGGTCCGAGCGGGCGCGCACCGTGGCCCGCGGCCGTGACCTGGCCACCCTGTCCGCGCACGACAGCTGGCGGGCGCTGGACTGGCAGGGCGCGATCCGGCAGATCGCCGAGCTGGGCCGCGAGCGCGACCTGCTCATCGCCGCCTCCGGGGTGCTGTTCGGCCTCGACGGCGCGATGGACGACCTGCGCCGCGACATCGTCGGCCTGGCCACCGCGCAGGCCACCCTGCAGCAGCGTCGCGGCGCGGCCGCGCACGCCCTGGGCGAGACCTTCCGGGTGCTGGAGGGTGTGCGCTCGCGGCTGGCCGCCGCCGACGCGGCCGGCCCCGTCGGCAGCGCGGGCGCCGTGCACGAGGACCGGGTGCCCGCCCGGGTCGCGGTGGACGACGGCTCCGCGGTCGCCCGCGCCCTGCGCATCGACCGCTCGCTCACCGCCCCCCAGCGGCTGGACCGCCGGGCGATGGTGGCCTCCGTGCCGGTCACCGACCTGGACGACGTCGACGAGCGCGAGCGGAACATGCGCGCCGTGCTCGAGCGCGAGCGCACCACCCAGACCTCGGTGCGCGCCGAGGTCGAGGCCCGCATGGTGCGGGCGATGGCCGCGTTCCGCGCCGAGCACCCCGCTGTCGCGGTGACCCTGGACGCCTCGCGCGCGGCCGCCGACGCCTTCCGCGAACTGCACGAGCAGCTGCGCACCGAGCGGCTGCCCCGCGCCGAGACGACGTTCACCGCGCTGCTGGAGCAGGACACCGTGCGCGACGTCGCCGGGTTCCTCGCCGAGCTCGAGCGGCGCGCCGCCCAGGTGACCGAGCGGGTCGGGCTGATCAACGGGTCGCTGCACGACATCGACTACCACCCCGGCCGCTACCTGGCCCTGGAGGCCCGGCGGGCCGACGCCCCCGAGATCGAGGACTTCCGCGCCGACCTGCGGGCGTGCACCGAGACCGGGCCGGCCGACCCCGAGGAGCGCTTCGCCCGCATCGCCCGCGTGGTGCACCGCCTGCGCGGGCGGGCCGGGCACGTCGCCGAGGACCGCCGCTGGGCCCGGCTGGTGACCGACGTGCGCACCTGGTTCGAGTTCACCGCGACCGAGCGCTGGCGGCACGACGACGCCGAGCACGAGACGCACACCGACGCCGGCGGCAAGTCCGGCGGGCAGAAGGAGAAGCTGGCCTACACGGTGCTGGCGGCCTCGCTGGCCTACCAGTTCGGCATCGACCCGACCGCCCCGCTGGCCCGGGACTTCCGGTTCGTCGTCGTCGACGAGGCCTTCGGGCGCAGCTCGGACGACTCGACCCGGTTCGCCCTGGACCTGTTCGGCCGGCTGGGTCTGCAGCTGCTCGTGGTCACCCCGCTGCAGAAGATCCACGTCATCGAGCCGTTCGTGGCCTCGCTGGCCTACGTGGACAACCAGCAGGGCGACGAGTCGCGGCTGCAGTGCCTCACCGTCGAGGACTACCGCACCCGCCGGGCCCTGGCCCGGTCGGTCACCGCCTGACCCGGGGACCGCTCAGAGCTCGGGGACGCAGGCCCCGGCGCCCAGCCGGGCCAGCCCGGCCAGGTCGCCGTCGGCGAAGTCGAGCACCCCGCCGGTGGTCGAGGCGGCCATGAGCTGGGTGTCGTCGAAGACGTGGGCCAGCCCCACGACGTGGCCCAGCTCGTGCAGCAGGATCGCCCGGGCCAGCGGCGCCTGTCCATCGGCGAGCAGGGTGGCGTACTCGGGGCCGTCGAGGGTGACGCTGCCGGTGACGTAGGCCACCGGCCCGCCCGCGGGCCCGGCCGAGGCGCTGCCGCCCAGCCCGGCGACGTCGCCGGCCAGCCCGGGGTCCTGCTCGGGGGTGCGCCAGCCGACGACCACCGGCGCCCAGCGGTCGCCGTAGCGGTCGGGCTGGTAGGCCGCGCGGTCCCCGGTGGGCACCTCGTCGGTGGGGCCCTCGTAGCGGAACTGCAGCCCGGTCACCTCGGTCATGCGGGCAAGCGCGTCGGTGAGCAGGGCCTCGGCCTCGTCGGGGGCGCCGTCGGTGGCCAGCACGACGTCGACCGGGCGGCACGGGTCGTAGGCCACCGGCGTGGTGCCGTCCTCCTGCCGGGCGACGAAGGCGTAGGAGTCGCTGTCCGGGGCCGGCGGCGGGGTGCCCAGCGGTTCGTCGGACGCCTCGAACCCCGGCGACGGCACCGTGCGCGGGGCCTCGACCGGTGCGGTCGTGGGTGCGGTGGCCAGCGGCACCGAGGGCATCCCCCCGCTGCGCGCCCACCAGCCGGCGGCGACCAGCCCGACGACGACCACCAGCGCGAGCAGGCCGCCCAGCACCCGACGACCGCGGCGGCGGCGGGGCGGGAGCGGGGGCTGGTGCGGGGGCTGCGGCGGGGGCTGCGGCGGGGGCTGCGGCGGGGGCCAGGCCGCGTAGGGGTAGGCGGGCACGCCGGGTGGCGGCCGGAGGTCGTCGTCCATCGTCGACCAGTGTCCGGTGCCGGCGGCGCCGGGCGCGACGCCCCGCCGGGCTCAGACCCCCAGGTGGGCGAGTGCCTGCACCACGAGCGCGCTCTGGCCGTTGGCCAGCTCGGCGAGGACACCGGGCTCGCGGGCCTCGTCGGGGCTGAACCAGGTGAGCTCGAGGGCGTCCTGCTGGGGCTCGCAGTCGCCCTCGACCGGCACGACGTAGGCCAGGCTGACCGCGTGCTGGCGGGGGTCGTGGAACGGGGTGACGCCCGGGGTCGGGAAGTACTCGGCGATGGTGAACGGCTGCGGCGCCGGGGGCACCCGCGGCAGGGCCAGCGGACCGAGGTCCTTCTCCAGGTGCCGCAGCAGCGCCGCGCGCACCCGCTCGTGGTACAGCACGCGGCCCGAGACCAGCGCCCGCTTGATCTGCCCGTCGCTGCCCACCCGCAGCAGCAGGCCCACCTTGGTCACCGCACCGTGGTCGTCGACCCGCACCGGCAGCGCGTCGACGTAGAGGATCGGCAGCCGCTCGCGGGCGGAGTCCATCTCCTCGCGGGAGAGCCAGCCGGAGTCGGACAGGGTGGTCGCCTCGGTCATGTGCACTGTCTAGCCGACCGCCGGCCCGCCCGCCGCGAGCGGGGTCACCCCGGGTGCCTCACTCGCAGGCCATGCCGTCGCCGTCGCCGTCCAGCGCCGGGGCGTACCCGGGGTCGCCGCGCAGCACCGGGGCCGCACCGGCCGCCCGGGCGTCGGCGCAGCTGGTGAACGGTGCCGGGCCCGCGGTGCCGTCGGCCGGGGTCGCCGCCGTCGGCTGGGCGGTGGGCAGCGCGGTGGGCTGGGCCGTGGGCAGGACGGTCGGCTGGGCGGTGGGCAGCGCGGTGGGCAGGGGCTGGTCGGGGCAGGTGGCGAGCACGGTGGCCATGGCGTCGTGCTCGGCCTGCGTCGTCCACAGGCCGTAGGCCGCCTTGACCGCGACCTGCCGGGCGACGTAGGCGCAGCGGTACCCGCGGTCGGGCGGCAGCCAGGTGGCGGTGTCGCCGTCGCGCTTCTGGTTGTTCAGCGAGCCGTCGACGGCGAGCAGGTTGAGCGGGTCGTTGGCGAAGGCGGCGCGCCGGTCGGCGTCCCAGCCCTGCGCGCCGGTCTGCCAGCTGTTCGACAGCGAGACGACGTGGTCGATCTGCACGAGCTCGCTGGTGCCCTGGCCGCGCTGGAACAGGATGGTCGCGCCCGAGTAGGGGTCCACCAGCACGCCGCTGGCCACCACGCAGTCGCGGGTGCCGGGCTGGAACTGCTCGGCGGTGAGGTCGCGGGCCAGCACGTCGTTGCGGGTGTCGCAGCCGTTGCGGTCGGTGTCGACCCAGCCGGCGCCGTACTGCTCGCGGTCGTAGCCGGTGGTCGGGGCGCGCCCCTTGACCACCAGCAGCGCCAGGGCCGCCAGCGCCGACCCCTGCGGTGCGACGACGGGCGGCGGGGCGACCTCGGTGGCCCCGCCGCCCGCTGCGGCGGTCGGCTCGGTGGGCGCGGCCGGTGACGTGCCGGGGGTGCTCGCGGGGGCGGTGACGGCGGCCGGGGTGGTGGCCGGGTCGCGGCCGAGCGCGCCCACCCCGAGCCCGAGCAGGACGGCGAGCGCGGCCACCGCGGCCAGCAGCGTGCGCCGACCACGGCGGGACAGGCCGGTGCGCGCCCCGGGCAGCCGGGCGGCGGACACGTGCAGCGGTTCGCGGGTCATCGCCGTCCAGGGTGCGGGCCCGGGTGCTCGGGGCTCCCGTCCGACACGCTGCTCTGGTTGGATCACCCGCCGTGACCGGCGACGAGGAACTGCACCGGCTGTCGATGACCGTGCTCATGACGCCGGACATGAGCAACTTCTCGGGCGACGTGCACGGCGGGCAGCTGCTCAAGCTGCTGGACCAGGTCGCCTACACGTGCGCCTCGCGGTACAGCCGCACCTACGCGGTGACCATCAGCGTCGACCAGGTCGTGTTCCGGGAGCCCGTCCACGTCGGCGAGCTGGTCACCTTCCAGGCGAGCGTGAACCACACCGGCCGCACGTCGATGGAGATCGGCATCCGGGTGACCACCGAGGACCTCCGCGCCGGCGTCGTGCGGCACACGAACAGCTGCTACTTCACGATGGTGGCCCTGGACGCCGACCGCCGTCCGGTCGCCGTCCCGGTGCTGCAGCTGGTCACCGCGGACCAGCGCCGCCGGCACGCCGCCGCGGTGGCCCGCCGCGAGCTGCGCCGGGAGTTCGCGGCCCGCTCGGAGGCGATCCGGACGACGTCCCCCTGACGTCGCGGGGCTAGCGTCCGGTCCGTGGACGAGATCGCCGAGGCCTTCTACCTGCCGCTGGGGGACGGTCGGTTCACCCCGACCCGGGCCACCGAGAGCCCCTGGGAGGGCGAGGCCCAGCACGGCGGTCCGCCGTCGGCGCTGCTGGCCCGGTTGGCCGCGGGCGCCGCGGGGGCCGGCCAGCAGCAGGTGCGGGTGTCGGTGGACTTCTTCGGCGCCATCCCCCGGCGCGACCTGGCCGTCGAGGTGTCGCCGGTGCGTCCGGGCCGGCGGATCGACCTGACCGAGGCGGTGATGACGGTGGAGGGACGCACGGTGGCGGTCGCCCGGGTGTGGTCGCTGGCGCCGGGACCGACGCCGCCGGTGGTGGCCCCGGCCGCGGTGCCGCCGCCGGTGCCCGAGCAGGGCAGCGTGGTGTTCCCGCACCTGCCCGACTTCGGCTACCAGCACGCCCTCGACTGGCGCTACACCGCCGGCTCGCCCGAGCAGCCCGGCCCGGCCGACGTGTGGACCCGGGTGCGCATCCCCCTCGTGGCCGGCACCGAGCTGACCGGCACCGACCGGGTGCTGGTCGCCGCCGACGCCGCCAACGGCATCTCGGTGGAGCTGCCGATCGAGTCGTGGCTGTCGATCCCGCCCGGCATGACCACCCACCTCGTGCGCGAGGCCGAGGGCGAGTGGGTGCACCTGGCGTGCCGCACGTCGATCGCCGACAACGGCCTCGGGCTGTGCACCGGGACCATCTCCGACGCCGCCGGGGTGCTGGGTGAGGTGGCGCAGCCCCTCCTGGTGCGGGGAAGGTGAGCCGATGACGTCGATCAGCCCGGTCCGCAGCGGCCTGCCCGCCCGTAGCCAGCGCCGTGCCCGCACCCGGGCGGTGTCGGCGGTGCTCGGCCTCGGCGGCGTCGCGATGGTGGCGGCGCCGCGGTGGGTGGTCGCGCACCTGGCGCCCGGCCCCGGCGCCCCGAAGAACTGGCTGGTGCGCGTGCTGGGTGCCCGCACCGTCGTCCAGAGCGCGCTGCTGCTCGCGGCGCCGACCCGCCCGGCCGTGCAGGCCGGCGCCGCGGTCGACGCCCTGCACGCGGCCAGCATGCTGCCGGCGTGGCTGATCTGGCCGCGCCACCGGCAGGCAGCCGCGGTCAGCGGCGGGATCGCGGTGGCCTCGGTGCTGGCCCAGCTGGCGGTGGCCCCGCAGTCCGACGACGCACCGCACGTGCCCGGCGACGTCGACTGAGGCCCCGGCCTGCCAGCCGGCCGGGGCTGCACTGCCGGTCCCTGCGCCCCCGGTCCGCAGACGTCGACCTCCCCGCCCCGCAGGTCTTCTCCCCCGAGCTCGTGCTCTGCTCCCCGCAAGTGCGCAGAACGGTCTGCTCCCACAGAGCACGCAGAACGGTCTGCTCCCGCAGAGTGCGCAGAACGGTCTGCTCACTCCGGGGGAGCAGAGCACGACATGGGGCGGGAGAACCTGTCGGACGGGCTCAGCCGGGCAACGGCGCGGCGATCTCCCACAGGTGGCCGGCCGGGTCTGCGAACGCCGCCGTCCGCACGCCCCAGGGGCGGTCCTGCGGCCCGTTGCGCAACGCCACCCCGAGGTCGGCCAGCTCGGCGCACACGGCGTCGACGTCCTCGACCTGCACGGTCAGCAGGCACCGGGCCGCACCGGGTGCGCCCACGGCGCCGGGCTCGACCAGCTCCCCAGCCTGGTCGGCCTGCAGCAGGTTGACCACCACGCGGCCGATCGACAGCGCGGTGGACACGTCGTCGGAGAACAGCTCGCGGCCGTCGAACACGGCGGTGTAGAACCGCCGGGCGGCGGCGAGGTCCTCGACGAACAGGGTGACGGTGTGCAGGTCGCGCAGCGGCACGGTGCCTCCTGGGTCGGTGTGCCGGTGAGGACCGGGTCGCGCCCGGGAAGTCATCGCGGGACGGGCGTCCACCCCTCGCGGGTGCGCAGCGGCCCCTTGAGCACCTTGCCGCCGGCGTTGCGCGGCAACGGGCCGTCGAGCACCCGCACGTACTGCGGCACCTTGTAGTCGGCCAGGCGTTCGCGGGCGAAGGCCGCCAGGTCGGTCACCGGCAGCGTCGTCCCGGGCCGGACGAGCAGCACCGCCCCGACCTTCTCGCCCATCACGTCGTCGGGCACGCCCACCACGGCGACCTCGAGGACGTCGGGGTGCTCGGCGAGCGCGTTCTCCACCTCGACCGAGTACACGTTCTCCCCGCCCCGGTTGATCATGTCCTTGGCCCGGTCGACGATGCGCACCAGCCCCTCGGCGTCGATCGTGGCCAGGTCGCCGGTGTGCAGCCAGCGGTCGCGGAAGGTCTCCGCCGTCCGGGCCGGGTCGCCCCAGTAGCCGACGGCGACGTTCTGGCCGCGGACCAGCAGCTCGCCCACCCCGGTGTCGGGGTCGGGGCGGTCGAGGGCCACGTCGACCACCGGCGCCGGGAACCCCACCGAGTCGGCGTGCTCGTCGGCCCAGGCGTCGGGCAGGAAGGTGGCCAGCGCGCTGGTCTCCGAGAGCCCGAACCCGTTGCCGAGCCGGGCGGCCGGGAAGGCCTGCCGCAACCGGTGCACCAGCTCGGGGGCCATGGGCGCCCCGCCGTAGGACAGCGCCCGCACGCTGGAGACGTCGGTGCCGGCCAGGTCGGGGTGCCGCAGCACCAGCTCGTAGATGGTCGGCACGCTGGTCAGCAGCGTGACGCGGTGCTCGGCGACCGCGGCCAGGAACCCGGCCGGGGAGAACTTCGGCATCAGCACGGTGGTGCCGCCCATGAGCACCTGGGTGACCATCTGCGAGCAGCACCCGGTGACGTGGAACAGCGGCACCGAGATGAGCGAGACGTTGGACTGGTCGGGGTCGAGCTCCCGGCAGCGCTGCACGTTCTGCGCCGAGCTGACCAGGCACTCCTGGGTCAGCATGGCGCCCTTGGGCCGGCCGGTGGTGCCCGAGGTGTAGAACAGCGCAGCCACGTCGCCGGGCGCGGGGTCCGCGGGTTCGACCGGCTCGCCGTCGGGCAAGTCGGCGGAGTCGACGACGACCGCGGCGCCGCAGTCGGCCACCACGAACGCCGCCTCGGCCGGCGCCAGCCGGGTGTTCAGCGGGACGACGACGGCGCCGGCCAGCTGGGCGCCCCAGAACACCTGCATCCAGGCCAGCCCGTTCGGCAGCCCCACCGCCACCCGGTCGCCGGGCGCCACACCGGCGGCCCGCAGGCCCCCGGCCACCCGGCGGGCGGCGTCCCACAGCTCGCGGTAGGTGGCGGTGCCGCCGCCCAGCTCGACGACGGCGGTGCGGTCGGGGTGCCGGTCGACGGTGGCGGCGAACCCGCGCACCACGTTCGGGTCGAGGTCGGTGTACCGGGCCACGCCGTCGTCCCCGCGGTGCACTCCGCTGCTGTCGAAGATCACCGTTGCATCCTGCACCTACTGGCTGAGGACGGCCCAGCCGTGGGCGGGCAGCTCGAGGTCGCTGCCCCGCGGCGTCCCCGACCCGGCGAGCAGTTCCCCCGCGGCCGGGACGACGGCGGGGGCGTCGGCCAGGTTGAGCGCCACGACGAGCGCCTCGCCGTCGGCCGTGGCGCGGTGGACGAGCTGCTCGTTGGTCAAGTGCAGCTGCTCGGTGCGGGCGCGGTGCAGCCAGCGGTGCCGGCGGCGCAACCCGATCAGCTCCTGGTGCAGCGCGAACACCGCGCCGCCCTCGCCGGCCAGCGGGTCGTCGGGGAACTCGGGCCGCACGGCGTCGTCACCGCCGGCGCGGTGCTCCTTGATGCCGTGCCAGCCGAACTCGTCGCCCGACCACACGGCCGGGGTGCCGCCGACCGTGGCCCACAGCACCAGGGCGTGCGGCAGCAGCTGCTCCCCCACCTGGTCGACGACCCGGGTGACGTCGTGGTTGCCGACGAAGGTCCACGGCACGAAGGCGTCGAGGAACCCGTCGTGGCGCTGCAGGGCGTGCGCGGTCTCGAACAGGTTGCCCTCGGCCAGCCCGTGCCAGATGCCCTGCCACAGCTCGTACTGGGTGACCGCGTCCATCCCCGACGCCGCGACGGTGCCGGCGTAGTCGCCGTGGATGACCTCGCCGACGACGTAGACGTCGGGGTGCCGCTCCCGGACGGCGGGCAGCACCCGGGCCCAGAACTCCGGCCGGACCGCGTAGGCCGCGTCCAGCCGCCACCCGTCGGCACCGCGGTCCAGCCAGTGGCACATCACGTCGACGACGAGGGCGACGACGTCGTCCTGCGTGTGGTCGAGCTCGACGAGCAGGTCGTGGCCCTCGAAGGTGCCCGGCCGGTCGCCGTCCCAGCGGATCCAGTGCCGGCGGGCCGGGTCGGTGACGGCGGGGTGGTCGCGGCCGACGTGGTTGAACACGCCGTCCAGCAGCACCCGGATGCCCCGCTCGTGCGCGGCGGCCACGAGGGCGTCGAGGTCCTGCTCGTCGCCCAGGCGCGGGTCGACGCGGAGGTGGTCGAGGGTGTCGTAGCCGTGCGTGGCCGAGGAGAACACCGGCCCCAGCGCCAGGCCGTTGCAGCCCAGC
>Ga0325401_1006952_pt1 | contig 10976 bp, 8 predicted proteins | sample PopdelMetagenome_FD_205666 | JGI IMG/M metagenome (GOLD analysis project Ga0325401, IMG submission 205666) | Populus deltoides microbial communities from Bellville, Georgia, United States - Xylem-PdKOR-R2 | ecosystem: Host-associated > Plants > Phyllosphere > Stem > Wood/Secondary xylem | place...
GAGGCATCCTGATTAGGGTGCCTCTTGTTGTTTTCAGGTCTTATGCTGGCTTAGAACACTATGCAGTAACCAGCCACAAAATCCGTGTAATTCGATTAATCCGTCGAATCCGTGGTTCAGAGAAGTCATCTACAAAATCCGTGGAATCCAAAAAATCCGACCGAATCCGTGGTTCAGGTTAAGCTTCTGGCTCGGCTATCTGGTAGCTTACCTTATCGGCGGCCACGTCGGATACTTCAAATTTTACGCCGTCGAACGTGCTTTTCACAGTGATGCTATGAATCATGTCGCAGCCGGGACACTTTATTTCTTCGGTTTCAAACTGGTCAGTTTCGTCGAGTGCTGATGCATCCGAATCGGGAGCGGGTACGCCGATCAGATCGGTAAACACTTCGGTATGACACTGATTACACTCAAACTTAAGCCCGACGGTGCGGCCTTGTAATTCTTCGAGCGGAGCTAGCGTATCGGTTTTTTGCTGAATCCACATAAGCGGCGATGGTTGGTTTTGGGAGAGTAGGTAGTAGTGGTAAGGAGCCACTTTGCGGCGGCCCATGCTAGGTGTACGAACGAAGCCGGGCTTTGTGTTGTGTTTTGAGGTAAGAGAATCGAGTTGTTGGCGTATTAAGAGCGCTTAGCAGGCAAAACCAACCTAGCTTTCCGTCGTCGATTTTTGCCTGCGCTCAGAATAACACGCCAGCTTGTTTATCTTAAAACTACCCAACCTGTTTTCCTATGTCTGTTACTGCTCTTGAGGGTGCCAAAAAGATACCAGCGGTGCCGCGCTATAAGTCGTTGTTGGGCTCTATGATGCTCGCAGCCAATCCTATACCAGTACTCAGTAATTATCTGGATACTTACGGCGACACCCTCACAATGTATATCGGTGGGGTGCGCCCCACGCTGCTCACCCGCGACCCGGGCTTGGCGCAGCACATCTTGCAGAAAAACAACCGTAACTATCCGAAATCGGAGATTTCACACGGCATTGCGCGCTACATAGGCCACGGTTTGCTGACAAGTGAAGGCAGCTATTGGCTCCAGCAGCGCCGCCTAATTCAGCCTGGCTTCCACCGGCAGCGCGTGGCAAACTTGGTGGAGCTGATGCAAGCAGAAACAAGTGAGTGCCTAAAGCCACTTGAGCGGCAGATAGAGGAGGAGAGAGGTGCGGCGACAATCGGCGTGCACCAACTCATGACCAACCTCGCTTTCCGCATTATCGCGCGCTCTACCTTCAGCACCAACCTCGATAAGGCGCGCCTGGAGCGCATGTCGGTGCTGCTTACGGCTATTCAGGCGTTCTATGTGCGCAGTCTCCGGCAGCCCTACCTGCGACCTTGGTTCTCGCTGCGCAATAAATTTCGCGAGCACGACAACCTTGCCGCCGAGCTGCGCGAGATAGTGCGCGGCTACGTACGGCAGCGGCAACAAACCAGCGGCTCCTACGACGACCTACTGCAAATGCTGCTCGACGCGCGCTACGAAGACACTGGCGAGCCCATGACGGAGGAGAAAGTGGTCGACGAAGCCTTGATTCTGCTCGTAGCTGGTCACGAAACGTCGGCTAATGCGTTGTCGTGGATGTGGTATTTGCTGGCCCAGCACCCCCAAGTGGTAGCCCAACTGCGCGCCGATATGGACCGAGTGCTCGGCAGCCGCACTGCCACCTTTGCCGACTTGCCTAACCTAGGTTATGCGCTGCAAATTATTCAGGAAACGATGCGCCTGTACCCGCCTGCCTGGATTATCGACCGCGTTGCGCAAGAAGACGATACTTATAATGACCTCCGCCTACCCAAAGGCACCCTGATTTCTATCTATCTGTTAGGCATTCACCACGCCGCCAGCCTTTGGGAAGATGCTGAGGCCTTTCGCCCTGAGCGCTTTGCCCCGGAGCAAATCAAGCAACAGCCGCCGTACGCCTACATCCCGTTTGGCGGTGGTCCGCGCCTGTGCATCGGTAATCAGTTTGCCCTCACCGAGATGCAGTTGGTGCTACTCGAAATGCTGCGCCGCTTTGAGGTGGAGTGGGTAGAGCAGCCGCCCATCCAACTGCAACCGCTCATCACGCTCCGACCCCGGCAGGAAATTCGACTACGGTTCAAAAAGCAGAGCTAGCTTTCTTGCGTAGCAAAGAGGATGTTGCACAACGCTTGGCGAAGCGCCTCACGTGCTCGGTTACATGAGGTAGCGTCCAAAAAATAAAAGGTAGGTTGCCGCAAGTTTCCGCTGGGTTTGGGGCCTAAGCAGTAGCAGAGCCTTTCCTGGTTCAACGCCTTCTGTCTGGCGTGCCCTTGCCCATTCTTGCTCATGACTTCCTTACTTGCCTACTTGGTTTGGGACCTAGACCCCATCCTGGCCCATCTCGGCCCACTCACGCTCCGCTGGTACGGGCTATTATTCATGGCGGGCTTTGTGGTGGGTACGCCCGTGTTGCAGCATATTTTCCGGAGCGAGAATGTGTCGCCGCGTTGGGTGGATGTCTTAACCATCTACATGCTGGTAGGCACCGTAGTGGGGGCGCGCCTAGGACACATCTTCTTTTATGAGCCCGATATTCTGCTGAAAGATCCGCTAGAAGTTTTTAGGATTTGGCATGGCGGGCTGGCCTCACACGGCGCTACTCTGAGCATTCCGCTGGCGTGTTGGCTGTTTGCACTCCATAATAAGTTTGATTACCTCTGGGTGCTCGACCGCATTGTGCTAGTGGTCGGCATTGGCGGGGCGCTCATCCGCTTGGGCAATTTTATGAATTCTGAGATTGGTGGCTATCCTACCACCGCGCCGTGGGCGGTAGTGTTTCCGCGCGACACCGAGCACTTGCTACCCGTCAGCCAGCCACTCCCTATCGGAGCCGTGCAAGTGGCCCGCCCCGTGCGCCTACCCAACGGCGACGTAAGCCACCAGGTATTGCCCGCCGACGCGCCCGTCGGTCCCGACTCGCTGATGGCCGTGCCGCGCCACCCCACGCAACTCTACGAGGCATTCTATTGCGTGCTGCTGGTGTTGTTCCTCTATTATCTGTGGCACCGCACCAAAGAGCGAACCCCGCGCGGACTACTGCTCGGCTTGTTTATGGTGCTGCTGTTCACGCAACGCTTCCTAGGCGAATTTCTGAAAGAGGCTCAGGTAGATTTCGAGAAAGATAACCTGCTCAACCAGGGCCAACTGCTCAGCCTGCCGCCGATTCTGGTGGGCCTGTGGCTGCTGTGGCGTGCTGGCAAAGACTCGAAAAATCAGTATGGCTACGCTCCACGCGACCTAGACGAATCCTTGCCAACTGGGCACAAAGCCGCTTCTTTGCCGGCTACCAGCAACCAGTAACCGGTACTAGTGGCGAGCTTTAGGTGCTAGCTTCGTTTCATGCCTGCTGTTCCATGATCTTCCATTCGATTCGCCCGTGAGTTGTTCTCCCACCGACGCCGAACTCGTGACCCAGCTACAAGCGGGGCAGACCACGGCCTTTCGCTTGCTGGTCGAGCGGTACCAAGGTGCTGTGTACCGAACGGCCCTGAGCTTGCTGCGTTCTCCCGAGGAAGCCGAAGACGTAGCCCAGGAGGTGTTTGTGGAAGTTTATCAGACAATAGCCCGGTTCCGGGGTGAGGCCGCGCTCCGCACCTGGCTCTACCGTTTGGCTACCTCGCGGGCCCTAAAACAGCAACGAAAGGCTCGCGCCAAAAAGCGCTTTGCCTTCCTGACGGCCCTTCTAGGAACCAACCACGAGGTGCTGCACGAGCGGCCCGACCATCGGCACCCGCTAGCCGTGCTGGAAGACCAGCAGCAACAGCAGCAGTTGATGGAAGCCATTGCGCGTCTACCTAGCAGCCAGCAGGTAGCCTTCACCCTCCGCCACGAGCAGGAACTGAGCTACGAAGAAATAGCGGCCGTGCTGAACACCAGTCTGCCTGCCGTCGAGTCCTTGCTGTTTCGCGCCCGGCAAAGCCTGCGCAAGTTTCTCCAACCTCATCTAGCCTAATTTGCCATGTCCAACCCGCTTACCCCGCCCGAAGAAGACGAAGCCTGGACCACGCTGCTGCGCTCACTGCAACCGCAGGCTCCCACGGAACCTGATCCTTTTTTCTTTGCCCGGCTCCAAGTTCGCTTAGCCGCCCAGCAACCTCAGCCTATCATGTTACCTACGTGGCTACGTCGCGCAGCCTACGCCTTTTCCGCAGGCGCCTTAGTGCTGGCGCTGAATGCCGACACAGCCTTAAATTATATGCGCTAGGATTGCTACCGAAGGGTGCTGTAAACTACCACTAAACCGTGTCAAGCGTGAGGTTAAGTAGCAGACTGGTAGGATCGGTAGCAATGCTGGTATCAATTAAGTAACAATCTACCCGAAGTAATACCAACTCTAAAAAAGGTGCTAGGTAGGCAGTTCTACTAGTAGTTGACGGGGCTACCTGTTGTGCCTATTGCGGATGGTTCTGCAACAGTCATACAACGTATAACGGTCTCCAGGCAATGAATCGGATATAGCGCCGCACCGACCTAGGAACAACCTAGCTCCAAAGAACAGCAGCAACGGAATAGGGCCGCAAAACTTTGCGACCCTATTCCGTTTTGAAAGCTACTTACTCCTTCACCAACTGATCAATCGTTTGGTTGAAATCAGCTACCAATTCGTCGTAGTACTTGCCGGTGCCGGGGCCAGAGAAACCTGTGTTGATCTTACGAACCTCTCCTTTTTTATCCACGATAATGGTGGTGGGGAAGGCCAGCACCTTGTCGATCTGTGGCAATGATTTGCCGGCGGCATCCTTGTCGGCCACACCGGCCACAGCTAGGTCGTAGCCTACGTTGAAGCGGTCTTTCATCTTGCGTAGGCGCTCGGCGGCTTTCGCGTATTCCGGGCTGCGCTCATATCCTAGGCCAATGATTTCGACCCCGCGGCCCTTGTTCTTCTCGTACCAAGGAGCCAGGAAGTTGGTTTCGTCCATGCAGTTGGGGCACCATGAGCCGAGCAATTGCACCACCACTACCTTGCCTTTGTACTTCGGGTCGGAAAGCGAAACGGAGCCGCCTTCGTAGATACTCGGGAATTTGAAAGCTAGCTTCTTCTCGCCCGGCTTCATGAAGGTGAGCGAATTAGCATCGGGGAGTTTGGCGTTGGGATCCTTCACGGCCGTCCAAGTTTCGTGGCCGCTTTTTCCACTGTAAAAGTCGCCTTTCAAAGAACCATTGGGCTGCTTTGTGGCCGTGAACAAGAAGCCATGGCTGCCATCAAAAGTGGACATGCGCATCAGGTTGCCCAATGACTGACCCGCTAGGTAACGGTAGTCGCCCGTGGTCGTCAGGAAAGTACCGGTCATCCTACCGGTTTCCGGACTCTGCTTGAAAACGCCGACTGCCGGGTACGTTTTACCCTCTTCATCTTTAAACTCTACTCGGTAAGTACTTTCCTGCATAGTTTCCTTGGCGTCGCTCGACGGTTTGGCCTGCACCGGAAATAGCTCCTGCTCGCCGTGCGTGGCCGAGAACGGCACGCGGTACGGCTGTTTGGCGTCGTACTTCACCCACGTGCCCTTGAGCTTATCTTCGTCATCCTTGCGTACTACTAGCGCCGCATCGAAGGCACCTAGCTTAATGGTGGTGGAGTCGCCAGCGGCGGAAATTTCGTCGAGCTTCAGCTTCTCAGCGCCGTTGCGCAGGTACACGGCCACGGGTTGGTTGTTATTGCCCGTTTCGACTTCGAATAGAAAAGGAATTTCCTGCCCTTGTGCCGATAACACACCGCGCCAAGCACCGGCTTGCAAGTAATTGGCGTCCGGTTTCGAGGTGGCGCCGGTAGCTTTTTGTTCAGAAGAATTAGATTGGCAGCTAGCCACCACCAGCGCGAGGCTAGCTCCGGCTACAACCTGCCGAATGGCGGAGGAAAGAGACATAGGAAAGATGAAAAGAATGCTTAGTTAAAAACTACTCCAATTTGGAATTAGTTTATATAAGAAACACGCAAATATAAAGTTTGGGCGCCGCAACAAGGCGCGCTTATATTTGCGTACTGTTCAAAAAACAGCATCCTTTTTCACTCTTTCCATTTCTCTATTATGGCGTTTGACATAGAAATGATTAAGGCCGTGTACGCCGGTATGGGCCAGCGCATTGAAGCCGCCCGTGCCGCCGTTGGCCGTCCGCTCACGCTAACCGAAAAGATTCTGTACGCTCACTTGTATGGCGGCCAAGTCAACACTGCGTACGAGCGGGGCGTTTCCTACGTCGATTTTGCCCCCGACCGTGTAGCCATGCAGGACGCTACGGCCCAGATGGCGCTGTTGCAGTTCATGCAGGCCGGCAAAGACAAAACCGCCGTGCCCAGCACCGTACACTGCGACCACCTTATCCAAGCCCGCATGGGTGCCGATCAAGACCTAGCCGAAGCAAACTCTGAAAATAAGGAGGTGTACGACTTCCTGGCCTCGGTTTCCAACAAATATGGTATCGGTTTCTGGAAGCCCGGCGCTGGTATCATTCACCAAGTGGTACTCGAGAACTACGCCTTTCCCGGCGGCATGATGATCGGTACCGACTCGCACACGCCGAACGCTGGTGGTCTCGGCATGATTGCCATCGGGGTAGGTGGTGCCGATGCCGTTGACGTAATGGCTGGCATGGCGTGGGAGCTGAAGTTTCCCAAAGTGATTGGCGTAAAACTGACCGGTAAGCTAAGCGGCTGGGCAGCTCCCAAAGACGTAATCCTGAAAGTAGCTGGTATCCTCACCGTGAAAGGCGGTACGGGTGCTATTGTGGAGTACTTCGGCGAAGGTGCCGAAAGCATGTCGGCAACAGGTAAAGCGACCATCTGCAACATGGGCGCGGAAATTGGCGCTACCACATCGGTATTCGGCTTCGATGAGAAGCAGGCTGATTACTTGCGCAGCACTAACCGCGCCGACGTGGCGGACCTAGCTTACGGCGTAGCTGCTCACCTGCGCGCCGACGATGAGGTGTACGCTGACCCCAAAAACTTCTTCGACCAACTGATCGAAATCAATTTGTCGGAATTGGAGCCGCACGTAAACGGCCCCTTCACTCCCGATGCTGCTTGGCCAATTTCGCAGTTCGCTGCGGCCGTAAAAGAGCACGGCTGGCCTGAGAAATTGGAAGTAGGCTTGATCGGTTCTTGCACCAACTCTTCGTACGAAGACATCACGCGTGCGGCCTCGATTGCCGAGCAAGCCGTATCGAAAGGCTTAACGGTAAACGCTGAGTTCACCGTAACGCCTGGTTCGGAGCTCGTGCGCTACACCGTAGAGCGTGACGGCCTGCTTGACACCTTCGCCCAGATGGGTGGTGTGGTACTGGCTAACGCCTGCGGTCCGTGCATTGGCCAGTGGGCCCGTCACACCGACGACCCCAAGCGCAAGAACTCCATCATCACTTCGTTTAACCGTAACTTTGCCAAGCGCAACGACGGCAACCCGAACACCCACGCTTTCGTGGCTTCGCCCGAAATCGTAACGGCCTTCGCTATTGCTGGCGACCTCACCTTCAACCCGCTGACTGACACGCTTCCCACGAAAGATGGCCAGCAAGTGAAGCTGGACGCTCCGCACGGCGTAGAAGCACCTCCGCGCGGCTACGATGTAGAAGATGCCGGTTATCAGGCTCCTGCCGAAAATGGTCTGGGCGTACAAGTAATCGTTGATCCATCATCCGACCGTTTGGAGCTGCTAGACCCCTTCAAGCCGTGGGAAGGTTCCGATCTGAAAGGCTTGCGTTTGCTGATCAAGGCACAAGGTAAGTGCACCACCGACCACATTTCGATGGCTGGTCCGTGGCTGAAATACCGTGGGCACTTGGACAACATCTCCAACAACATGCTCATCGGGGCAACCAACGCCTTCAACGGCGAAGCTAACGCCGTAAAGGATCAGCTGACCCAAGGTAACCCGTACAACACTGTACCGCAGGTAGCTCGCAACTATAAGTCGCTAGGCATTGGCTCGGTCGTAGTGGGGGATGAGAACTACGGCGAAGGTTCTTCGCGCGAGCACGCTGCCATGGAGCCCCGTCACCTAGGTGTACGGGCCGTGATTGTGAAGTCGTTCGCTCGTATTCACGAAACTAACCTCAAGAAGCAAGGTATGTTGGCACTCACTTTCGCCAACAAAGCCGACTACGATCTAATTGAGGAGGACGATGTAATCGACATCCTCGGACTGACGGCGTTTGCACCTGGTCAGCAGCTTCAAGCTCGTCTACACCACGCCGATGGTGACACCGACTTGATCTACCTGAACCACACGTACAACCAAGGTCAGATTGAGTGGTTTAAGGCTGGCTCAGCCCTGAACCTGATCCGACTACAGGAAACAGGCGGCGCAAACCTCTCGCAGAAGTAAGCTAGGTCAAGCGTTTGTAGAAACGGCTGCTTCCCTTGTGGGGAGCAGCCGTTTTGTTTTTGCCACTTATTTGCCCGAGTAAGAAGAACCCTTGCCTTTTCAGAACAGTAGACTATGGATTCAAATCCGGTCGGCCGTACTCGTGGATGAGCCCGAAAATCTAGGTGTTTTATTGTCGAGAAAAATTCTGGTAAAGAACAATGCTAAGACGTAATTACATTGTTGCCATTTTAGAGCTAGTTTCCCAGATTTGGAAGAACAAACAACAGGAAGGAAAGAAAAATAAAATAAAGAGGTATAAATATGAATCTTTATATATAAATCAGTAAATACTTACGTATTTTTGCTTACTATTCTGATTGCCTACCCCTCCTGTTTGCTAGTGTGATGATGACTACATCCCAAGTTGAAAATTTTTTGCAGCTACTAGGCTTCCATCCTGACGGAGCTCCTAACACCTACCACCAAGACACCACCAAGGGAAGAGTGCGTGTGCGACACAATAGTACCGGGAGTGGTATCCTGATCGAAGGTCCGCAAGGACTAGTAGGGGGAAGTGCCAGTCATGGGCGCCATTTGCTTTCCATGCTCGCTACGGCAGGCTGGTCGGCAAATGAACAAGCAGGCCCGGGGTAAGACGCGCTTGCGGTGACGTCGCACAATTGCCGGGGCTACCCCATCCATAGTCGAGGCTACCACGTATGGTATAGTATACAGCTATGATAATAGCGTCGGTAGCTCTTTAAAATGGTATAGGTATCTTAACTTAACATCGTTATGACTGCCTCTGTGTTGACTGCATCTGATTCATTGCCGTCTTTTAGTAATGCAGCGGGTTCTGTGCGTCTTGATCCTGTTGGTGCTTACGTGCGCTTAAACTGGGCTTCTCAGCCTGCTTCTATAGGCGTGTGGCGCCAAGTGCTGGAGCAAGCGCTGCTACAAATTCAGCAGCACAACTGGCATAAGTTGCTCGGCGACCAACGTGCACTACCGCTTTTTAGTACCGAAAACCAGGCGTGGATACTGCTCGATTGGTTGCCACGGGCCGTCCGGGCCGGACTACGCTACGGGGCCATTGTTTCGCCACAGAATGTGATGGTACGTCTCGAAACAGCCGCCTTTGTTCGTGAGCTTAATACCTACCCGCTCACCTACCGACAATTTCCCGACGAAGACACTGCTACGAAGTGGCTGCTTCAGCAAGAGTAGCACAATACCACTGTCCAGATCAAGGAGGTAATGATCGGGTGTGGACGTGGCGCATCGCGGTAGTTCCTGTTCCCTTGACCTTGATTGAAGCGCCGTGGTAACGTTTCATTCATTTATTGGCGGCTAAGTAGTTTCTGCTAGTGGTCGTAGCTACCCAGCTGCGCGGAATATTTTGCTCAATTATCAGCAAGAAGCGGTGCTCCGACGTAGGGGATTCTGTTATTTGCTGACATGGCTCGTCGGTTTTTTCTAGGAGATTGGTTGCCCACGCGTTTGCGCGCCCTACCAACTACCTCGTATTTCTTATTCCTGCTTCGGTGGGTCGTAATCAGCACCCTGATTGGCGGACTAGCGGGAACGGCCTCGGCGCTCTTTCTAGTATCGTTGGATTGGGTAACGCACTGGCGCGAAGGGCATCGTTGGGTTATTACACTGTTGCCCGTTGCGGGCTTATTGGTGGGGCTCGCTTATCATTATTTCGGCAACCGAGTAGTGCGCGGAAATAACTTAATTCTGGATGAAATCCATACGCCACAAACCTTGATTCCGCTGCGCCTAGTGCCTTTGGTGCTGGGAGGTACGCTGCTGACGCACCTAGGTGGCGGCTCTGCGGGCCGCGAAGGAACGGCCGTGCAAATGGGTGGAGCGCTAGCCGACCAACTTACTCGGTTACTGGGTCTCCGTCGGCGCGACCGGCGACTGTTGCTGATTGCGGGCATGAGTGCCGGGTTTGCATCCGTGTTTGGGACGCCCCTAGCAGGAGCAATTTTTGGGTTAGAAGTATTTCTGCTGGGTACTATCCGCTATGATGCACTGCTACCTAGCTTTCTAGCAGCCGTGAGCGCCGACCTAGTGACGAGGGCCTGGGGCGTCGGGCACACACATTACCCGCAGCTAGTTTCAGTAACTATTACTCCCTGGACGCTTGTGTGGACGCTGTTGGTCGGAGCGGCTTTTGGGCTGGTTGCCCGGAGTTTTGCCGCGCTTACGCACTGGATAAGCCGTCAATTTGCGCGCATTGCGTACGCGCCGTTGCGGCCCGTGGTAGGTGGAGTGCTAGTAGCTGCTTGCGTGGCTGCTCTAGGCACTACGCGTTATATTGGGCTAGGAGTGCCCGTGATTGTGGAAGCTTTTCATGTGCCGCTTGCGCCTACTGATTTTGCCTGGAAACTAGCGCTTACAGCGCTTACCCTGGGCTGTGGGTTCAAGGGTGGGGAGGTGACGCCGTTGTTTTTCATCGGTGCGACGCTAGGGAGTGCCTTGGCCGTCGTAGTACCAATGCCGGTCGCTGTGCTGGCTGGTATGGGCTTCGTAGGTGTATTTGCGGGCGCCGCCAACACACCGCTGGCCTGTACCCTTATGGGGCTGGAACTGTTCGGTATGCAGGCGGGCGTGTACCTAGGTTTAGCGTGCGTAGTAGCT
>Ga0325401_1006957_pt1 | contig 10974 bp, 5 predicted proteins | sample PopdelMetagenome_FD_205666 | JGI IMG/M metagenome (GOLD analysis project Ga0325401, IMG submission 205666) | Populus deltoides microbial communities from Bellville, Georgia, United States - Xylem-PdKOR-R2 | ecosystem: Host-associated > Plants > Phyllosphere > Stem > Wood/Secondary xylem | place...
ACGGAAAGGCTAGCTTCAGCGCCTCGCAGGCGGTACCAGTAAGCGGGGCCTATAACCTAACCCTCGGCGACATTGATGGGGATGGTGACTTGGATTTCGTTACGATGAACGGATATTCTGGTGCCAACATCTCACTCAGCGTACGGCGCAACGATGGATCAGGGCGCTTCTCGGGTACGCAGGAAATAGTTGCTTCGTACGTTTTCGGTATCTCCCTCAGCGACATGGACGGCGACGGCGACCTGGACCTCGTGACAGGCGAAGGCACGGGCCTAGCGGCCGTTCGCTTCAATGATGGCACAGGCAACTTCGGCGCCAGCCGCCCGGTGCGGATTGTCGGGAGACCGGTTAACTTGGCCGTGGGCGACGTAAACGGGGACGGTAGCCTGGACGTAGCTGCCATCACCGATATTCGCACAATCAGCGTGCGCCTCAACCAGCTTACCCCGCAGTACGCCACTATAGCTTCCGTTTCTCCGGCCCGCAACGCCCGCTCGGCCCCGCGTAGCACCAACGTAGCCGTAAACTTCGATCAAGCGCTGAGCAGCAATGCCGCTACCCTTGGTTCGCTCAAGGTATTCAGCGCACAAACCGGTGGTAAGAAGGCCGGCGCAGCCACTGTGAGCGGCAACACGCTCAGTTTCAACCCCACCACTGACTTCAAGCCTGGTGAAACGGTGTCGGCTACGGTAACGACGGCGGCGCAGATCAGCGGCGGCCAGAATCTAGCGGCCGGCCAGGTGTTTCAATTTACCACCGCGACTAATCCTAGCCCCGGCACGTTCAGCGGCGGCGGCGACAACGCCGTTTTCTCACTCGAAGGCGCGCCCGTTGTTACCGTTCCGGCCGATGTGGACGGCGACGGCGACCTGGATTTGCTGACCGCCAGCAATAACATCGTCAGGATCAGCCCCAACAATGGCGCCGGCACCTTCAGCGGCGGGTCGACGGTAGCGGTAGCGGCTAAGGTGCAGGACATGGCCGTGGCCGACGTGGATGGCGACGGTGACCTTGATTTTGTAACGATTCCTGTCAGCACTGGCGGACCCAGCACCGTGAGCGTGCGCCTAAACAACGGTAACAGTACGTTCAGCAACGGGCCCGATGCGACCATTTTTGGGCAGCCGCTGGCTCTTACGTTTGGCGACACCGACGGCGATGGTGACCTCGACTTGCTGGTAAGCACCGCCCAAGGCGTAGGTTCGGTGGACACTGCGGTAAACGACGGCACTGGCCGCTTCACCGTCGATTATACTCGGAGTGTTATTGCGCGTAGGTCCACTGACCTAGCCTTGGGGGATGTCGACAACGACGGCGACTTGGACCTACTTGCGCTTTACACGGCCGACAGCTACGTGAACATAGCCTTAAACAACGGCAACGGCACCTTCGACAATCCGCGGGCTATCCTTGTGAGTGGGCAGCCGGGTAAGTTAGCCGTGGGTGACCTAGACGGCGACAGTGACCTGGATTTCGTCACGACTTCGCCTGGCAACAACATTAGCCTGCGCTTTAACAATGGCACTGCTTCGTTCACCAACCAAGAACTTCCTCTAAGCAGTACTCCCAATGAAGTGGCCCTCGGCGACGTAGACGGCGACGGCGACCTTGACCTGCTTGTGGCGCTCACCAGCGGTAGCACCGGCCGCGTGGGCGTGCGCCTAAATAACGGCAGCGGCAATTTCGCGGTCGTCGGCAACCCGCAGGAGGTGGCGCTGGGTGGCTTACCCAACCAAATTGTGCTCGGCGACTTCGACGGCACCGGTACGCTCGACTTCGTGACGACCAACACAGCCAGCAATTCGGTTAGCATCCGCTTCAACCAGAACCAGGCACTGCTGCCTACTATCAGCTCGCTGTCGTCTATTGCCGGCTCTGCTGGTAATAGCATCGTGATTACGGGCACGAACTTCCAGAACGTGCTTAGCGTGACTTTTGGTGGCGTGGCGGCCACAGAGTTCACCGGTAACTCGCTTACCCAGCTTGTCGCCACAGTACCCGTAGGTGCCCGAACCGGCGCTATCGTCGTGACCACCTCGGCAGGCGCTAGCAACGGAGCTAGCTTTACAATTGCACCGCCCTTGTTCGTGACGGCCGTGACACCGACCCGCAACGCTCCTGCGGCGCCGCGCACTACCACAGTAGCCATGACGTTCAGCGAAGTGTTAGACAATGGCGGCAATACGGGTGCAAGCACTTTAGAAGCATTACGTGTATATAGCCAGCAAGCCGGCGGCAAAAAGCGAGGAACCACCGTCCTGCTTAACGACAGAATCTTGTCTTTCAGGCCAACAACGGCCTTTAAGCCGGGCGAGAAGGTTTCCGCTACCGTCACGTCTGCTGCGCGTTCTTCCTTCTTTGTAAATGCGCGGCCCCACGTGTTTCAATTTATGACCGCCACAACGCCCTCTACCGGCCTGTTCAGCGGTGGCACCGACCTAGCGGTTGATAATGCCCCCAATGCCGTGGCGACCGGCGACGTGGACGGCGACGGTGACCTTGATCTACTCATTGCGGCCAATGGCAACGGCGGCACCGTGAGTGTGCGGCTGAACGATGGCCAGGGCAACTTCTCCGCGGGTCAGAGTCTAAGCGTGCCACCTAGCGCCTCCACCGTCGTGCTGGGCGACCTTGATGGCGACGGCGACCTAGATTTTCTGACGGCTAGCAGCGCGACGAGCACAATCAGTGTGCGGCTGAACAACGGTACGGGTACCTTCTCGGGTACGCAGGAATTTGCTGCGCCAACCGGTACGGGCACCCTAGCCCTCGGCGACATCGACGCCGATGGCGACCTAGATCTAGTGACGACCAGCGCGGTGTATGGAGGCGTAGCAGGTATCTTTTTGAACGACAGAAACGGTGGTTTCACCAGCAAACAAACCATTGCACCCTCCGACAATGGACCCCACTACGGCATCGCGCTCGGCGACACAGACAGTGACGGCGACCTCGACCTGTTTATCACGAACGGCGACAACAGCAAGGTGGATCTGTACCTGAACGACGGCCGCGGCACATTTGCCAACCGGCGCGACGTTGCGGTGGGCACGGGTCCCTACAGCGTGGAGCTAGGTGACATCGACAACGACGGCGACCTCGACGTGGTGACCTCGAATGGCATATATGTTAATGTACGCTCGGTGAGCGTACGGTTCAACGACGGCCAAGGCAACTACTCAGGCACCCAGGAACTTACCATCGGCAACAGCCCGCGCCGGCTAGCCCTAGCCGACGTAGATGGCGACGGTGACCTCGATGTGGTAACGGCCAACCAGAACAGCAGTTCGGCCAGTGTGCGCTTGAACAATGGCGCAGGTATCTTCACGGGGAACCAGGAAGTAGCCCTAGACAACGACCCGTGGACTATCGTGACGGGCGACGTAGATGGCGACGGCGACGTAGACTTGCTCACGGCCAACACGGCCAGCAACACGGTGAGTGTGCGCCTGAACCAGAACCCGCAGGCACCTAGCATCACGAGCGTAGCGCCCAATCCGGCGGCAGTGGGGCAAGTAGTCGTTATTAGCGGCACCAACTTCACGGGGGCGACCAGCGTCACCTTCAATGGCGTTGCCGAGCCTACGTTTGTCGTCGATTCGCCCTCCCAGATTACCGTTCGGGTTCCTGTTGGCGCTACCTCCGGCCCGTTGGTCGTTACGACGCCCGTTGGCACGAGTGCCGCCTTCTCCTTCACCGTTGCACCGTCGCTGCTGGCTACGGCTTTCACGCCAGCACGCAATGCGTCGGCGGCTCCCCGCACTACCGATGTAGCGGTGCAATTCAACCAGGGACTGAGCACGGGCGCCGCTACTCGCCAAGCCCTTCAGGTGTTCAGCCAGCAGTCGGGCGGCAAGAAAGCAGGCAACACTACGGTCAATGGTAACGCTCTAGCGTTCAAACCTACCGATGGCTTCAAGCCCGGCGAGACGGTGTTTGCCACGCTCACTACGGCCGCCCAAAACAGCAGCGGCACCCAGAACCTAGGTGCCGCTCAGGTATACCAGTTCACGACCGCTACGGCCCCCGCTTCGGGCAGCTTCCTACCGGCCGCGGATTTGCCGGTAGGCACCAATCCGCAGAGCATAGCCACCGGCGACGTGGACGGCGACGGCGACCTAGACGTGGTGACGGCCAACAACCGCTTCAACTCCACTGCCAATGGCACCGTGAGCGTACGCCTCAACAACGGCAACGGTACCTTCGGCGGCGCACAGGAAGTAACCACCGGCCGCGGCCCCTACATGGTAGTACTAGCCGACGTGGATGGTGACGGCGACCTAGATGTGCTGACGGCCAACGCCAGCAGTAGTTCGTACAACAACGCCCCAGACGGCACCGTGAGTGTGCGCCTAAATAACGGTAGTGGCATCTTCAGTGGCGCACAGGAAGTGGCTGTGGGCAGCAACCCGCACGCTATTGCCGTAGGCGACGTCGACGGCGACGGTGACCTCGACCTGCTCGCGGCCAACTACACGGCTTACGTCAACTTTACGCTCGACGTCCAGAGCACCGTGAGCGTACGCTTGAATACCGGCAACGGTATGTTTAGCAACACAGGCCAGCAAGTGCTGGTCGGGCCGCGCCCCGTGAATATCGTGCTCGGTGACGTAGACAGCGATGGCGACTTGGATTTCGCAACCACTAGTTCCAGCCAAAGTGACGTGAGCCTGCGTCTGAACGATGGCAACGGCGTCTTCAGCGGCACGCAAGAAGTGGCCGTCGGCAATGGTCCGCACGGCCTAGCTTTCGGTGACCTCGATAAAGACGGCGACCTCGACCTGGTAACAGCGAACTTCTACAACTTCCTTGGGGGAGTTAGCGCCAGCAGCTCCGTCAGTGTGCGGCTAAACGACGGAAAGGGCCGCTTCACCGGCACCCAAAACATTCCGAGTGGCTTGGGCGCACGCGTCCTCGCGCTTGGCGACGTGAACGGCGACGGCAGCCTAGACGCGCTGGCTGTGAACAGCGACGCGGCCAGCAACTCGGTGAGCTTACTGCTCAATAACGGTAGCGGCAGCCTCAGCCCAGCGACGCCCATAGCCGTTGGCACCCAGCCTACGAGCCTAGCCCTCGGCGACCTAGATGGCAACGGTACGCTCGACTTTGTGACGGCCAATAACACCACCAACAACGTGAGCGTCCGCCTAAACCAGACTACTGCGCCCCGCGTGCTGGCCACGCAGGCCAGCGGAGTGGCCGAGCAGATCAGCCTTTTCCCCAACCCAGCCCACGCGACGGTGCGCCTGCTCTTACCAGGCCACCTAGCCCAGCAAGCCCTGCACGTGAGCCTAGTAAACACCCTCGGCCAAACGGTACTGACGCGGCAGTTCACGCCCAAGCAACTCCTCGCCGATCCGGCGCTAGACCTAGGTTCGCTGACCGTGGGCGTGTACACCGTACGCTTGCGCACAAGCGAGGGCATCGTCTCGAAGCGCCTCGTGGTGGAGTAGCAACTATCTAGGCGCTGGCGCTTAGCCTGTTAGAAAAAGCCCGGTCTTCACGTAAGGCCGGGCTTTTTTGTGCGCTACTGTTTCACGCGCTGGTACTTCTCTTGCTCAAATACTTGGTCTTGGGGTTGCCAGAAAGGAAACTCTAGGATCAATTCTTTCGCTTTCAAGCGGGCGAGTACTTCGCCGCTGAAGGCTGCTGCTTGACCACTAGTCGTGCGGGCGTAGAGCGTGTCGTTGCGCACCCAGTACGTGCCCTGCTCCGCCATAGCTCCTTGCGTGACTTGCCTGATGCTCAATAGATAAGAGCCATCCGAGCGAAACGTTAGCTGCTGAATCAGCTGGCCCTGCTTCAGCTCTTGGTTGATGTCGCCGGCGGGGTCGTGAAACAGCTGCTCAATCTGTGCATCATTTAGCGGGCGGCGGGCGTCGAAAGCTAGCTGCTGCAGCTGCCACGTGCCTAGTAAGTATTTGGGCACACTTGGTTGAGCGGCTTGTTGCGCAGACAGCGACACGGGTCGTAACAAGAGTAAAAGCCCGCCAAGTAGCAGTTTGGAGCGCCGCATAGAAGAAAGAAAAGGAGCCTAACCTGGCTCGGCCAAAGGTAACGTCGCTCCGAACAAAATGAGTATCCTAGTCTGTTTACCCAAGGCTTGTGTTCTGCTAGGCTGCTTCAAGCTGCTGGAGTTAGCCTGGCCACACCAAACTTTTTCGCTGGGTATACTCTTCTGTAGAAGATGAAACAACTTTTGCTATCTATTTTCCTGTTACTCACAGTTGCAAGCTGCTCCAACAGACTCACCACCAAATATGATGTAGCCGGCGAGCGGGCCGTACTTCCCCAGGAGGAAGCCCCGCACGTGCGCAACTCCCTAGAATGGTGGTACCTGACCGGCCACTTGAAGGATAAACAAACCGGCAAGCGCTACGGCGTCGAGTATGTGTTCTTTCACTTCAACCCCACCGGCGAGAAAGACTATATGATGGTGAACGTGGCCGTGAGCGACCCGGACGCCCAAAAATTTCGCTACGACTACAACTACGCCAAGCTACCAAGCTTCCTGCCCGCACAATTGCCCGTTGGCCTCACCATGCGCAAGAAGGCGCAAACCTGGACGCTCACGGGCCAAGAGGGCCGCTACCACATGCAAGCCCGCATGGTCGACCACCCCGGCACGGCCATCGACCTCAAAACGAAGCCGGCCAAGGAAGTGCTCATGCACGGCGGCAATGGCTACGACCGCAACGTGGCCATGAACAAAGTAGGCTACTACAGCTACCCGCGCCTCGACGCCAGCGGCACCATCGAAATCGATGGCAAACCCCACGAAGTAGAAGGCGAAATGTGGTACGACCGTCAGTGGAACTGCAACATGAGTGGCACCAAAGACGTGAGCTGGGATTGGTTCTCTATTCAGCTCGATGAGCCGCGCGAGGAAATGATGCTTTATAACCTCGTGCACCGGCCCACGGGCAAAAAGCTAGGTGGCGGCTCGCACTTCTCTGCCAAAGCCGACAACACTCACCTAGAGCCCGCTGACTTTCAAGTGGAAAACCTAGCTTACTGGACTAGCCCGACCTCCGGCCTACGCTACCCGAGCAAGTGGCGCGTGCGGGTACCTAGCAAAGGCTACGACCTCATCGTGGAGCCGCTCATCCCGAATCAGGAACTGCGCATTCACTTCTACGCCATCTTCAATCTGTATTACTGGGAAGGCATGTGCCGCGTGACCGGTACCCACAACGGCAAACCCGTGACCGGCAACAGCTACGTAGAAATCACGAACCGCCGCGAGGTGAAGAAAGCCAAAGCCGTGGTAGAGGAAACCGCCGAGGTTACCTCTCAAGCCCAATAGCCTAGCGCGTAAAGCAAGCGGACCGCTTGTTTATTCTGATCAAGCTACTGGCACCTAGGTTCTAGGAGCTAGCCGTTCAGGATAATCCGGAAGGTAGTCCCCTTTCCTACTTCCGACCATTTCACGAAGAGCTTGCCTTGGTGGTAATTCTCGATAATGCGCTTTGCTAGCGCTAGACCTAGGCCCCAGCCACGCTTCTTGGTGGTGTAGCCCGGCAGAAATACCGACTCCAGCTTGCTCTTCGGAATGCCCTTGCCAGTATCGGTGATGTCGAGGGCAATCTGGTTTTTGTTGCGAGCCGGGCGCCGAATATGGAGGTGGATGCTGCCGCGACCATCCATGGCATCGACGGCGTTTTTGCAGATATTCTCTACCACCCAATCAAACAGCGGAATGTTGACCTTAGCGGGCGTATCGGTCGGCAAAGAGGTGGTGATGGTGAAGCTTACCTTTTTCGACACCCGGCTTTGCAGGTACGCAATGGCGTTCTGCGTGACTTGCAGGATGTTTTCATCCTTCAGCACGGGCACCGAGCCGATATTGGAGAAACGCTCCGTAATGATTTCCAATCGGCGCACGTCCTTACCTAACTCCTCTACAATCGGCTCGTCCTTGAATCGCTCCGACTCTTTCATGTAGGCTTGCCAGGCCATCAGACTACTTAGTGGCGTGCCCAGCTGGTGCGCTGTTTCCTTGGCTAGGCCTACCCACACGCGATTCTGCTCGGCGCGGCGCGAGTAGCTGAACGCGAAGTAAGCAATAACCGCCAAGCACGTGATAACCGCCAGCTGCACCAGCGGGTAGGTGCGTAGCTGGGTAAGTAGCTCCGAGTCTTTGTAGAAAATAAATTGCCGTGCCCCGCCCGCATACTCTACCACAATGGGCTGGTGCTGCTCCTTCATTTTCTCAATCTGCCCACGCAGGTAGCGAATCGAGGCTTTTTCCGACATGCCCTTCGGCACATCCACGTTTTTAGTACCTAGGATATTCCCCTGGTCATCGGCCAAGATGACCGGGATGGTTTTATTTTTCTCGATTACCTCCTCCTGCACGAATACCAAGTTGGTTTCTTCTTCTGTGCTGATGATGTAGCGCTGGGCTTTGGCGAAGAGCTCAATCTGCTGCTGCTCCCGCTCCGTAAGGCGCTTCACCAAGACGTTCGTATAAATTACGGTGGCGGCCGCAATGAGCAAAGCGCCCCCAATAATGAGCAGTTTAATGCGGGATTTTTGGTCGTAAATCGGAATCAACGCACAAGAAAGAGCGTTTGCCCTTCCAGTTAGAAGTAGGAGAAAAAGAAGCCTGCACCAGTGGCGCGCTAGCTACCGGACGAAAGTACGGTGCAGTTCGTTGTACGGCCGAAGAAAGAATAGTTAGACCTCAGGCAACCTAATTCTAACTTTCTCCGAGTTAGTTACGAACCACTCCTGACGAATATCAGTTTTATTCTAACGAATCCTGCCGTAATTTTACGCCTTGAAATTTCGCTTGAGCACTTCGCTATGCACCCATTTAAGGCTGTCAGCCTGTCCTTCAAAAAAGCGCCCTTAGCCATTCGGGAGCTTATCTCGCTGGACGAGGCCGCCTGCCGACGCTTCTTGTACGCCCTCCATCACGACCTAGGTCTTACCGACCTGCTCGTGCTGAGTACCTGTAACCGCACCGAGGTTTACTACAGCGCCGACCGCGACCAGAGTCCTGCCATTATCGAAGCCCTAGGGCAACTTAAAGGCCTTGCCGATATAAGTGAGCACTATTCCTACTTCGACATTCTCGACAACGACCGTGACGCGGTGCAGCACCTCTTCGAGGTGGCCATGGGGCTAGATGCACAAGTCATTGGCGATTTGCAGATCAGTAACCAGGTCAAGAACGCCTACCAGTGGTCGGCTGACGAAGATGCCGCCGGCCCGTTCTTGCACCGCCTGCTGCACACTATCTTCTTCACCAATAAGCGCGTACAGCAAGAGACATCCTTCCGCGACGGAGCTGCCTCTACCTCTTACGCCGCTCTTGAGCTAGTAGAAGAACTAACGGCCGATGTAGCCAATCCACGTGTGCTAGTGGTCGGCCTCGGCGAAATTGGCGCCGATGTATGCCGCCACCTAGGTGACAGCAAAGTTTTCAGCGACGTTACCATCTGCAACCGTACCCGATCCAAAGCGGAGCTGCTGGCTGCGGAGTGTGGCGTAAAGGTGCTCGACTTTGAAGATCTAGTACAAGGCTTGAAAGATGCCGACGTAGTAATTTCTTCTATCGCGCATCACACTCCCTTCTTCACGCGGGAGCTGGTTGAGCACCTCGATGTATTGAGTTATAAGTTCTTCATCGATCTTTCGGTACCCCGTAGCATCGAAGCCGATGTAGAAAAGGTACCTGGCATCTTGATGTACAACATCGATGCTATCCAGAGCAAAGCTAGCTCTGCCCTGCAGCGCCGCATCGATGCTATTCCGCAGGTGCGTGCCATCATCGCCGAAAGCATTGCGGGCCTAGCAGACTGGGCCAAAGAAATGATGGTGTCGCCCACCATCCAGAAACTAAAGAACGCTCTAGAGCAAATTCGGCAGGAGGAAATGGACCGTTTCCAAAAGAAGCTCACACCCGAAGAAGCTAAGCGCGTCGACGAGGTGACCAAGTCCTTAATGCAGAAAATCCTCAAGCAACCTGTGCTTCAGCTTAAAGCAGCCTGCAAGCGCGGCGAAGCCGATCAACTCATCGACACCCTCACCGACCTGTTCGACCTAGAGCGGCAGACGGCATAGAATAACTGAGTGACTTCACATGGAGTGAACTGAGCGAATAAGTTGACTAACACTCAACTCAATAAGTATGAAACTACTCAGTCACTTTAAGCTACGCACAAAACGAAAAAGGACCGTCTGATGGCGGTCCTTTTCTGTTTTCGCGTTGGGAGAAAACGCTAGCTAATTACAGCGTATCGCAGCAATCCTCCAGCGAATCGATTACGTCGAGCAGCTTTGGAATTGAGAGCGAATAGTAGATTTTCGTACCCACCTTGAACGAGGACAGGATGCCCCGATCTTTGAGGGTAATCAAATGCTGAGAAGCAATAGCCTGAGGCAGGTCAAGCGAACGATAGATTTCCGTAACGGTCATCTTATCTTCTTTGCCTAGCAGATCAACAATGGCGAGACGCTTGGGGTGCGCTAGCACCTTCAGCATCGCGGCAGCTTTGTCTACCTTTTTGGATTCTACACGCGAAAGCAACGGTTTCATAGGGTCGTGTGACAAGGTTCTTGGTATTTTGCAGAAAGCTCGAATATGTCTAGTACGATATTTAAGGCACTCAAAGTTCCTCAAATTGCGTTTCCAGACGAAAAAATTCCACTTAAGTGAGTAATACTCAGCTAGAAATCATTGCTGAAACTTAACCGAATAAGCTCAATTCAGTGGATTAATAAGCAATATTACATTAAAAATTACTTTTATACTATTTATGTACCCATATAAAAATTTTGTCATTTGTCTTTATGATGCCAATTGGCAACCTGCTTTTACGCTTGTAACGCCTGTTTTGGCCTGAAACACGGCATTTTCGTTAAAAGAGTTTAACGCACCACTTAGTGACCTACTGAAAAAAGTATTTCACTAACTGAATACGTCCGACTGATTTATTGCACTGGCCTACGACTTGCTCTTTTGCA
>Ga0325401_1006960_pt1 | contig 10973 bp, 9 predicted proteins | sample PopdelMetagenome_FD_205666 | JGI IMG/M metagenome (GOLD analysis project Ga0325401, IMG submission 205666) | Populus deltoides microbial communities from Bellville, Georgia, United States - Xylem-PdKOR-R2 | ecosystem: Host-associated > Plants > Phyllosphere > Stem > Wood/Secondary xylem | place...
GTTTTTTATTTTATTTTTAATTGTTTTGTTCTTAATAATTGTATAAATGTTGTTGTGAGATTTATTTTTTCACATGAGATCAATTTTTAGTTGATTTATTTATAGGATTTTTAAATTTTTAGCAATTGCAACTTCATTTTTTACATATGATTTTTTTTAGTTGAATTTATTTTTTCATTTTATTTATTTTTTGCAAATTTGTTTGAGTTGATTTTCTTATTTTTTTCCAAGTATTTTGAGTATATATTATACAGTGTTGATTTATGTTAATTTAATTATTTTATAATTTTATAAAATGAATTTTTTTAAATGTTTTTAAATAATTACCGACGGAATTGCCGATGGAATTTCCATCGGTAATTCCGTCGGTAAATCCATTGGTAGTAAAAAATTATTACCGAGAGATATACTGACAAAATGAAACAAGTAATTTTATTTTTTTATTTCCAACGGATTTACCGACGGATAAAAAATTACCGATGAACGATTCACCGACGGAGCATTTTCCGTCGATAAATTAATTACCGATAGAATATGTGTCTTACGCTGACGAAAAAATTCCGTCGGTAAAACTGTTAAATCTTGTAGTGATATATCTCTAAAAAAGTGATTGATCTCCGTGAATGCATCCTATATTCTTTTTTAACAATAAATCCTTTTAAACAAATGGAATGAGCATTTTAATAAATATATGACAATAAAAACTCTTCATTCCATATAATCCGTCATCTTTTAGATTCACCAGTCTAGAAATGTTCGAAACATATCCATAAAGAAAATATAGACTTTTAAGCTTCACTATTGAACGGGTGCACCATGACTCCATTCACTATATCATGTGAATGATGTTATGTCATGTGCTCGGTAACCTTTGGAGACATGAATAACCTTTGCAGCTTAGAAGTGATTGGAAAGAATCTTAGTTTTCTATATGTGACAAAAGTCTTTCTCCTTTTAGGTTTATACCGAGTGTTCCCATAGGTTCATCATTTGGTAAAATCTATATTTTCACAGTAGTATACATGCAGAAATTTGGACACATACCAATATTCTAGTATCCTAGGCCAATGGATTTCATAATGAATTTAGTAGAAATGGAGTTCTCTTTTAGTCTATTCCTTTCAAGTTAAATGTTTCTTACTCAGTCGACAATTCTATCATAACTGGCCTCAATCAACCCATGATTTAACAAGCAAACACATAAACAAACTACATATACTATATAAAAATACCAAAAACATTAGCATAAGAAAATGGGTTACAACAAAAAAATAGGTAGGTTTTGTTACTTGATGTGACAAATCTTTAAAAACAATTGAACCAGGACAAGATACTGACAGACTACATGTTAAGGTAGTTGAATTTGTGATGATAAGAGCTAGACTTGTGACAAAATAAGGGGGGAAGGGTGCTGTTTTCTATAAAAAGGAAGAAAAAAAAAGAAGAAATGAGGGAGGGAGACAGGTGGGCCATAGAGCAAGTTATAAAATAATAATAATAAAATAAAATAAATTGTGATTTAAACCCAAAACATAAAACCTACAAAAATAATATGCTCTTAGAATACTTTGTTTTTGTTTTTTTGTTTTGTTTTTTGAGAGAGGAGAGCTTGAGCTATAGAAAAAACCTAAAAAGTAGACATTCTTCGGGGTAAAGAAACACCACAAAAAAGCATCTATAGCATAAACTTCATACAGTCTAAATTAAGGTGCTTCCTGTAACATAAACTTCATCATTTGTTTTGTTTTATTCATATAAAAGCCTCCCAATCATTCTGTCCCAGTTAATTTGATTTGTATATATAAATGGAATATGTACTTTTATAATGATCAGTAATTAATTAAAAAAGCCTGAAAGGTGGCCTTTATTACAAGGTCATAAATCAACCCAACCAAGCTAGGACTAGGATGCGAGAGAGAAAGATACGATAGTTTCTCACCGGACATTAACCCAAATTTGTGGAACCTATTTAAATATATGATCCCATCAAGGTCGTAGGTTTGTACACCCTTCCCAAAAAAAAAAAAAGATTTTAAAGTGAGTGGATGGGTATATATCTTATATATTTATCTTTATTTGTTGTTGTAGTATATAATATATTTTAAAAATATTTTTTGTTTAAAAATATATTAAAATAATTTTTTTTAGATTTATTTATTTTTAATTTCAGCATATCAAAATCATTAAAAAATATTAATTTAATATTTTTTGAGGATAAATAAATATTTTTAAAAATATCTAAAAACAAAAATTATTGTCCTCGATTCAAATGTTAGAGACATAATATTTAATTGTATTATGCAACCTAAGAGCACTAGAACTAGATAAAATTATTGATTTATAAAAGAGAGTTTATTGTGATCGGAATATATAGAAAGTATTTGTCTGACTTTTGTATCTCTCAACTATCACCCAATTCTCAATTGGGTCATAATTTTTTTTCCTTCAGTTCTCCAACTGCACATTACCCAATTCTTAATTTAATGAGAATAATATATTTACTTACATTTAACCCAATTCATATTAATATATCAAACTTCAATATTGATGTACATAGGGTGAGAGTTTCTCATAAGCATGAAAAATATAATGTTTCTATATTATATGTATATATGATCAAATTACAGCTCCAAATTTTTATAAAAGAAATTCATAATTTCCTTCAGAGCCTAACATGGCTAAGATGTGGTATGGAATGCATTTTATTTATTTATTTTAAATTTATTTATAGGTAAAGTGCATATGAAGATTAAAGTAGAGCACTTCAATCAATAAAATAACTAAAAGGGAAAGACAAAACGGAGCTAAAATGGAACCAAGCTACAAGCTACCATTATAAAGTCCGGCAAGACTTGCAACACAATCTGCAACGGGAATATTTTCATTTCATGATATCATTAGCATTTGAAAAGTTATAGCAAAGCTAAAATTATTGTTTGGTAAGACATGGACATGATATCAAAATCTATATATCCGGTAGGACCTATATACCTTACCTCCTCATATGAGCTACATCGAGCTCAAGACGAGACGAGAGAAAAAAAAAAAAAGAAAAAAGAGGGCAACAAACATGTTAACTTTTGGGAGAAAGGGATATCATTAAAGGCGAATGTGGGGTTGTACCATTAAATAAAAAGAATCACCCTAAAGAGCAAATTGCTAAAGAATCATCAATCAACACTACATGATCTAAAACAAGAGCTGAGATTATAAGAAAAAGCATTAAGTGATATGATTTGAGATATTTGGCTAAGTAAGCTTTGATAATTACTTCTAAGATGATATCAAACATGAAGTTGAGTTTAAAAAAGGATCAAATTTTGATTAATGTCATCCAAGTAAGAGATGAGGCTTCTTAACATGTACTAGAGCTTGGTTGCACAATTTTATATTAATAGTCATAACTTTTAATCTAATCGTTAGATCAAGCTAAAATTTTATAAATAATTTTAAAGGTCTTGTTTTCTATAATGTTAAAATTTCATAGTAATCAAACATTGAAATGGTCTTCTAATAAGGTACAAAAGTTACTATATAGATTGAGCTTTTTTTATTAAGACTTGGGCTTTGTTATTTTATTTTAAAAGTAATCTTAAACTAGTTTATATTTGAGTTTTAAATTCAACTCAATATTCCATTAGGGTTTTTTTTTATTGAACTATAAATACTTTTTTTGGTTTGTAAGTTAGGAAAACTTAATGATTTCATTAATAATATTGGAGATGATTTCTCTTGCTCTTAATTCTTCATTGAACTATTCAAAATTTATTAAATATTTATTTTTTATGACATTTAACCTTTATAATCAAAGGGTCAGGTTTTCAAGTAATAACTATGATTTTTTTTGTTCAAATAGTCACTGGTTCAAGTTCTTTTCAACTTGATTTTAGCTTTTTTATGTTAGGATTCAATTTTATGGGTTCTATGATTCTTACTCTTTGGTTTTGCATCACAAATCACCTTCAAAAATTGCTTATCTACACATAAAGTCGTGGAAACTTCAAACTGGATTGGGTTTCCACTACTATGATCTTGAGCTAATAGAGAGGCCTGATCATTGGTTGGTGAGGTGACAAGGTGATTCTTATAATCTCTCTTGCAAAACATAAGTCCTTTACTAGAATAGAGGACCTTCTAATGCTTAAGTTGGTAAATATAGAGGAAAGAAATATGTTAAGCATGCAAGTAATAAAACAATGTAGTGGGTGAGCAGAAGTAAGAGCGTGGGAGTAGTAATGTGGCTTTGTGTGTAACATGGTTGTGTGGCTTGGTGTGGTATGCTTTGCTTTGTAGAGTCTAATTATGGGAACTTGTTTTCGTGTTGTGTAGTTTCTTATGTTAACTTCTTTGGTGATTAAGGTATTTATATACCTTGTTCACATGAGTTTGCCTTATAGAAAATGAAGAAATGATGGAGAGTTACGTTGAAGTGATTGAAGAAAATAAGTTGTTTGTTATAGTACTATTGAAAGAGAGGTTGATGCTCGCTATTGTTTGTGGTGTCTCAGTGTGCCATTGGTGGAGATGTTAATGATTTGTAGGGTGCTCTTAGCAGTGATATGTGGGCATTAGTGAGGATTATTGGCATTATACTAACAATTTATAAACATGTCAAAGAAAATACAACGACATACTAACTTCCTTAGAGTTCATTCCATTAGCTGATAATTTTACTAGTACTAGGTCAAGGCCTAATTTTAAGAGGTTCATGGTGTTTTGGACGAGGTCAGTGCATTTGAGCTATCCAAATGGACTGGTGCACTATTTCACTTTACCGTAAGCTGTTCAGGTTTGGATCAAACAACCTAGAAGTAGCACACAATTCAAGCCTAAATCGAGCAACCTGAAGCACACTGTTCAGGCCTAACTTGAATGGCTTGAAGGTGATAGGCCATTCAGGTTTACGATTTCACGAGTTGCAAGTTTGAAAGATTAACATAAATTTATGAGATTCGCCTGAGTTTACTTTTTTTTTTTTTCATTTTCTAAGCTCATATTTTTTTCAGTTTCATTCTTCAATATTTATTTAATTAAAGATTAGGCTTTGTTATTTTTTATTTTCTTTCTATAGGATTTTTCAATAATTTTAAAAATAACTTGAGTTATCTTGTATTTTTTTTATTGGTTGTTCTTTGTTAAATTTAGGTTTCTTTTAAGGAAATTTTGTTTTTGAATTTCATATAATTAATTGATTAATTATAAGCATAGAATGTTCACTTCATGATATTTTTTTGGTTTGTTTTCTGGGTCGTTGCTCGAGCACCGTGTCAACCTTTTTTAGTGTCAACATGCAACCTTTCACAATGATGTTATAATTATCCACGACAGAGCAATGATGAGTCTTTAACGAGTTTTGTTTTTCTCCTTCCGAGTATGATTTTTGCAGCTTATTTTTTATAGTTAATTGTTGCTATTGTTTTGTTCAATTTATGTACTATCATTGCCTAGTTGTTTTTTTTTGTTATCATATTATTATATTTACCAAGTTTATTGAATCTAGTTAAGTTAATGACTCGAGTTTTAGAATTTTTTTTATTTAAAAATACTTCCATTACCTAAACATCTTTTTTATAATGTAAAAAAATTTGGTTCGATACATGACATAGAATGGGCCACCATTCAAATAATGTACATGTGTTGTCATTCTTGTTATGACAAGGTCAAACCTAATTCTTGATAATTTTTTTATTTGAATTCTTGCTAAAATATAGAATTCAATTAATCAATTAGCCTACGTTACTAATTTTTTTATCAATTGGGATTGAATATAAGGGATATATATAAAAATATAGCCGAACCTAGTTGTAACTTGCTATTTTGTTGTATTATTGAAATTAATGTACAAGAAAACTTGTCGGTTATGATCGTTAGGCTTTTAACTCCTAATTACATAGTGCCTATGTCCTTTTGCTAATTTTTGTTTTAGAAATGTGGCATAGGTGCTCAATACATAACGATGGGTACATCATAAAAAATAGTACATGAAATGATGGCATATGTGCTCAATAATCGTACTTTATTGGATATGTCTAAAAGTATGTTAAGTCATTTATCAACACCAATATCATTATGGATGCATGCATTAAAAATGTGATATATTTGTTAAACAAGGTTCTTAGTAAGGTAATTCCAAAACCACTCTATGAATTGTAAATTGATAGAAAACCTAGTTTGAGGCACTTGTATGTTTAAGGTTTCCTAGCAGAAGTAAGAATTCGTAATTCATATGAAAAGAAACTAGATTCAAGAATAACTAGTTGTTTTTTGTTGGTTATTTAGAAAATCTAAAGGGTATGGATTTTATTATCCTAATCATAACATAAAGATTTGTTGAAACTAGAACTACTAGGTTCATTTAAAATAATGAAGTTAGTGGGAGTGAAGCACCATGTAATGTGAAAATTCAAAAAGTTAGTGTACAAATTCATTTACTTTTTACATCTTCTAAAATTGTTATTTCTAAAATACTGAACAATTTAACAATTATCAAGAATAATAAATGAATGATTATACACCCCAAAATGAAGATATTATTGATAAACTTATAATAGATGAACCACCATAAATAGTATTAAATTGTCTCAAAGACAACGCAAGTCTACTGTTTCAAATGATTATGTGGCATATATATAATAATTAGAATTTGACTTAAGAATTGATAATGATCCATTTTTATTTTCACATGCAATTAATAGTGGTAATTCTAATAAATAGGTAAATGTCATGAAAAATGAGCTAAAGTCTATGAAACAAGATAAAGTTTGAGACCTTATTAAAATATTTAAATATTGGAAAAGAGACAAATATAAATGGATCTCCACGATCAAACAAGACTTAAATGAAAACATTGAATGATAAAGGATCATACTTGTTGCTAAATATTTTACTAAAAAAGGTTGCATTGACTACAAAGAAACCTTTCCACCGGTATCTAGAAAAGACTCATTTAAAATTATTATGACTTTGTTAGGTCATTATTATGACATAGAGCTACTTCAAATGACTTTGAAAACTATCTTTCAAAATAGAAATTTAGATGAAAAAGTCTATATGGATCAAGAAGGATTTTTAGTTGAAGAAAATAAGCATATAGTATGTAAACTTAATAAATCAATATACATACTTAAACAAGCTTTCAAACAATAGTATCTCAAATTTAATGATACTATTTGTTCCTTTAGATTTAAGAAAAACACTATTAACTAAGATATATATCTGAAGGTCAATGAAAGTATGTTTATGTTTCGAATTCTATGTATTGATGATATGTAGTTTGCAACTAATGATCTTGGTTTACTACACGAGAATAAAAAATTCTCTTTAATAATCTTGATATAAAAGATATAAGAGATAAAACTTATGTCATTGGGATAAAAATATTTTAGGATAGATCATAAGATTTGTTAAGAAATATATCAACAAAGTTTTGGAGAGATTTATAATCAATAAAAGTTGTTTTGTTCATAAATGAGATAAATTTAGTCTCATGCAATGATAAAGAATGAATTGGAACCTAAATAAATGGAAGGAATTCCTTATACATTAGTTATTAGAAGTTTGATGTATGTTCAGGCTAGTATCAAGCTAGACATCAACTTTGTTGTTGGAATGCTAGGTATGCACCAAAGTAATTTAGGTTTGGATCACTGTAAGACTATGAAAAAAGTATTGAGATACTTGCAAGGAAAAAATGATTACATGTTCACTTACAAAAAGTTTAATTATCTTGAGATGTTTGGATATATAGATTCAGATTTTACTACATATGGATATAAGAAAAATCCACATTATGATATTTGTTCCTTTAAGTTGGAAGATAAATCTTCTAAGAGAATGTGAAATAGTCTATTATTGTTGCATTTATTATGAAAGATGAATTTTTGGAATGCTTTGAAGTCACAATTCAAGTGAATTGGCTACAAAAATTTATTTTAGGACTTGACAATTATGTCTAGTCATTGAGAATTTATTATGATAGTTTTATAAATGTCTTTTTTTAGAAAGAGAAAATTATTGAAATGATGAAAGACACATGAAATTGAAATACTTTGTCCTTAAAGAAAGAGTTTAGAAACAAAAAGACTAGTATTGCAGTACATGGAAGGAACTATGTTAAATTGATGATGTATTATGTGATCAATGTATGTAAGGTTTGACGTTGCTCTATGAGCATTATGTTAATATATTTATTAAATCATGAAAAAAGATAATGTCATGTAATCCAAGTGTGAGCATGTAAGATGTGGATTACATGAAGAAAATAATAGGCTCTTAATTTGTTTAATAAATATTAATGTTGAAATTATCCTTGTGCTCGCTCCATTCACATGGTGCATGAAGATGCATTTGGAGGCTAAATAGTGGCTTCCGAGGCAACATTTGAATTGTCTTGGCAGCCCCATCATCCCTAAATTGTGGCTTACTTACTTTCAATTTAGCGTCGATGGCCTTTTATTTTCTTCTTCTTTTCTCTCTCTTTGATTCTCATGTCTTACCTTTTAAATTTTCAAAATAACCCTTCAATTTATTTATTTTTCAATTTCATTCTCTTTAATTTTTTTATATGTTAGATTTGATTTCTATTCTTTTGATTATTATTATTTTTATTTGAGTTAATTTTTAGAATTTGTTTTTTATAATTTCATCTTCCTTCAATTTTTTTTCCTATCAAATTTGATTCTCATTCTTTTAATTGTAATTTTTTTACTTTTATTTTTTTTTAAATTGATTTTTTTTTCCGGTTTCATTCTTTAATATTAAAGTAGTTGGAAAGTAAGCATCTTAATTGAGTCGGAGTCTAAAATTTCATAAGTTGTGAGTTTAAAAAATTAACCCTGATTTAGAAGATTCGTATGGTTTTCTTTTTTTTTTTTCTTTTTTAATTCTATCCTTCATCATTTGTTTAATTGGTGATTCTAAATATCTCCTAGTTTATCTTTGATGTTTTATTTGTCATTCTTTATTAAATTATTTTTTTAAAAAGAATTTATTTTTGTTTTTGAATGAGATTAAATTAATTGATTAAATATAAGCATGAGATATTCACTTCATAATATTTTGTTTGATTTGTTTTTCTAGTCAATGGTTTGATGACGTGTACAACCTCTTTCGGTGTCGTCGTGCAGTCTTTCATAGTGACATTAGAAATATTTTAGTGAGTTTTTTATAATAGTAGAATGGTGTCCACAACTACACAACAATAAGTCTCTAATCTGTTTTTCTTTCTCTACTCTTGTGTATGATATTAATATCTTATTTTTTACACTTAATTATTGCTATTTTTTCAATTTTTTATTGTCTATATCTCTTTTTCATTCACATTATTAAATTAGCTTAATTTATCGAACTCAATTAAATTAATAACTTAGCTATATCTCAGATTTTTCTTACTTGTTTAAAAATTATAGTGTCACCTGAACATCCTTTATCTATGTTAGAAATTTTTTTATCCATCCAGTGATATAAGAGAAGCCACCTATCTAATATGATTCTAAAAATACATGTTAGCAGGACCCTTATATTATTATGTCAAAAGCTTTTTAAAATCGATGAAACTCTTGTCTCGAATAGAGTAATCTAGACATGGAATTAAATAATAGGTTAAATTATTTTTCTTTATTTTTTTAATAATTAAGCTACTCATGATAGTTTCACAATTTAGAAATATTGTAGTTGCTTCTGTCAATGACATAAAAAATTATATGCTTAGATAAATAGGTTATGTGTTTTATACTATGCTAGCTCCACGTATATTTATATTTCAAATCTTGATTTTATAGAAGTTAAAATAATATATCTCTCAAGATTTATTTTCATTTATTATGCATGCTAAAATTCATCTTATAATAGTTTTAACCAAACATGTTTTTTTTTTTTAACTTACTCTTTTAAAATCACAACTAATGTGTTTTTTTAAAAAATTATTTTTTTAATACGCAACCCCAAAAATTATCATAATACTAAACACACATTAAATCTTTACCTCCTAACTAGATAAATTAACCAACCACACTCAAGCAAGTATATTAAGGGGGTGTTTGAGAGTATGGTAGCAATTGCATTTCAAAGTGATTTTTGCTCGGAAATACATTAAAATAATATTTTTTAAAAAATTAATTTTGATATCAGCACATTAAATCAATCCTAAAATATAAAAAATAATTAATTTTAAGCAAAAAATTTTAAAAATTTATGAAAACACTGTTTAGAAACGCAGATCTAATATGCACCTAACAAAAAAATATTTTTATTTTATGATATCTTTTAGGGTGTAAAACCTAAAAGAACTGTTAGACTCCTCTCAAATTAGGGACAATATGATATAAATGTTAGAAATATTCAAGACTTGATTTGGACTTCAAAGGTTAAAATCTCATTCATCTAATTAATGGATGGTTATAATTTTTTATTTATGCATTTGTAATTACTTTTTTGAAAAAATTAATAAAAGTTATTCCTAACATGAGAAGACTCAAATCCGAAAAAAACATATAAGAAATCCTATGAATAATCTGTAATTACTTTTTCATGATTTGTCTCAAAGCAAAGCAAATCAACTAAAAGTTAGAAAACTCGAACTAAATATCTTTTCAGCGCAGATTCTGAAATCAGACGCTGTTGAGTGGGGGTAGCGGAACCAACCAGAGTTGCTCTACTATGAATTGATGCGACGACAGGACGGAACAATGAATCAAGTCAAGAGGACTAAAGCGTGATTCTTTCACCGGCAAATAAAACAATGGCATTTCTTTGTTGTTAAAGCTATTAAAACACATGGTCCCACAGCCCACGTGTCGTGATTGAATTTATGATATGATGCCTGTAAGAATTTTATGGCACAAAAGAGATGACTTTTTTTTAACACAATAATTTTTTTTTTTTAGTAAACTAGTATAATTGAAAACAATAATTGGGAAATTAGTATACTTTAATGAGTAGTAGATGTAACTTGCGACTTTGTTTTGAATTAAAGC
>Ga0325401_1006962_pt1 | contig 10972 bp, 6 predicted proteins | sample PopdelMetagenome_FD_205666 | JGI IMG/M metagenome (GOLD analysis project Ga0325401, IMG submission 205666) | Populus deltoides microbial communities from Bellville, Georgia, United States - Xylem-PdKOR-R2 | ecosystem: Host-associated > Plants > Phyllosphere > Stem > Wood/Secondary xylem | place...
TGGCGTCCACGCAATTGTTTCTAAGGCATTCACGTCGTTGCTCACGCTGGTGCAGTTGTCGCTGGGCATCTCGCCCATGGTAAACAGATCCTGGGCATAAGCTCCGGAGCCCTGCAGAGCATCGTAGACGGCAGTTAGGCTGGATTCGGCATCGTCGCCGGAGGTGAAGAAGTTGTTCGGCGTGATACTGGTCAGGGGCTCCTTTTGAAGGAAGTTGCAGCCACCCAACAGAATAAGCGCGCCTAAGGGGAAAATATATACCTTTTTCATGGGGAATTTCAGGCTAAGAAGTCAGCTTAAAAAGTGGCGTTTAGGCCCACCGTGTAGGTGCGCGATTGTGGGTACACACCAAAGTCGCGGCCCAAGCTAGTTGAGGAGAATGGGTCGGCGCTCACCTCTGGGTCGTAGCCCGAATAGTCAGTCCAAGTGAGCAGGTTCTGGCCCGTCACATACACGCGCAGGTTCTTGATGGCGGCCTTTTTGGTGAGGTTAGCTGGCACGGTGTAAGCTAGCGTCAGGTTCTTGAGGCGCACGTAGGTGCCATCTTCAATGAAGCGGGTCGACAGGCGATTGTTGCTGTTCGGGTCGCTACGTACTGGGCGCGGAATATTGGTGTCGGTATTAGTAGGAGTCCAGTGGTTCAGCACTGCAATGCTTTGGTTGATGGGGTCGCTCTGACCCTCGATAACCGTGCGGTTCTGGTTGTAGATGTCGTTGCCGAAACTACCCTGGAAAAATACGCTCAGCTCTAACCCTTTGTAAGAAAAGTTGTTCGTTACCCCAGCAAATGCCTTAGGGTTGGGATTGCCGATGATGGTACGGTCGCTGGCGTTGATCACCCCGTCACCGTTTAGGTCTTTGAACTTGATATCCCCGGGCGCAGTACGAGCGGCCTGGTAAATTTTAGTAGGTGAACCAGCGTTCAGCGCGTTCAGTTGGTCAGCGCTTTGGATAATACCGTCGGCAACGTAGCCATAGAATACACTCAGCGGAATACCTCTTTGCTGAATTGTGTTGCCCGTGATGATGACACGGGGCGTTTGCACACCGGCATCGTTAGGCAACGATCCTAGGTCTATAATTTTATTGCGGTTGCCCGAGATGTTGAAGTTCGTGGTCCAGCCAAAGCCGTTGTTCTGAGCCTCTACATTAGTCGTTACCAAGCCTATTTCGATGCCACGGTTCTGGATTTCACCTAGGTTTTGGAGAATGTTCAAATCTTGTCCGCCGGTGCTTTGTGGGATGGGCACGGACAGGAGTAAGTCTTTGGTTTGCTTGCTATAGATGTCGAAGGTGAAAGTCAGGCGGTTGTTGAACATGCCCAGGTCCACGCCGCCATTGTATTGGTAAGTGGTTTCCCACTTCACCTCGTTGCCAATATTACTCTGCGAGATACCGCCCACAATAGCCGAGCTCGTACCCTGGTAGTTGTAGCCTAATGAATAGCGCGAATAGCGCTGATAAGTGTAGAACTCCTGGTTACCATTGGCGCCGAAGCTGGCGCGCAACTTCAGGTCTGAGATGGCAGGGGTCTGTGGGAAGAAGGCTTCCTTGGAAATCCGCCAGCCCAGGGCCACGGCGGGGAAGTAGCCGAAGCGGTTAGTCGTGCTGAACTTGCTGCTGGCATCAGCCCGAAAACTGATGGTGGCCAGGTAACGCTCATCGTAGTTGTAGATGGCGCGGGAGAAGTAGCTTAGCAGTGCCCACTGGTCGGCGTAGCTGCCCGGAATGCCATCGGCAATGGCGCCCGCGCTAAGATACGGTACTGCATTGGAGGCGAAGCTCCGAGTACCGGCTCCTGAGGTAAAGCGCTCCGAAGACTGCATTGACTGGCCTGCCAGCAGCGTTAGGTTATGGCGGCCACCTAGGTTGGGATTGTAGGTCAGGGTGTTCTCAAGCAGCCAGATAACCTGCTGGTTCGTAGCCGTGCGGGCCGAGCCGCGCAACGACGGATCAACGCCGGGCAATGCCAGCGGCGGGTAGTTACGGCTGATAAACGTATTCTCTGTCTGGGTCCGGAAATCTAAGCCGAGCGAAGAGCGCAAAGTTAGATTCTTGAGGATATCCAACTCGCCGAATACGTTGCCAATCATCTGATAGACGATGGCTTTGTTGCTGCTTTCAAGCAGGTTACCAACTGGGTTATCGAAGTTCGACGCGAATGGGTTTACGCTGTATAGGCCATTAGCATTGTAAACTGGAATGGTTGGTACCTGAATTAGGGCGCCAATAACAGTACCTGAGCTGCCAGCACCTAGCTCTGAGCGCACGCTACCGTTGGTGTAGCTGCGGCTCATATTGAGGTTGGTGCCCAGCCGGAAACGGTTGCTTACCGTTTGGTTGAGATTGACCTTGAAGTTGTAGCGGTCGAAGCCCGAATTGATGTTGATACCCTGCTGCTTGAAGTAACCGCCGGCCACATAATAGCGGGTTTTCTCGGTGCCCCCGCTAATGCTGAGCTGGTAGTTCTGGATGCCGGCGGGGCGGTACACCTCATCCTGCCAGTTTGTGTTGTAGGACGGCAGGTTGTTCAGGTCGGGGAAACCAGGAGCTTGCCCAGCGTTGGTTAATATCTCATTGTACTCTTGGGCAAACTGTGCCGAATTAAGCACATCTAGCTTCTTGCGTAGGTACTGACGCCCGTAGTACATGCTCAGGCCCACCTGCGCTTGGCCTACCTTGCCCTTCTTGGTAGTAATAACTACGACACCATTGGCAGCACGTACGCCATAGATAGCGGCCCCAGCACCATCCTTAAGCACGTCAATACTCTCGATATCATTAGGATTAAGAGTATTGAGCGGATTTAAGCGCTGGTTTCCGGTCGTGAGTTCCTGCTGATAGTCTGGCAGCACTGGCACGCCGTCAATCACGTACAGAGGCGAACCGTTTAGGCTCAAAGAGGCGTTACCCCGCACCCGCACGTTGATGCCGGCGCCTGGAGCACCCGAAGGAGCTGTTACTTGTACGCCAGGGGCCTGGCCCTGCAAAGCCTGGTCGAAGCCTGCAACTGGCTGGCGCTCAATAGCCGCTGCTCCTACCGAAGCCACGGAAGTAGTCAGTTGCTGACGGCTTTGCGTGCCGTAGCCTACCACCACTACTTCCTTCAACGCCTGTGCATCTTCCGCTAGGGTCACGTTGAAGGCCGTAGTAGCACCTGTTACAGGTACTTCCTTACGGGTATAGCCTACATAGCTGAATACAAGCACACTACCAGTTGGTGCGCTTAGCGTAAAAGCACCATTAGCATCGGTAGAAGCGCCCGTAGTTGTGCCTTTTACCACAACCGTTACGCCTGGTAGTGGTTCTCCGCTGGCTTGCGTAACACGACCGGAAACGGTTACGTCGTCCGCTTTGGAAACGTTTGCGCCTGCTGATGTAGTAACAGTTGGTTTGGCATCAACTACCAAGTAGTAGTCGTCGCGGAGCTTCTTAAAACCTAGCTCTGCTTGGGGCAGGACACTCGCTAGCTTGTCCTCTAAGGTGTTAGGCTCTGCATTGGCCATCACCCGTTTGTTGCGGACTAACTCGCTTTCGTAGAAAATGGTAACCCCGTATTCCTTTTCCCAACGCCCTAGAAGATCTTTCAAGGCGATGGTTTGGACGGGACGCGCACTGCTACGCTGTGCGACAGTATTCACGGCTAGTATCTGTGCAGAAGCCGCGTTGTGAGGAGCGTGCAACAAAAGCGTACACATGGTGAGCGAAGCCGTGTGCACAACACGACGACACAATCGAGTATTGCCTGGGATCATAGGTGGGAAGTATGTGAAGTGGGGAAATTCTGATCAGAGAGAATAATCTGGTTCTGCTGCCGCTCAATCTTCAGCTTGAAGGTTTCTTGCAAGGCTTGCAGCAGCACGTTGAGCGCACCAATAGGCACTGTACCCGTAATCTTACGCTCATTCAGGCCCGGGTCTTTCACCACCACGTCCACGCCGTAGGTGTCGTGCAAGCGAGTAGCTAGCTCGGCAATAGTGGTTTCGTCGAGCACCAGCTTATCATCTTTCCAAGAAGCGTAGGGCTGGGTCGTTGGCACGGGCTTATGCACGAGCTGCTGAGGCACGCTGTCCACCGTAGCTACCAGCTCGCCGGGCTTCATGATTACAGCGGGACGCTTGTCGGCAAACGTCAGACGTACCTTGCCAGAAAGCAGCACCACTTTGGCCTGGGCGTGGCGTCGATAGACGGTAAACTTGGTGCCGAGCACTTCCACGTTCACGCCGGCGGTGGTATGCACCACAAAAGGCTGACTGCTAGCTAAGTGCTGCACGGAAAAATACGCCTCCCCATCCAGCCATACCTCTCGCGGCTGGTCGGCCGAGCGGCCAGCCTGGTAGCGCAGCGTCGAGTGACTGTTCAGTGTCACCTCTGAGCCATCCGGTAGCTGGATAACGCGCGTTTGAGCATAAGGCGTCGCAAATGCAAGTGGTGCCGCCGGCGTGGCGTGCTGATGCTGCCACCACAAGCTGCTCGCTGCCACGAGCACGCCCGCGGAAGCCGCAGCGGCCCAATAGCGCCAGCGCGGAGTACCTGTTTGGGCAGGTACCTCGACTGTATCGGTGTCGAAGCCTAGCTTTTGGTGTAGGGAAGAAAGTAGTTGGGGGTAGTTAGGTTCGTGGATAGGAGCAAGAGCGACGTCTTCGAGCTGGTTCCAGTGCGCCTGCATCCAGTACTGCGCCAGCAGCTGATTCTCGGGCTGCACGAGCCACTCATGCACAACGGCTGCCTCCGCGGCGGGCGACTGACCGCGCACGTAGCGGTTGAACGCTTCTTGATCAACGGGTGGTTGCATGAAAGTTGGGAGTGAGAGGTGCTTGGTGGAGGTAGTACACGCAACTCCGCCAACACCCTTACTCGACTCGCAACTTTTTTTATTTTCTTAGAAAAAATAGCAGGGGCAGCACCACCAACGCCGTACCATGCTGCTGAAAATACTCGCGCAAAAACTTGAGTGCCTGCGACATCTGGGCTTCAACCGTCTTAACCGAAATATTTAGCTCCTGGGCAATTTCGGGGTAAGAAAGGCCTTGCTGCCGGCTAAGCTCGAAAATTTGGCGTCGCTTGGGGGGCAGTTGTTCCAACGCTGCTAGGTACAACGTTTCCAACTCCGTAAACTCCACTTCGTTGCCCGTCGCCTTATTGCCCACGCGCAGCAGATGCTCCTGGTACAAGCGCTGGTACTGGCTGTGGCGCAGCTGGTTCAGAATAGCGTGGTGAGCGGTAGTAAATAGGTAGCTTTTCAGCGGTACGTCTTCGCGCAGTTGGTGGCGCTTTTCCCAGATCTTTAGAAAGCATTGCTGCATAATATCTTCTGCTTCTGACTGAGATTTCAGGTACCCGTACGCAAACCGATACACCAAGGAGCTGTACTGCCAAAACAGCGCATCAAATGCTTGGCTATCATCTTGTTTGATCAGCCGCAGGCACTCTGACTCCGTAAATTCGCGTACAACTTTCAAAAGACAGCCCCCGGATTTTTACGAAAGATACAATTTTCCGAGGAAGGGTTTGGATTGTATTTCGCGGGTATTTTGAAAGAAAGAAAGCGGCATTGCGCCCTAAGTAGGCTAGGGCCAGAGGGACAGAAAAAGGGCTTGGCGCGGCTACCAGCACAGGAGTTTGCCGGATTGAAATGTGGTGTTTCAAGCAACGAGTAGGACCTAGCTAGCTGCCTTTTTAGCGCACAATAGTAATGGTGCCGCTCTGTACCACGCGTTGTCCCGCCTCGTCGGTGGCCTCAAACCGCCAAGCGTAAGCACCGGGCACAGGCGCGTTGTTGCGGATGCGCCCATCCCAGGTCTGGGTGCGGTCGGTGGCGCGGAATACCTCCTGCCCGTTCCGGTCGACCACCACAAACGTGAATTTCTCTAGGTAGCGACCTTTTACTTCTAACACGTCGTTCAGACCGTCGCCATTGGGCGTGAAGGCGGTAGGAAGAATTACGGTGATGCGGCGGGCTACGGTGGCCACGTTGGAGTAGCTTACACTCCCGGTGGGCAAACCACCGCCGCTGGCTTCAAGGCGGTAACGCAACACTTGCCGGGTGCTGGCTGGTTGTTGATCTAGTTCGGTGGTGCCACTCACGGGCCGGCTCGCCAGCACGGTACCATCGGGCGCTAGGGTGAGCAGGCGGTAACTCACCGGCGCCCCCGGATCGGGGCCGCGCAGGGCCGACCACGACAGCGTAGCGGTGGTGCCGAGTGGGTCGGCGGCTTGGGCCGTCAGCACGGGCGGGCACACGGGGGCGCTGTCGGCGGAGCGGTTGCCGCAAACGTCGAGCAGCCGTGCGGAATAACACGCACCCGTATTCGGGGCCAGCGTCGAGTCGCGTAAGGTGCGGGCGGCAGTGGTAGCTAGGTCTTGGCCGTTGCGGATGTAAGTGAGCTGCCCCGCCGTGGGGTTGCGCGGGGTAATGGCTGTTAGCTCTATCTGGTTGCGCAGGTTGAAGCTCGCTACCAGGCGCGGCGTGGCAGGGGCTAGGGTAGAAACGGTCTGGACAGAAGCTAGGTCCGATACTGAGGTCACGGCGCCGCGGGTGGTCGTGACGCGGTATTGGTACGTGGTGCCGCAGCTCACTAGCGTATCCACGTAGCGACTCGGGCCACTGACTACTGCCAACCGCTGACCGTCGCGGGTGATTTCGTAGCTGCTCGCGCTGGCTGAGTCGGGGAAAGCCCACCGTAGCACGTTGCGCCCGTTCGTAGAAGCGGCCCGCAGCGTAGTCGTCGCCACCGGTGCGGAAGGAAAGTCAACTGTATTGATTTGGCAAGGGCTAATCAGGCGCAGGCGGTAGCGGCCTGGCGTAGCACTCGCCAGTGTGTAAGTAGAGCCGGAATTAGTCGGTAGCGTGGCAAGCGTCGTGGTGGATGCGCCATTAACGAGCTGTAGCTCGTAACGAAACTCGGGTTGAAGTGGCGCAAATTGGAAGTCTAAACTGCCGCTCCGCACCGCTAGGCGCTGAATAGTGGGTGTTTGCGGAGCTGGTAAGGGCGTAAACGAAACCGTATTAGGGTCACTCTCGCACTGCGCAGCATCGTAGCGGCCTATCACCGTGACGGTGGAAGGGCTACCAGCCGGAATAGAATAAGACTTGGTGCCGGACTGCTCGTTGGGACGCGTCGGGCCGTTGCCCACGCGCACGGAGTAGCGGTCGTATTTAGGGCCAGGACTATTCGGCGCGGCAATCGTGACTTCCACAATGCCTGCCGAGCACGGCCGCACCATAACGACGGGTTTGGCTTTCCCATAAACGGCGTAGCGGCGCACGTAGAGCGTGCCGCTGGGGGCGGTTGGGTCAGAGTTTTGAGCATTCTCGTAAACGCTCACGCGCCCCGGTCGGCTTGTGATTGTAAACACGTTGCCCGTTGGGTTGCTACACCGGGTAGTATCGTAGAGCACGACCACCGTGGAGGGTAAGCTGCGCGCCGGATTAGGAGCAAACCGTACGCGCTGACCTTGGCAGAATGCTTCCAACAGCTGCCCAGTGGTTGCATCGTACGCTTCGAAAGCACGAACGGGTTGGTTGGGTGAGGTCGTACGCGTGCACGAATCCACGGGCGTTTGTGCCAGCAGATCCGTAGCTAGACCTAGCCAGGTCAGCCAAAGCAGAAGAAAGTACCGGTAATTCACAACGGCCATAACGTGTAAAGTCAACGAACAAGTATCATGTGCTCATTGACAACCAATTTCACCGCCACTCATACGTGCGCACAAACGCCAGCGCCGCCTGAAGAGCTAGGTACGGAGCCAGCGGGGGCTGATCGGGGTTGACTTTAGCGGCAAATGCTTCCAAAACTTGCTCAAGGGCAGGAGTCGTACGCGCTGGTCGCTGCGTGTGCAACCGCTGCGCCGCCGTGAGCAATTCAATAGCGAAGAGCTGCTCAGTATTTTCTAACACCTGCTTCGCCTTAATAGCGGCGTTGGCACCTAGGCTCACATAATCGGCGAGGCCGCTGCCATAAACGGTGTGCAGTGAGGCGGGTGCGCAAAGCTGCTTGTTTTGGCCCACGAGGCTGAAGGTTAGTTGCTGCACGGGCTGCAAGTCAGAGGCTGGACCGGCTAATTTAGGCTGGTGGTGCAACAGCTGAGCAGTGCGGCGCTCAGCCATGCTGCCTAGCTCCGCAAGAGTCAACGCCAGATAGTCGAGCACGAGAGCCAAAGGTTGGTCGTGGAAGTTGCCGCCCTGGAGCGTGAGTTCGTCGGTCGGGAAAAAAGCTAGATTAGTGGTGATGGAATTGCACTCCGTCTCCAGCACCTGGGCCACATGACTGAGCGCATCGCGGACGGCCCCGTGTACTTGGGGTATGCCGCACAACGAGTAGGGGAGCTGTTCAGCTGCGCTAAGCGGGCGTGGTAGCTCGCTGTCAGCCAATAAATTGCGTAGGCGCTCGGCAACGAAGGCTTGCCCCGTGTGCGGGCGCAAGGCCTGTAGCCGAGCGTCAAATGGCGTGCGGCTACCGCCCAGCACCTCAAACGACAGGGCGCCTAACACATCCGCGGCATGTGCTAAGCGCTGAGCGCGCAGGAGCGTGTGCACACCGTAAGCCAGGGTGAAGTGGGTGCCGGAGAGTAACGCTAGGTCTTCGCCGGGCTCTAGCGCCACCGCTGACCAGCTAAATAGGTGCATGGCATCGGCGGCTTGCAGGCGGTAGCCTTGGAAGTTGACTTCGCCCAAGCCTAGCAGCGGTAAGCTTAAATGCGCCAGGGGGATTTGGTATTCGGTACTGGTAGCGCCTTGTTGGTAGACTACAGGCAGCATTTCGCGATTATAGAAATCTAGCAGGCGCTGCACCGCCGCAACCTGCACGCCGCTGTGCTCATTGCTGAGGCTGTGGGCCTTGAGTAGCAGCAAAAGTTGCACGACCTCGGCGGGCACTTCCTCACCCGTGCCGCACGCATATGCAAGCAGCCGCGTAGTCGGCTCGGGTGTGGTATCCGAAGAATAGGATGTGCGCAGGTGGGTGTGACCAGCCTCTATTTGCTGCCGAGCCTCCGGACTGAGCACCACGCGCGGCCGATCCGCGAGCAGTTTACCTAAGGTAGCAAGGTCGAGACGAGTGGCCGGATGCAAGGCAAAGTCCGTCATATAATACTAATAGAAGAGCGGCAAGCCATGCGCTACAAGCTTGCAAAAGCCCGTTTGCTTGTAGTGCATGGCTTGCCGCCTTATGATGAATCTATTCTCCGATCAACGTGGCCACCACCTGACCTAGCTCTAGCAGACGCTCCTCGCCGGTGCGCATGTCACGGAGCTTGCCTTTCCCGAGGGCGCGCTCTTCCGATCCTAGCAGCAGCAGGTACGGAATTCCCTTCTGGTCGGCGTACTGAAATTGCTTCTTAAGCTTGCTGCTTTCCGGATACAATTCAGCTGAAACGCCCGCGTGGCGTAGCTGTCGCAAAACGGGCAGCGCCGCTCGCTCCGATTCGACATCAAAATTAGCCAACAAGCACTGGGTGGTGATGGCAGCGTTTTGCGGAAACAATTGTAGTTCTTCCAAGCAGTCGTACAACCGGTCGACGCCGAACGAGAAGCCCACACCCGACACGCCCGGTAGTCCGAAAGCGCCCGTAAGATTATCGTAGCGGCCACCGCCCGAGACGCTGCCCATGTTCACGTTGTTGATCTTTACTTCGAAAATGCAGCCCGTGTAGTAGCTCAGGCCGCGGGCTAGGGTTACATCGAGCTCTAGGTTCTGGAAGTTATCGAAGCCAAATTCCTGCAGAAACGCGTACACGCGCTGCAGGTCCTGCAAGCCCCGGTAGCCATCTTCGTTGTCGGGCGTCACGCCGGCCGTAACAAAAGCCGCCAGCAGGCGCTCTAGCTTTTCGGCAAAACCGCCTCCCACGCCAAGCAGCGTAAATAAGGTGTCGATGGCCATAGCCGAGAACCCGCGTTCCGCTAGTTCTTTCTCAACACCTTCGCGGCCAATCTTGTCAAGCTTGTCGATGGCCGTGAACAGATCCACTTCCGTGCCTTCGCCGCCGAGGGCTTGGTAAATAGCTCCGAGTACGCCGCGGTGATTGATCTTGATGGTGTGCTGCGTCAGGCCTAGGGTGTTGAGCACCTCGCTCATCATCAGCACGATTTCCGCCTCACAAAGCAGCGAGTTAGTGCCCACCACGTCGGCATCACACTGATAGAACTCGCGGTAGCGGCCCCGCTGCGGCCGGTCGGCGCGCCACACCGGCTGAATCTGGTAGCGCTTGAAAGGAAAGGTAATTTCGTTGCGGTGCATAACTACGTAGCGGGCAAAGGGCACCGTTAGGTCATAGCGCAAACCTTTCTCGGCAATCTTCGGCAGCACCGACTTAGAGCCGGCAGTAAGATCATCGGCGGTAACGGCGGCGTTTTTCTTGTTGAGAAAATCGCCCGAATTCAGCACTTTAAACAAGAGTTGGTCACCTTCCTCGCCGTACTTGCCGGTCAGTACCGACAAATTTTCGAGCGTGGGGGTTTCGAGTGGCGCAAAGCCAAATTTCTCGAAGGTGCGGCGGATGACGCCAAATACGTAGTTGCGCCGCACGACAACGGCAGGACCAAAATCGCGGGTACCTTGGGGAATGCTAGGCTTTTGAATGCTCATCGAATACAATGCGGGTCAGAGCCGCGAAGGTACGCAAACGAGCGGGCGCAACCAGCAAGTGCTAGGCTTGTGGCCTCACGTATTGATAAACGTAGTCGTCCTCGTGCACGGCATCAAGCAAGGACGCAACGAGCAGCGGCTGAGAAGCCGCATCCAAATTAAGGAAGTGATGGCGCACCTGATCGGGTACGTGGCACAGCACCAACCGCCGATTCTGACAGCGCAGATGAAAGGCGTACGCTAACAGTAAATCAATGGCATCGACTGAGAGAACTTCCAGCAGACTGCAATCTACCCACACTGCTTTTTTATTGCTGCGACTAGCCCGGTGCAAAGCACGACTTAGCTTGATTTCATCAGGCGAAGTGGAATCAGGGGCTAAAATC
>Ga0325401_1006965_pt1 | contig 10970 bp, 14 predicted proteins | sample PopdelMetagenome_FD_205666 | JGI IMG/M metagenome (GOLD analysis project Ga0325401, IMG submission 205666) | Populus deltoides microbial communities from Bellville, Georgia, United States - Xylem-PdKOR-R2 | ecosystem: Host-associated > Plants > Phyllosphere > Stem > Wood/Secondary xylem | place...
TGTTTTATCCAATTTTTGTTTCATCAAATACAATGGTAAAAAATAATCCGTGCAGAATCAATGACCTTGATGGGCATGACTTGTAATTTTAGAATTATATAAGCAATTTCTGTATGTATCGGGGACAGACAAAATTAAGTTTCGTCGTCTCCGTTTATGCTGACCAAACATGTTAAATTTTTATCTCGTTACCTTGCGAGGAAATTAAACAAACTAAGGTTTTTTTTTTTAATTAACACAATAATTAAAAAATTTTGTAAAAATAACATTATTTTTTAAAAAAATTAATGAAATAATATATTTTCACCTTGCACGTTTGATAAACATAAACATGAATTTTACTAAATATCATGATTTTAAAAAACAATACATAATAAATATTACTATTCAAAACATCAACAAAAAACTTAATTGATATCACAATTCTAAACTCAAAATCAATTAAATTTTCATCCTTGATTTGTCTTCTCACTCACAGATTACCTAAATTATCAGATCCTCGTTTGCCTTTCTTCCTCGTACAAGTTATTACATCCTATTCTTCAATTAGTTTTTGGCGGATAAGTGGAATGGTTTTCAACCCTCTTCTCTCTCAAAAACATAACAAGCCCACGCTTCTAACCATTCTCATACCCAACACGTTTTCTACACAGAGGATGCATGAAGACAGGGAGATGATTAGAATGATATATGATGAACTCTTCTCTGCCTCTACTTTTCTTTTAGTGGTGGTGACAGAAATCAACATCCTTTAGACATTATTTACAAACCAGCATTTACTCCACACTCCACATGTTCATGAGAATTGTCCCTGCCCCGACCTCTACCCTCTCTTACCCCTCACAAATTCAGACCAGCATCTCTTTCCCATAACTAAACACTCCAGTTCTTTCTTCAATAGTTGTTTACTGGAGAACTTAATCGATGTTGGTGGTTTAGAACAAGACATCAATTAAGTTTTCGAAAATTTCACGGTTGTGTGACATCAATTAATGTTGTGGTTCAAGATCACGACATTCAAAAGTATGCTACTTCGCCAAATCTTTTTGCTGCTATGTTAATTGGAGCATTTTTTTAATTTTCTATGCTAATTGCCCAATTTGTCCACCGGACAAATTAAAGTATGAGGAAGCAAGAAATCATAGAGAAATTAGACAAGTCACACAAAAAACTTAACCGTTCTCCTCATTCTATTGACTCTCTAGAAGGATAAATTGATTCAGCTAGTAAGGCCAAAAGTGAACTGTTCACCAGTTGGTAATCTGGATCATATGATGATAGAACACCCAAAGACCTTCAACAAATTCAAGAGTCTAAATGCTTCCAAAAATAAAAACAACAAGTCTAAATATAGACAACCTCAAAGACATCCCGGGGAAGGTAGCTATCCATCAGGTGGCCCCAAGGAAGCACCAAGAATGTACTCCAAAAGAGAATGATTGAGGCTTGGCGCATTCAACTCAGAGAGCAAACATAGCAACAAGAAAACGACCTTGCCTTTAAAAATAATGATGGCCGTAGAGGGAAACATAGAAAGACAACCAATTCAACAGTCCTTTAACAGGGTCAATATCCCAAGGAAACGCTAGTACTCACTACAAGCTGATATTATATAATCTATTGCCTTTGTATTCAGCCTTGAAAATCTTTGCCCTGATCACAACCTAGAAACCACCACACCAGCATGAGAATTCTATCACTTTCCTGAAAGACTTTTTGACACACCTATGTTGATCCTGGGACAATAAAATTCTGTAATGATCATATAACAAACCTAGTAGAAACTCTTGAGAAGCCAACAAGTCATAGTTCTTTTATATCATGGCGTTAAATTTAAGATGCCAGGCACAAAAAGAGTGTAGGAAGGCAGCAGCATCAATTATCAATGCGTCATCCCAAGTATTTCATTGTGCATTGCCTGCTCTATAAAGTTACATTCAAGGGATACAACATAGTTCATAATCTGGCAACCACCAATCTCAAAATCTCAATAGTGTGCCTATCAGCTTACTCATTGTTACAAAATGCAATCTTGGGCAGGAAAAGAAAATTGCAGGAGCAACAGCTGGATATCTGGATAACAGAAACAAGTTTCACCTTACTCGAACCTCAAAACACCTAGTAAAATCTACTGAAGAAGACTTGAGTATAGTCATTGAAAGGCATGCTAACCAAGTAAGAAATCAAGAAACACACACAAATATTCAAAAATCAACACAATTGGATATAAAGAAACAGAGCTACCGAACAAAAATGCAAAAGGGTTTGTATGCACAAAAACTGGTCAAGTTTCAGGAGGTTACAATGTCTCATTCAATCACTCAACGTAAAATGTAAAAAGAAGTGATACAGTAACTTTCTTTCTTCCTCAATTCCCACGTAGCATAACCATCATCATCGTCTCATATCAAAATAGAAGGAAAGAAAGAATGAACTAACCAAAGATCAGGCCTGCGTGCCTGTCAAGGCCTTCATTTGAATATGATTAGAAGAAGAATCAGCAACTGAAGAAGCAGCAGTAGGCAAAGCCTCGTAAGATCCTCCTAATCTTCGAACCCCATAACTCTTAGCAATAACACCATAAGTAACCATGACAATGAGCACCACAAACATGACATGAACCACAAAGACCAGATCCAAAATAGCCACCGCTCTCAATCTAGAATCCTCCAACTCACACTTCGTCGATCCCTCCACACCACTCACTACATCCAGCAATTTGTGGCAACCATCCGGAATAAACGCGTCCACGTAAAGCGAGAGTCCGGTCTGGAGCATCCAGAGTCCCTGCAAGCAAACAGCCCCGCCCAATCCCACATCCGCAACGAACATTCTAGGCTGGCAAGCGAGGATCAGGCAGAGGAGGGCGGCGAGGGCGGAGATTTGGGCGGAGACGGAGTCGCATTTGGCTTGGAGATCGGAGGTCTGGACAGAGGCGGAGGAGGCGGAGGATGAGGACTGGAGGAAGAAGACGGCGGAGGCGAGGGCGAAGAAGAGATCGGAAGGGAGAGGGAGGAGGGAAGTGGAGTCGGAGATGAAGAGAGAAAGGGAGAGGATGAGGAAGAGGAAGAGGACGGCGGCGGATTGGAGAGAGGTGAAGCGGTGGACAGGTGTACTCCCCTTGAGTAGAGGGTCGGAGTCGGAGGAAACTAGGGTTTGGTGAGCAAAGGCAACGAGGAGGCAGAGGATTAGGAGGTAAAGCTGGAGGTATTTAAAGCGATGGGAGGAGGAGAAAGGGTAGTAGGGTTTGGCGATGTAAGCGTGTGGAGATTTGAGGTAGGCGGTGGTGGTGGAGATGAGATGGTAGAGTGCTAGTGCTATCAGTGCTGCTGATGAGAATATGTAGTAAAACACACCTCCTCCCATTCTCTCTTCTCTTCTTCTTCTTCCTCTACTGATTTTGGGATCGGGCTGTGACAGACATTTGATGAGAAACAAGCAACCATCAGCAGCAAAACCAAGCCATTTTTGAGCTTTAGTTGGTCAACTAGTTCGGGGTCTCATGGAAATCTTTTTTAGAGTTACTGAATTACGAATCGGTCTAAAGTAATAATTTATATTAAATTAGTATTTTCAAAAACAATTATTGGAATTGAACTAATTAAATTAGGAATGGATTTAGTTGGGCAAATTAAATTTTTTAAATTCTAATTCAAACAATTAGGTTTCATGGAGTTAATATTTTTTTTTAATTCAATTTAAAATCAAAGTTTGAGTCATGAATTTTCTAATTCGTGCCATCAAATTGGATCGGCTTCAATATCTATATTTTTAAGCAAATTATTATTTAGTAGTGCTTGCAATTTAGTACAATTTCTAGCTATGATATATGTATTAGGTTGAAAAGTGAAAAGTAATTTAATATTAAAGGATAAAATTATAAAAAATAAAATTAATTTTAAAAAAATCTTAAATTATTCAAATTAACTCAAATAACTCGCAATCCGATATATAAAATATTGATAATAACTTCATATCTTTATTTTTAAAAAAAATTAAAACGGCGTTGTTTTAATTAAAACAAAACAAAAGTTAACGTTTTTTTACCAGGTTTTGTCAGGTCAGCCGGGTCACACCGAGTCATGACTTATAATATTTTTTCATCAACCCGGCCCGGTTTCAATCCCGGGTCGGCCGGGTCCTGGGTCGATCCATCGGGCCAGGCCCGGTTTCAAAACTATGCTTAAGACCTAACAAATCAATGACACTAGAATTAACCCGTAGAAGATAAATATAAAAAAATAATAAAATAAAATTTTTAATCATAAGAAATTAACAATTAAAACAATGAGAACTAAACATTGTAAAAAAAATAAATGAAGGAAAATAATTAATGTTTACATGGAAAACAAATTAAGACAGTGATAAAAATAAATAGTAATAAAAAAATTAAAATTAAAATTGAATACAAAATTAATAAAATATTGAAGGGAAAAAAATGAAGAAAAATAAATAAATCAAAAGAAAAAAATATTAACTAAAAAATGAAAATGAAAATGAAAATTAAATCAAATAAAATATTGAGGATAAATTGAAAAAACTCAAAAAAATCAAAAAAGTAAAAAAATACGTGTAGAAGACTATATTCCCTTAAATCAAGTTATTTAGCTTTGTTAATGAAAGGCAATTTTATCAACTCACCATGCAAGTATCCACAAGTTTAGGTTTTTTTTTTAATTTAATTTTAATGTTAATTTCTGATGAAATAATCCCTTGCAACGGTTAAATTAAGAGGATACGGCGCGAATAACTTTTCTTTTCTTCTTCTTCTTCTTCTTCTTTTGTTCTTCCATGAAAGTGAAAGCACCACCATTCAGGGCAAATCAACTCAAAACCCTACATGGAGCCTCTTCACCTCAAACTCTCCAGACCTGCATCGATGCCAGAATCGTTAAAACGGGTTTCGACCCCATCACGAGCCGCTTCAATTTCATGATCAAGGATCTTTCCGAAAGAGGGCAGTTATGTCAAGCACGCCAATTGCTTGATCAAATGCCTAACAGGAACTCATTCTCTATAGACATTATTATTTCTGGATACGTCAAATCGGGCAATCTTACAGTTGCTAGAAGAATTTTTGACGATACGGACGAACGCACTGTAGTCGCATGGACAACTATGATTGGTGCGTATTCGAAGAGTAATCGTTTTGGAGATGCGTTTAAGCTTTTTGCCGAGATGCATAGGTCCGGTTCTCAGCCTGATTATGTCACCTATATAACTCTTTTAACTGGGTGCAATGACCTCGAAGTGGTCAAAGAATTATATCAGGCTCATGCCCAGATTGTCAAACTTGGTCACCATCTGAACCGTAGAGTTTGCAATACATTGCTTGATTCTTATTTTAAAACAGGTGGCCTAGATTCAGCTCGTCGGCTCTTTTTGGAAATGTGTGGATGGGATTCTGTTTCTTTTAATGTGATGATAACAGGGTATGCAAACAATGGGTTGAATGAAGAAGCGATTGAGCTTTTTGTGGAAATGCAAAATTTAGGTTTCAGGCCTTCCGATTTTACTTTTGCAGCAGTTATAAGTGCCAGTGTAGGGTTAGACGACACAGCATTTGGGCAACAAATCCATGGTTTTGTTGTGAAGACCAGTTTTATTAGGAATGTGTTTGTGGGGAATGCGTTCCTTGATTTTTACTCAAAACATGATTGTGTGAATGAAGTGAGGAAGCTTTTTATTGAGATGCCGGAGTTGGATGGTGTTTCTTACAACGTGATCATCACAGCATATGCTTGGATCGGTAAAGTAAAAGAATCAATTGATCTTTTTCAGGAACTTCAGTTTACAACTTTTGATCGCAAGAATTTCCCGTTTCCAACCATGTTAAGCATAGCTGCAAGTTCATTAGATTTGCAAATGGGTCGGCAACTTCATGCCCAGGTCGTTGTTTCAATGGCTGATCCGGATTTTCGTGTTTCAAATTCTTTGGTTGACATGTATGCTAAGTGTGGCAAATTTGAGGAAGCTGACAGGATATTTTTAAGACTGAGCAGTAGAAGCACGGTTCCATGGACAGCCATGATTTCAGCTAATGTTCAGAGAGGACTCCATGAAAATGGCCTGAAACTGTTTTATGAGATGCGCAGAGCTAATGTAAGTGCTGACCAGGCTACTTTTGCCTGTGTCTTAAAAGCCTCTGCTAATCTGGCTTCAATTTTACTGGGGAAACAGTTACATTCTTGCGTAATCAGATCAGGTTTCATGAATGTTTATTCAGGATGTGCGCTGGTGGACATGTATGCAAACTGTGCCTCTATTAAAGATGCAATTAAAACTTTTGAAGAAATGTCAGAAAGGAACGTAGTTACTTGGAACGCTTTATTGTCGGCATATGCACAAAATGGAGATGGCAAGGGCACACTTAAATCTTTCGAAGAGATGATTATGTCAGGTTATCAACCTGATTCAGTTAGCTTCCTATGCATTTTAACTGCTTGCAGCCACTGCAGATTAGTTGAAGAAGGATTGAAATACTTCAATGACATGACTGGTGTCTATAATCTAGCTCCTAAGAGACAACACTACACGGCCATGGTCGATGCGTTGTGTCGGAGTGGACGATTTGATGAAGCAGAGAAGCTCATGGGTCAGATGCCATTTGAACCGGATGAGATCGTGTGGACATCTGTTTTGAACTCGTGTAGGATTCATAAGAACTACGCGCTGGCTAGAAAAGCAGCTGGTCAACTTTTTAATATGAAGGTGCTTAGAGATGCTGCCCCTTATGTCACCATGTCCAATATCTTTGCAGAAGCTGGTCAATGGGACAGTGTAGTTAAAGTGAAGAAGGCAATGAGGGATCGAGGAGTCCGTAAGCTTCCCGCATATAGTTGGGTTGAAATTAAGCATAAGGTCCATGTTTTTTCTGCAAATGATGACAAACACCCACAGCAGTTGGAAATCCTACAAAAGATTGAAATGTTGGCAGAGCAAATGGAAAAGGAAGGGTACGATCCTGATATCAGTTGTGCCCACCAGAACGTGGATAAAGAAAGCAAAATTGACTCTCTTAAATATCACAGTGAACGCTTAGCAATAGCATTCGCACTAATCAATACTCCAGAGGGATCACCAATCCTAGTGATGAAGAACTTGCGAGCTTGTACAGACTGCCATGCTGCGATCAAGGTGATCTCAAAAATCGTTGGAAGGGAAATTACAGTCAGGGATTCAAACAGGTTCCATCATTTTAGAGATGGGTCTTGCTCCTGCGGGGATTATTGGTGAATGCTGAGGGCGTTAACTTAGGGAGGCTACTTTCCTTTCTCCAAGATTGCACGAGCAATGTTATAGCTGAAGAGTGAACAGATTCTTCTGGAAGGTGCAACTCTTGGCAAAAAATCCATCTCTATCGCGTTGCTTTTTACCAATCCTTGCAGCCTCTTTCGAGAAAGAAGAAATGGATTATACATACGAACACAGGATTTGCTATCTATTAAGTTGTATTGAAGAAAGTCAGCATTCAGAAAGAACCGACAACCTGAGCTGATGTCGTGACGACAACTGATGTTGCCGCCCTATTTTTTGGCAATCACAGGGCCACTAGGCCCAGGTGCACAATCAAGGGGAAATTGGGAACCGACCCCATTGAAACCCACCGAGTTTGCCAACCAAGAATCGGCCTTCCTGCATAATTGTGCTTGATGCTGCCTTCTCGCTCACTCTCTTCTCATGTAATGTAGTTAAACCAGAAAATGCCAGCATGGGTTCAAACCTTGCATTCTTTTACACTCACTCACTCTCTTTTCAAGGACTGGAAACATTGTTAATTCAATTGTATACAGAATTCTGTCATCCTCAACTCTCTATGCATTGTTATCCACAGGAAAAACTAAAAGACCTAAAGAAAACCATTGAAGCAAGCAAGAATTTGACTGTGTTACCATTTCCAAATCTTTAGGATACAATAAGCATTTCCATTGAATGCCCACATTAGATTTGAACACCAAAACTCTCCAGAAAAAACAATAAAAGATTCTTGCAGTGAATCTAAGATAAAAACATAAACAGTAGGAAAAGATTAGCATAAAACCCAGAAGAAAAAAATAACCCTAATCCTTCTTGTCAGCATTCTTCTTCTTCTTGTTAACAAGCTCATCAGGAACAACCTTAAGCAACTTCCTATCCTTAGACTTAGCAATCTTCTTGAGAGTTTTAGGGTTAGTGATCTTCTGCAACTTAGTACCCGACCTCAATATATTCTCCTGCTTCCTCTTCTCTCTTTCTTCTCTCATCTTCCTCTTTTCCACCTTATTCTTCCTAATCTCCTCCTTCAACTCATTCTTCCTCTCTCTGTATGCTTTCTTTATCTCCTTCTCCTTCTGCCTGTCCTCGAAATGCGTGCCCCTCTTGCTCACTTGCTTCGCCGACGCTCTCTGTTTCCTCGGTTGCTTCCAATTCCGTCCAGACACCTTCCCTGCGATGACCCCGTCGTATGTTGGCTTTCCCACGGCTACCGGTTTGTCTGGATTATCCGTTGAAGGTATTGCCGATCGCTTTGCCGGTGGTGCGTCGATCTCCATCGATGCATCGGCGGTTGTGGTTTCGGTGGTGATTAGTTGAAGCGCTTCATGTTCGCGTTTACGCTTGTAGGTCTTGCCGCCGAAGCCTTCGTCAAGGAAGCGTAAGTCTATTGTGCAAGCCATGGCTGCTGTTTGTTTTTTTTTTCTTGAAACCCTAATGAGAAAATGTGGTGTGTTTTGGTTTTTATACTTTAGCCGGGGAGGTTACGGGTTTGGATATTTTATAAAACGGGGCGGATTCGGGTTTGGATATTTATGGGATCGGGTTGTCCGAAACGAATTCTTTATAAATTCGTTCCGTTTCGGCCGGAATGACCGGAACATCTCGTACCAGTTCAAGAAATGAAACAAAACAGAATGATTTTCACCCCACTTAAAATCTCGGTCTGTTATTCCAGAACTTTCCAGACAAATTTCAGCCAGAACTTTCCAGTCTCCTTCCATATATACCGTTTCGGGCTTAAAGTTCAATTTCATTAACTAAACCACCTACGTATAAAAGCTCTTCTTCTCTCATGTTTGAAGTCTGTACTAAAAACCAATCCCTAATTTCTCTTCCTCGCACAGTCTCATCTCAAGTTCCCAACCAAAACAATTACAATCAGCATCTTGTCTTTCACAACCTCCCCCTCCAATCTTCCCTCTTCTCTCTTGCTGTCTTGCATGCTGCACTGCCGCAACATCACCTTCCGCCTTCCATCGCTGGCTCTTTTCTGTTCTTTATAAGGTACAATCTTGGAACTTTGATCTAGTAATCTAAGCTTTCTTAAGGAGGTGTGTGCAAGAATTGATTTAGAGTGGTATTTCAGTTCATCTTAGAGTTGAAAGAAGTTCTTAGATGCAGTGTATTTTGATCATGGTTCGAAGTACGGAATTAAAATGGCTTCTGTTACAAAGCTATCTGGAACCTTCTTTCTAGATGCATTGAACTTTTCAGTATCTTTATTCTAGCGTCTTGGAAGTTCAACAGTATTAAACTTTCTGCATAGACCATAAATACTCAGATCCTCAAGGTACGAGTGGTTTTAAATTTTTAATTCAATTTGAAAAATCTCTGCTCATAATTCCATTCCCCTTGCGCGGTCTTTGATCGGAACTTGAGCGTATCTATAGAAATTATGTCACTATATGTTCATCATAATGATTACCAGCACCATCACCATCACTGAAGTCACATTCCAACCACAGTTCGGATTCTATAGTCTCTAGGATTAGCAATCTAAGGTAAATTAGCTTGTTCATGAACTTTATGATCAAGTATAATTAACAATTGTATTGATAAAAGTGGTGGAATAACTATACTGTGGTTACATGCCTGGATGTCATTGCATAGCACGGTGGTTGAAGTCTTCAGTTTGAGATTATTAGTTCATGAAACTATCTTGAACCTTCTAAAATGGTCTTGAAGGAGCGGGCCAATGAATTCCTCACTTCATCATTTCTTTCATTATTTTTTCTTCCTGATGAAGCGGGTGCTTACAAGACTCTGACCTATGTCCTTGTATTTGCAAGCCATGAGCTTACCAGTCAATTAAACAATCACACACACACACACACACACACATGGAGAATAATACACTGTTTATACTTTATGATTGACTTGATTGGGCCAATGATCTTGATTGGCATCTGTGATGTTCAAGTTCCATTTTACTTTAAAAATCGCATTGATTTAATAGCTGAAATTGATTTAATAGCTGAAATGATATATATATATATATATATATATATATTACAATCTCGAAATGACATGCAGTTTTAAAATTAAAACATTTCGTTTCAATTTGAAAAAAATATATTTATCAAAATAGAATTGACAATCTTGATTCTAGACGATGTTCCAGATACTATAATATAGAAGTTGTTGCTTGTTATTCCCACGGTAGTATTTATGCTATTAATTTTTATTTTTTTAATTTTTAATTTTGTATTATAAAATAAAACTTTGGTATGTGTACATAAGTCAATTTATATGATACATGAAGACATAATTATTTTCATAACAAATTAAGAACAATGCATTTTTGACATGAAAAAGTTTCAAAAAAGTTATAATTAATTTTTTTTTTCAAGAAATTGTTGAGGCCAATTCGATTAAACTATTTTTTTCAAAAAATCTTTTCAAAAAGTTCCTCTAGCTAAATTTGTTTTTGTTTAAGTGTTTCTTTTTTAATATATATAATTATTTTTTTATTAATAGTATGGTTTTTTATAAAGACTTATCGTGATTTGAAAAATAAGTTCCAATAGAAAAGAAATTAAAAATTATATTTTGATAAATTTATGGTACTGAATATGAAAGTAAAGGAATAGTTAATTTTAAAAAAATAAATAAATATTTTAGAATAAAAAAAGTTATTTAATTATCATTAAATATTTATGAGAGATTTTTTTTAATATACATATTAGTTTCACATATAATTATTTATAAAATAATTA
>Ga0325401_1006966_pt1 | contig 10970 bp, 14 predicted proteins | sample PopdelMetagenome_FD_205666 | JGI IMG/M metagenome (GOLD analysis project Ga0325401, IMG submission 205666) | Populus deltoides microbial communities from Bellville, Georgia, United States - Xylem-PdKOR-R2 | ecosystem: Host-associated > Plants > Phyllosphere > Stem > Wood/Secondary xylem | place...
TCCTCCTCCTCCTCCTCCTCCTCCGTGCTTAATCCTTATTTTGTTGAAGATGCTCCCTTTTTGATCTTTGAAAGCCAGAGAAGAGAAAAATATGGGAGCATGTGTGTCAACTCCAGAGGGGTGTGTGGGTGGCAGATTGAAGTCTTCAAAAAAGATGAAGACACGCAGGAAAGGCAATAAAGGCACTGCTTTCAAGAGAAGATCAGTGCCGCCATCTAGAATGTTATCTGATGACAATTCTGATGGCCCTGCTTCTGCTGCTCCTCCTCCTCCTCACCTCCCTTCCTTCACCAACCCCACTTTTCAAGGTCCTTCCTCCATCTTCTATGCCAAAAATCTCTCTTCTTTTTGACATCTCCCTCCCTCCCTCCCTCCCTCCTTATTGATTTCATTTCCCAGCATTTTACTGTTGATTTTGTTTTCGGGTTAGATTTGTATGGTGTGATCTCAGTGATATAATGATTCGTTTGTTGCTGGTTGCATTTTGGGTTTGGAATTTGTATTTCTTTTTGGGGTTTAGATTGCAATAATGATTTAGGGGTGCATGGCTAATCTGTTTGCATGAAATGTAGGCAAGTGGTCCATTTCATTTTCCTTTTTTTTCCCTTCAATATCATGATGCGTGTTATTGGTAAATGAAAATGATAAAAGGACAATGTTTTTTATTTAAACTTGAAGTGAGGTTTCTGGCATACATGGAAGTAATTCACTGCTATTTTCCTATCCTGATTTCATCTTTTAGGCACTGCAGATGAATCCAAGCTCAATTAATCTGGAAATAATAGATATTTTAGGCACTTCAGATGAATACAGGCACAATTACTCTGGGAATAATAGGTGTTTGAAATGGATTTTTTATTTTGCTAATTCTTTTGATGATTAAAAAGTATGTAGTTTAGTAGATCTTCATAACATTAGAAGAAGAAGAAGATTGACAAATGATCTAAGCTTGAAACTGCAGAGCTGATTCGTGTCTGATCTCTATCTAGTTCAGATGTTGCCAGTTGATGATTCTTGACTACATTGCAAATTGGGGGCTTCCCAATAGACCCTTCCAGTGGTTTCTTTCTGATTAGTACCATGCTTCATCTGTTGCTCTACTTTTTTGACGAATGCATTTGTTCTTACACAGAACGGTCATTTCCTTTAATCTCTAAATATCCAAATGTTAACCTATTTATTAGGTCCTAGTTGATCATGATTCAACATTAGAAGTGTCTTTGGTCCATAAAATATTTCTTCAGTTAACTGGTGCTAGCTTATTTTCTTCTAGTCGTTATGCTGTAGTGGACAGAAGATGGGGGAGGATTTGCAATGTTATTCAGTTGCATTCTAGATTGATGATTTCGCACAAGCCCAATGATCTGGTTAATAAGTATTGATAATTCTCTAGTTACTGGGGCTTTCATGGATTTTTTTTTTAATAATATGATAATATTCATATTTCAAGCTTTTACATTTTGATAAGTTGAACATTCATTTCTGGTAACTTGTCTAATCATGATGTGATGTTGTTATCTTCATTGTGGAATCATGTCTAATTGCGGATATTGTTTCCTCCTTTTACCTGCTATAGATATGTGCCTGATTTTATTAAACTGCAATTTGAAGCAGGAAGTAAGGAGGAAGCATGGTTTGACTCAGCTGCAATATTGGAGTCTGATTGTGATGAAGATTTTGAAAGTGTTCCAGACGGTAAAATGAGGATATTGATTTCTACTATACATAAGCATTTTGGTTGTTAATTCTTCATTTGCTGATTAATCAGAGATTTATTTTTGCTAATTATGGATCCACTTATCATCTACAGATATCTTATCTCTAAATGGATTTGACGGTGTATCACTCTCAAGCACTGCATCTGGCAGAGTTGCCAATCATGGAGACTGTAATGTCAATATGCAACATTCCTCATTCACTGATCAGATGCAGAAGGCAGGGGATTTATCTGCAGGAAATTCCACACATGACTCTGTTAGTGAGGCTACTGAACAAACAAATATTCATGTCTTCAATTTAGATCATGTTGATTCTGTATCCAAGTCTGATGGATCTTCAAATGAAGTAAAGCAACCTGTGTTCCTCGATGAAATCACCTCTGCAGATGAAAATGCTGGAGAGGAAGGATTATTAGACAACTGTGGAATTCTTCCAGGCAACTGTTTGCCTTGTCTTGCTTCAACTGTTCCACCTGTTGAAAAGAGGAGATCACTTAGCTCCAGTCCACCAAGTGCAAGGAAAAAGGGTGCCTTAAAACTCCCATTCAAGTGGAAGGAAGGGAATTCTAGTAACACTTTATGTAAGTACTGTATCTGTCAACTTTTTACAGCTGCAACGTTATTTTGGAGGCAAACAAAATAATCACAATTTATGCTCATTGTTGTTATTTATCATTCTCGCTAAACCTTGATCATATGAGAATGTGATTGTCATTCTTATAGATTGGATCCCTTAGATTTCAGCTTTTGGGATCAAGGTTTAGTTGAGGATCAGCAAATTTGAACTGTTTCTTGCTAATATGTCTATTTAATTGCTTAATATGCTACTACTTAAATTTTCAAAAAACCATGGTATCAAGTTGTAGGTGGATCTAATAAATAGCAGATGCTGTACCTAATATTTAGCTTGCACATGTGGGAGTTTTTGAGATTTCTCTCGCCTAAAAGATGTATACTAGGTATCTAATCTCTTTGGTCGTTTGTTAGTTGAATAAATGGTGTGAATCTTAGCTCACCAAGGGAGTTTTTACCTTACATTCCACCACATTGCAAATCTTGTTTGCAGAATAAAAGCAACACTTAGAAAAGTATTTTGGAGAGGTGACGTAGAACAATTATTCCAAGAGTTTATGGACCAGATTAGCAAGGCCAAGCTTGAAAAGAAGTCCGCAAAGAAACCTGGAAACATTTGATATGAAGCCTGAAGTTATTGTTTTCTTGTTTTAATTCCTAGTTAATTTTGGATTTTAATTATTTGTTTTCTACTGAGCTTAAGATTTTTTTTAATTAGTATTTTACTATTTAGAAATCCTAATACTAGATTAATTCTATTAATTTGGTAAGTTATAATTAGGAATCCTTTCCTATAAAGGATTTTAGTACTAATATAAATAGAGATGTCTAGTTTATTTTATGAAGATCAAGATTATTATTCAGATTCAATAAAAATACCAGAGAATTTTCTCTACAGTTTGGTCTATCAAGAAGTGTCAACTTTTGATGTTGTTTTCCACTTTATGAAATTGCTTTCTGCTGATACTTGCCAAAAGTCAAAAGTATCATTCTATTTTTTTAAAATTTCATTCATGGTGATATTTTTTAGTAATTATATAATTTCAAATTTGGTTTTGTTTTGACATGGACAATACTTCCAACTATATTTCTTCTCACATGTTTGTAAACCTGTTTCATTCCTTGCAATTGTTTTGGTTCTTTTAAAGGAATGAAGGCATAAATGTTGATGAAACATGGAGTCTCATGATGAGCATTAAGGCTTATACATATGAGTGTATGTAACAAAATACCATATTGCAGGAGGTCAACACTGTGGATTCTTATAGCCTTTTACAATATTCCCAGTCTACTCACCTATGTTACTCATGAAGCCTGATTTGTTGATATGCTTGATAATGTTGCTCTACATGCATTCCTTCATTTGAAAAGTTCATTTATTTCTTAAAATGCACTTTCATGAAACTCTGTCACTGTGCTGTGATTTACGGTTGCTTTTGATTGTTGGGATTAAGAATTGAGGATTTGATGTTAGAGATACATTACTTGAGAAGGATATAAACTAAAACTGCAAAGAGCAGTAAGTTATGTGTGGTTGTGGTTTGTTTTCATGGGACAAAGGTAAATCACTTAGTATATGAAGGTCACGATGCTTGTCATGTGTGCTTGAGGTTTATCCCAAAGGAATTTACAAATCTACGCTGCTCCTAATTTGTATTATTAGAGGTAGTGGGTAGTGGAATACAACAAAACCACATTTTCCCTTTATAAAAGTATTATATACTTGTATGATGACCTCTTTATATTTTTGTTCTGTATGGTTTCAGTTTCTTCAAAGATGATTCTGCACAGACCAATAGCAGGTTCACAAGTACCCTTTTGCCCTATGGAAAAGAAAATGCTAGATTGTTGGTCTCATATTGAGCCATGCAGTTTCAAAGTTCGAGGACAAAGTTATTTCAGGTAAAACTAAGCTGCTGGAATTGGATTGATTTATTGCGTATGCGGCTCCAAATGCATTGTAAAAAAAATATTTTAATGCAAACATAGGATTTAAGCCATTTTTTGTCAGTCAATAATTGTTTTTCATTTATTGTAGGCTTGATACAGTGCAATCTCGCAGAGTATTTTATAATCCTTTTTGTTTTTCATTTATTACAGACTTGTTAAAATGTGATCTCACACGATCAAAATTGTTTCCTTCTGAAAATACTTCTTTTTTCTTCTGGCAGGGACAAGAAGAAGGAATTTGCTCCTAACTGTTCTGCATATTACCCATTTGGTGTTGATGTATTCTTGTCTCCACGAAAAGTTGATCATATTGCTCGGTTTGTGGACCTCCCAATTATTAACTCGACTGGGAACTTCCCATCCATCCTTGTTGTAAATGTTCAGGTATTTCCATTTTTTCTGTCAGTACATGGATGCAGTAATTCAGGATCTCCTGACAGTGTAGTTAAAGGAGAATGAAAATCTCCTTGTATTATTTATTTGTGCTGACTCCATTGTGGCTTCTACAGGTTCCTTTGTATCCTGCTGCAATTTTTCAGAGTGAAAGTGATGGAGAAGGAACAAATTTTGTTTTGTATTTTAAGCTTTCTGATAGTTACTCGAAGGAACTTCCAACCCACTTTCAAGAAAGTATCAGAGTAAGATGAACATTCTTTTTTAATCTCTTATCATAAACTACTACTTCAGAATATTTATAATCCTGTCTGATGCATGTTATCTTTGGTGATGATGCTGAAAAAGGGAAAAAGAATGAGAAAGCATTTCTGCTGCTGTGCTGATTTTTTTATTTTAACATGTCAACTTGTTTATAATGTTAATTTGAGGCTTGCTGCTGTCTCGTTTCACTGCTTTTTTTTTTTTATTATGTTTTCTTCATTATTAAATGATTGAAAATCTTATTCTTATTGTTTCATATCCACAATCCTTCTTAAAACAGCGATTAATTGATGATGAAGTTGAAAAGGTCAAAGGATTCCCTGTAGATACAATTGCATCCTTCCGGGAAAGGCTGAAGATATTGGGCCGTGTTGTAAATGTAGAAGATCTTCATTTAAGTGCTGCAGAAAGGAAACTCATGCAGGCCTACAATGAGAAACCTGTTCTTTCACGTCCTCAACATGAGTTTTACCTGGTATATTCTTGTCCAACAACTCATACTGGTCTTTCAACTCCATTTTACTTGTTTCCATTTAAAACATGACTTTTAATGTCTTGATTATTCAAACACAATTTGCAGCTGGTACTAGATAATCGTAATCGTTGACGCCTATATTTAAATACCTTAGTTTTTCATAAACAAAAATGATTTATTAATGTTACTGTAGTGACTTGAAGGGTCATTCCTGTACTGGGATGCTTCAGTTGCTATTCTGCTACTTTGATCTTCTATTTTTACAGTGAGTCAATGTAATACGAGCAGTCTAAGTAGCTGTATTAAACCAGATAAGAAACGGTGCCAGATGGTTTTATAATTCTTTCCTTCTTATATACCAGGGTTTTTTTGGTACTTTTTTGCAGGGAGATAACTACTTTGAGATTGACATCGATATGCATAGGTTCAGTTATATTTCTAGGAAAGGTTTTCAAGCATTCCTAGACAGGCTTAAAATTTGTGTGCTGGATATTGGCCTCACAATTCAGGCAAGTATATCTTTCCTTTTAATGGGTGTTCGTGTTTTATTTTTCAAGAATAGAGAAATTGAAAACGTTTTAGATTTTCTATGGTGGTTTGTGGAGTTGATATTCATGAGGAGTCTGTATTCTCATTTTATAACAGGGGAACAAAGTAGAAGAGTTGCCAGAGCAGATCTTGTGCTGTATAAGATTAAACGGAATTGATTACATGAAATACCACCAATTGGGGTTAAATCAAGAGCCGTTTGAATCTTTAAGTGGATAAACATTGTAAGGCTTCCTTCTGATCTAATAAAGGGTAATTTTTAGAGAAACCTCTGTTTCATCATCAGTCCTTAAATTCACAATCAAAACAACTGCGGCAAAGAAGTGCAGTGTGTGCGAGCGCGCGCACACAAAATCTAACTGGATTAGATCATTGTACGGTACTGCGTTGATAAGCAGCATATTTTTTCGTAATGTGAAACCTCGTGTTAATTAGTACCTGGTAATTGTATGCTCTTCAAGTCTATCCCAGCGCAGATGATGAACCCTGCGATTATGCGCAAGCCTAAGCTACGATACAAATCATTTCAGCATTTATACCTGAAGGATATGATAAATGTTTTTGTGATAGAGATGCACACTTTTTTTGATACTAAAACACATTTTGAACGGAACATTTTAAAGAAAATCTCTCTTAAATCGTTGATGAAACAGTTAGTCTTCTGCAAATATAAATATTCATAGTCTTGCTAAATAATTTAGTGGACTTCAGCGTGGACAAATTTCTAAGAGAGAGAGCGGATCATGGAATGCATCATGGAATTCAATCTACTTAGTGTATCAATATTCGAAAAAATTAGCATGGTTTTAGAGGTTCTTCAACTAGAAGTAAACCTTTTACCTTACAGGGAGAAAGAGGCTTTCCGCATAAACCTTTGTTTCCAGAATAGGAACTCTGGGGAAAGTCAGTTAATGGTTTACCTGCAGGAATCTCCCCTGCAAGAAGATTATCTGATAAATCCAGTTCCTTCAGCCGTTTCAGCTTCAGAAACCCAACTGGTATTCTGCCAGTGAAGTGGTTTTTCTGCAGCTTCAGCTTCTCTAAGGAGCTAACATTTGCTAAAGCCTCCGGCAAGTTGAAACCTAACTTGTTACAGCTCAAATCCAATGTTTGCAATGATTTCAATCTCCCTATAGTTGTGGTTACACGCCCTCCAAGAAAATTATGGGACAAGTTGAGGTACTGAATCCCGGTTTGCGAGCCCACTCCAGCTTGTGCAATACCAGTAGAGAAATTGTTATCGGAGAGATCAATATATGTCAATGAACCATCAGAAAAGGCATTTCCTATCTGAAAAACATTATTTATTGGGCCTGTTAGCTTGTTTGAATGGAGATCAAGCACACCCAAATACTGCAAATTTCTAACTGAAACAGGGATCCTTGAAACAAGTGAGTTCCTTGAAAAGTTTAATTTGTAGAGCTGAGTAAGGCGCCCCAGCCATGCCGGCAAGCTTCCAGTGAGATGGTTAGAGGACAAGTCCAGCTCCTGTATTGGACTGGGAGTCGCTTGCAAGAAGTCTGGAATTTCGCCTTGGATTCCACATCTAGCACAGTATATCCGGGAAAGGGATGGCAATTCAGCTAGCCACTGTGGGAAGGAGATGAGGTTAAGATGATTGAATGACAAATCTAGTGTTTGAAGATTTTCAAGGGAAGACAACTCATGAGGCAGTGGTCCTTGAATCTGATTATGAGATACATTGAACATGATGAGTTGAGAGAGTTGACCTACTGATTCTGGTATTTGGCCAGATAATAGATTGCCAGAGAGATACAATTCTTTCAAAGCTGAAAGATTGCCCAAACTAGAGGGAATCACCCCCTCAAACTTGTTATTTGCCAGGGAAACTCTCTGAAGAGAAACCATATTTCCAAAACTGGCTGGTATCCTTCCAGTTAGATGGTTATCATCCAGTCTAAGAAAGCCAAGTGAAGACAGTTGGCCAAAACTTGATGGAAATGGGATCTCACCCTCTAGATGATTGGTATCCAAGTACAACTCTGAGATGGAATTTAAGTTTGCTAATGAAAGTGGAATTTTACCTGTTAAGAGATTTTCCGAAAGATCGAGTTTTTCCAATACCTGCATTTCACCAATCCTTTGTGGTATATGACCAGTCAGAATATTGCTATGAAGATCCATCTGTACAATATTCGTCAAATTCGTGAATGAATCAGGTATCGTACCAGCTAGTTCATTTGAATATAGAAGTAGCTGGTTAAGGTTTTTAAGGTTACCCATGGTTGATGGGAGAGAGCCAGACAATCTATTCTCATACAGGTGAAGTTCTTCAAGTTTTGACAGCTTACCGATACTACCAGGCACTGGGCCGATGAGCTTGTTTCCATATAGATAAAGCTTTCTGAGATTTGGGAGGCGCAAACCAATTGATGGTGGGATTCTGCCAGCAAGACCTATCAGACCACCAAGATCAATGACTTGGAGACAGCTCACGAGTGTTATTGAAGGAGACAGCAACCCTCTCATCTGAGATTGGAAGACGAAATCATTTGTGGAAATGAATCCTGGAAGACGGATTTCAGTCACCCTGCCTGTTGTTTCGTCGCAGGTAATGCCTTCCCAGCTGCAGCAACCATGACCAACCCACTTTGCCAGCCGGCTAGAAGTATCGACGTGGATTCCAGCCTTGAAACTAGTTAGACCTTTCAGGTCATTGGGGTGGCATACTTGGTGACCATCTTGCTTTCCCTTTCCAACTGTTATGATGGTGAACACAAAAATCAGCCATAACAGCCAAGAAGCCATTTTGTCTGGACTGATACCTGAGAACAAGTTATTTTTGGGGAAGTGGAAGAATGAGCTGGGTTTGCAGGAAATGAACTTTCCTTGACAATGGGTACAAGGACTAGAACTTGGAAGAAGAGTCAAGTAGAGCGGGTCGAAGATCTCTGTTTTGCCTTTTACTTTTGTCTTCTTTTCCCTTTACAGATTGTAATGCTGAAAAGCAGAAAAGTGTTAAATTATGATGTCCATGGTTTCGGTGAAAGGAGTCAATCAGAATCAGGATTTTACGTATTACAATATTATTCAAGTTTTTGAAATGATTAAACTAATATTATGCAGTTTAACTCCTTCCTGATCTTCAAAAAATTCCAAAACATGTCTCCGAAGGACACGCTACTGAGATGAAGCAGTTGTATACTAAGACTTCTATTTAAATATTGCACCTCAAAATCAATCCACTGCCTCCCATGTTGCTCCAGCGACCCACGAGTTGACCTCATGACATGGCAACCGTGGATTGACTCAAACTCCTTTTCAAGTTAGATTTTCTAGTTATGTCTAACAACTATGCTTCGATGCGGGTTTCTCTAATTTCCATGTTATTAGATTACATGAGATAATAGGCTAGTGATTTGCTGTAGGTTGGACCGAATCTTTTTTAATAAAAAACAAATATGCATGTGTTGCTAATATAGTTTTTAGTTGCAAGAAAATAGATTATTAAAAAAATATTTTATTATTAAAAAAACTAAGGGTGCTTAATAATTCATTATGGAGGTAGACTTATTGTACTCCAGGTTGCTACAGTGTAATAATGATTTTAACTTTCATGTTACAAGCCAGTGAAGCACATAATAGAGGGAGGGGGGTTAAATCGGTCATCTCATTTTTTTCTTGGCATAATAAAAAACTATATTACCTTTAAAAAAATTGTTGAATGTCGAGGAGCTACTTAGTCTTTCTATTTTTTTTAAAAACCGTAAAATGATTCAATTGACTCTAATAGCAAAAATCCTAAACATATTATTAAGGGTTTTTTTTTTTGTCTTTTTCATCATTTTTAAAAATTATTACATGGAATAAGGGGTGATTTGGTAATTTTACATATTTAAGTATTATTGAAAAAAGTTGTTGATGCGTGACTGTATTCGCAGGTTTTGGGTGGTGCGTACAACATTGTCTGTTAAGCAAACACCAATTTCAAGGACGGTGCTGGAGCGTGCTTAACATTTCTTTCATGTTTGAATGACGTGTGTGAACAATGGACTACTAATTTGACACTGATAGCCTTCCCCCCCTTTTCCCTCTCTCTCCCCTCGATTCCCGCATAAACCCTTTGATTTCTCGGACCAACCCTTCAACCTTTTTTTCCTTTGAATTTAGTCCATATTCGTTTGATTATTATTTGTTTTATTTGAATTAATTTATAAAATTAGAATATTTTTTCAATTTCATTCTTATTTAATTTTTTTCATCAATCAAACTTGGTCTCCATTATCTTAATTGCTATTTTTGGTTTTTTTTATCATTTCCTTGATTTATCTTATTTTTCAATTTAATTCCTCATTCTTTTATTTTGTTTAGTATTAATAACATAATTGGTCCTCGTTTTATTTGTTGTTACTTTTTTTCTTATTATTTTCTTGATTTATTTTATTTTTTAATTTTATCCCTTATTATTTTATTTCATTTAATTTTTATACTATATTTCGTCCTTATTTTTTTATTCCTATTTTTTTTTGTTTTTTTGTTTTTAATTTTAGATCGTTAGGAATTTTGTATCAAGATTTTTAGGGGTCTGGCTTTTATAGAATAACCTGGTCTCATGCCTTAGAACTTGGGTTTTGAAGATTAGCTTTTGGTCTTTTTTTAGGTTATTTTTAATCTTTTATGGGGTTATTTCACTATTATAAGTTGGCTACATGTTTGACATGCTTACTTGAGTTAATTTTTTTTATTTTTTTAAAATTATTTTTTTTTTCAATTCATTCTTCAATGCTTTCTTTGCTAGTGATTGAGCTTCATTTTTTTTTCATTCTTATCTTTATAAGATCTTCTTGTTTTCATTCAATTTTAGTTTTATTATCAAATAAAATCGTAGAGACTTCTTAAAAATATTTACTGGGTGCTTTTTTTTATGATATTGGCAAGCATTGTTTTTTATTAGTTATTGTCGTTTTTTTTTTATTGTTATTGCCCTTTTATTTTACAATCATATTATTAAATTAACCAAGCTTGTTGAACTTATTTGAATCGATAACCCGAAGACCAAATTTTTCTTACTTTTTTAAAAACTCTAT
>Ga0325401_1006968_pt1 | contig 10969 bp, 9 predicted proteins | sample PopdelMetagenome_FD_205666 | JGI IMG/M metagenome (GOLD analysis project Ga0325401, IMG submission 205666) | Populus deltoides microbial communities from Bellville, Georgia, United States - Xylem-PdKOR-R2 | ecosystem: Host-associated > Plants > Phyllosphere > Stem > Wood/Secondary xylem | place...
AAACTATCCCGCGCGGCCCGCCGTCACAAGGACGGCGCCGCCGGGGGGCGGGGTCAGGGGACAGGGTCGGCGTCCAGCCGGACGACGTCCTCCAGGCCCGGGCGGGAGGGCGGGTAGCGGCGCAGCACCATCGGGTCGTGGCCGGGCACGATGTGGGCGCGGGAGTCCGAGAGGCGGTCCATGGCGTCGTAGCCCTCCAGCATCGCGGAGACGCTCTCGGCGATCGGGAAGGGCCGGCGCCGCTCGAAGTTCTCGTAGTAGTGGGAGGCGTCGGAGGCGAGGACCACCCAGCCCCGCCGCGTGCGGGCGCGGACGACCTGCAGCCCGCGCGAGTGCCCGCCGACGAGGTGGACGCTGAGGCCCGGCGCGAGCTCGGACGATCCCTCGTGGAAGCGCGCGCGGCCCTCGAAGACGCGCCCGACCATGGCGGTGACGTCGGCCTTCTCGAAGGGGTGGCGCAGGTGCGCGTGGCACATGCACCGCCCGGTGCAGTAGCGCATCTCCTCGTCCTGGAGGTGGTAGCGCGCGTTCGGGAACAGGTCGTGGTTGCCGGCGTGGTCGTAGTGCATGTGGGAGAGGACGACGTCGCGCACGCCGTCCGGCTCCACGCCGAGGGCCTTCAGCCCCGCGCCGACCGGGCGGGTGATGCGGCGGCCGCGCCGCCGCGCCATGGCCTCGTCGAAGCCCGTGTCGAAGACGAAGGTCCCGGCCTCCCCGCGGATCACCCAGACGAAGTAGTCCATCGGCATCGGGCCGTCGTGCGGGTCGCCGCCGAGGAAGTTCTCCTCCCGGCGCCGCTCCTCGTTGGCGGCGTAGCGGACGGCGTGGATCTCGTACTCGGACATGGCGGGTCCCCCTCCTCCCGGGCGTCGCGCCGGCGGGCGGTTCCCCCTGTCGCGGCGCGCGGCGAAGCGTATCCGCCGCGCGCGGGGATACAAGGCGCGCATGAGGATTCATGTATGCAGATGGACGCAAAACCGTTGACGACACCGGCCGGCCCTGGATACCGGTGACGGAACAGCCGGCGCCGGCCCGTCCGCCGGCCCGCGAAGGAAGCCCGTCCTTGAACGCCATCGACCCGCGATCCGCGATCCTCCCGACCCGCCGCATCGCAGAGTTCGCCGCCGGCCTGCGGGCGGAGAACATCCCGGAGGCGGTGCGGGAGCGGGCGCGGATCCACGTGCTGGACGCGATCGGCGTCGGCCTCGCCGCCAACGCCTACCCCTTCGCCGATCGCGCCATGGCCGGCATCCAGGCCCTCGGCGGCCCGGGGGAGGGGCCGGGCGGCGGCACGGTGATCGGGCGACGGGAGCGGCTGCCGCTGCGCGACGCCGCGCTGGCGAACGGCTTCCTCATCCACGGGCTGGACTTCGACGACACCCACCTGACGAGCATCGTGCACGCCAGCGCCGCCTGCCTGCCGGTGGCGCTGAGCCTCGGCGAGGCGGTCGACGCGAGCGGCGCGGAGGTCATGGCCGCCTACGTCGCGGGGATGGAGGTCGCCATCCGCATCGGCCTCGCGGTGAAGGGCGGCTTCCACCACGCGGGCTTCCACGCCACCGGCGTCGTCTCCCACTTCTCCAGCGCCGTCGCCGCCGGGCGGCTGCTGCGGCTGACGCCCGATCAGATCGTGAGCGCGCAGGGAATCGCCGCCAGCACCGCCTCCGGCGTGCAGGTCTTCCTCGAGGACGGGGCCTGGACGAAGCGCTTCCATCCCGGCTGGGGCGCGGTGGCCGGCATCACCGCCGCGCGCCTCGCCGGGCACGGCTTCGCCGGGCCGCAGCGGCCCTACGAGGGGGGGTTCGGCCTCTTCCACTCCCACCTCCAGGCGCACCGGGACGAGGCCGACGTCGCCGCGCTGCACGAGGGCCTCGGCGAGCGCTGGGAGCTGCCGGAGACGGCGATCAAGCCCTACCCCGTCTGCCACTTCATCCACGGCGCCGCCGACGCCGCCATCGCGCTGCACGCGGAGATCCCGGACGCCGCGGCGGTCGAGCGCGTGCGGATCCTCATCCCCGGGAAGACGCTGCCGATCGTGGCCGAGCCCGCCGCCGACAAGCTGCGCCCGGCCAACGAGTACGCCGCCAAGTTCAGCGCGCCCTTCGTGGTCGCCGCCTGCCTCCGCCTCGGCCGCTTCGGCCTGGCCGAGCTGCGCCCGGAGGCCCTGGCCGACGAGGCGACCCTCGCCCTCGCGGCCCGCTGCCGCTGCGAGGCCGACCCCGACAGCGCCTTCCCCGCCCTCTTCTCCGGCGGCGTGGAGGTGGTGCTGACGGACGGCCGCCGCCTGTTCCGGCACGAGCGGGTGAACAGCGGCGCCGGCGAGCGCCGCCTGGACGTCGCGGGCGCATCGGCCAAGTTCATGGGCGCGGCCGGCATGGTGCTGGACGAGGCCGCCGCGTCCCGCGCGCGGGACGCGGCGCTGTCCTTCGACGCGCGGCCGGCGCGCGAGACGATGCGGGCGCTGGCAGGGGGGTGACAGGGGGACGTGTTCCGGTTCGCGCTGTTCCTGCGCGTTCGGGACCGAAGAGGGCTCCGCCCTCTCCGGACCTCACCCGCCAAGGGCCTGAGGCCCCTGGACCCCCGGGAGACTGCCGTGGACGCGATGATCGAAGTGGGTTTCTGACCTCATCGCACCCGTCCTGCCCTCTCCGGGCGCCTCGGGTCATCGACCCGAGGCGTGAGCCAGTTCAGCAAGAACCTGTAACCAAACAGAAAAAGATGATGGAGAGGGTTCCAGGGAGAGGAAGAATTCCTTCTTCCTCCCCCTGGCCACGGAGGGCCGGCGAGGGATCGGAACGACGTCCCGACGGCGTCAGCCCGGCCGGGCGGCCTGCCCCTCGCGCCAGGCGACGTAGCGGGCCAGTCCGTCGCGCAGCGGCACGCCGGCGGACCAGCCGATCGCCTCGCGCGTCTTCTCCGGGCTGAAGCCGAGATGGTCGCCGCCGGCGGAGCGGATGGCGCGCCGGTCCTCCTGGTACACCGGCGTCAGGTGCGGTGCGCCGCAGACCTCCAGCATCGCCGCGGCGAGGTCGGTGTGCGAGGTGTCGACGCCGGTGACGAGGTTCAGCACCTCTCCGCCCGCGCCGTTCATCATCGCGGCGACGCAGCCGGCCGCGACGTCGGTGACGTGGATGTAGTCGTGCACCTCGCGCCCGTCGCCGACGATCACCGGCGCCTCGCCGCGCCGGAGGGAGTCGTGGATGGCGGCGATGCCGTTGGCGTTCAGCGCCCGCTCGTGCTGGCGTTCCCCGTAGACGGAGGAGAAGCGCATGGCGTTGAACTCGACGCCGAAGCGCTGCTGGTAGAGCCGCCCGAGGCTCTCGCCGAGAAGCTTCGTGGTGCCGTAGACCGCCGAGATGGGGGAGGTGGTGGAGAGGCCCGAGGCGCAGCTCTCGGTGAGGACGTCGGCCGAGGCCTCGCCGTAGGCGGCGACGGAGGAGGCGAAGACGACGCGCCGGACGCCGGCGATCCGCGCGGCTTCCAGCGTGTTCACCACGCCCGTCGTGTTCACCTCCACCCCCAGCGGCACGTTCTGCGCCATCGGGATGGTGAGGAAGCCGGCGAGGGCGAAGATGCCGTCGGCGCCCCGCGCGGCATCGATGAGGTCGTTCAGGCGGAGGATGTCGCCGCGCACCGGCCGGACGCGCGCCTCGCCCTCGAGGTGGGCGATGGTCTCGGGCGTCCCGAGGGAGAAGTTGTCGAGCAGCCGGATCTCCCCGGCCCCCGCGGCCAGAAGCCCGTCGGCGAGGTGCGAGCCGATGAGGCTCGCGCCGCCGGTGATGAGGTAGGTCTTGCCGGATCCGCTGTGGCTCATGCCGTTTCCCCTCCGCGACAGTCCGCTTGCCCCGCCGGTTTCAGCCCCCGCGCATCCCCTGTCAATCGGCATGTGCGCGAGTGCATACATTGTGCCTCACGTCCGAAACCGCGGCATCGACGTTCAAGCATGGGCCTGTATACATCAAAATCCAAAGACGCTCTTGTGGACGCTCCGGCTCCACCCTAACGTCGGCGAAAGATGGCAAGCGGGAGGACCGAGCGTCGTGCGAGAGCCTGTCCGCCCTGCGGCCCGGTCCGGTCATGGGGCCGGCGCGTGAACGAGGTCCGTCTCCTCTCCACCAGCGCCATCCTCGGCTACGGCTTCCCCGAGGCCTCGCTCGAGGCCGGCATGGCACGGCGCCCGCACATGATCGGCGTCGACGGCGGCAGCGTCGATCCCGGGCCCTACTACCTCGGCGCCGGCAAGCCCTTCTGCTCCGTCATGGCGATCCGGCGCGACCTGCGGCTGATGCTGCGGGCCGCGGTCGGGGCGGGCATCCCGCTCGTCATCGGCACGTCGGGCGGCAGCGGCGGCGCGCCGCACCTGGAGCTCGTCGCGGGCCTCGCGCGGGAGATCGCGCGGGAGGAGGGGCTTCGCTTCCGCATGGCGCTGATCGGCGCGGAGCCGGAGCGCGCCGACCTGCTGGCGCGCCTCGCGGCCGGCCGCGTCCGCCCGCTCGCCGGCCTGCCGCCGCTCGATGCCGGCACGGTGGAGCGCGCGGCCCGGATCGTCGGCATGATGGGGCCGGAGCCCTTCGCGGAGGCGATGGCGGGCGGCGCGCAGGTGATCCTGGCGGGCCGCTCCAGCGATCCCGCCCCCTGGGCCGCCATGTGCCTGCGCGCCGGCCTGCCGCCCGCCCCGGCCTGGTACGCGGGCAAGATGCTGGAGTGCGGCGCGACGCCCTCCATCCCCAAGGGGCACGACTGCCTCTTCGTCACGGTGCGCGACGACGGGGTGGAGTGCGAGCCCCTGAACCCGATCCGGCGCTGCACGCCGCTCTCGGTCGCCAACCACTCCCTGCACGAGAACGCGTCCCCCATCCACCACGTCGAGCCGGGCGGGCTGCTCGACACCGCCGCCTGCCGCTTCGACGCGGTGAGCGACCGCGCTGTGCGGATCTCCGGCATGACGTGGACGCCCGCGGCGCAGTACACGGTGAAGCTGGAGGGGGTGGAGCTGGCGGGCTACCGCACGATCTGCGTCTGCGGCACGCGCGACCCGCTGCTGATCGGCCGCATCGACACCTTCCTCGAGGAGATCCGCGGCATCGTCGCCGAGAAGGCCGCCGCCTTCGGCGCGACGCCCGAGCGGTACAGGCTCGCCTTCCGCGTCTACGGCCGGGACGGCGTGATGGGGGAGCGCGAGCCGCTGCGCGATACGACGCCGCACGAGCTCGGCTTCGTCATCGAGGCCGTGGGCGAGACGCAGGAGATCGCGACCGCCGTGCTCGGCATCGCGCGCACGAACATGCTCCACACCGACTTCCCCGGCCGCCTGTGCCGGGAGGGCAACATGGCCTTCCCCTTCTCGCCGTCCGACATCGAGGTCGGCGCCGTCTACCGCTTCTCCATCTACCACGTGCTGGAGCTCGACGACCCGCGCGAGATCTTCCCGATCACCTACGAGGAGGTCTGAGCGCCGTGCCCCGCATCCGCGACATCGCGAAGGTCTGCAAGAGCAAGAACGCCGGCCCCTTCGAGCTGACGGTCGACGTCGTCTTCGACAGCCCCGCCCTCTACGAGCGCGTCAAGGCGAGCGGCGTGCTCGGCCCGGACCTCTTCGCGCGCCTCTACGGCGTCAGCGCCAACCAGGTGCTGTTCACGCCCTACGACGCGGCCTCCGCCTTCAAGGCGACCTTCCCGCGCCTGCTGCCCTCGGGCGAGGTGGGGGACACCGACGTCTACGGCTGCCAGCAGCACGCGCCGCTGCTCGACGTCGAGATCCCCGTCTGAGCGAGCGCGTCACGAACAGGAGACGTCCCGTGGCCAGTCGCCAGATGACGATGATCGCCTTCCTCCAGGCGCAGAACTGCTCGAACCTCCCCGCCTCCTGGCGCCACCCGGCCTCGGCGACCGACTTCACCGCGCCGGAGTACTTCCAGCGGATCGCCCGCGTGCTGGAGGACGGGCGCTACCACATGGCCTTCTTCGACGACCGCCTCGCCATGCCGGACATCTACTCGAACGATTTCCGGGAGACGGTGGAGAACGGCGTGCGCGCCGTGAAGCTGGAGCCGACGGCGGTCGCGCTGACCATGGCGATGGCGACCACCCATCTCGGGCTCGGCGCCACCTACTCCACCACCTACTACGAGCCCTACCACGTGGCCCGCGTCTTCGCGACGCTCGACCTGATGACGAAGGGCCGCATCGCCTGGAACATCGTCACCTCCCTCAACAACTCGGAGGCGCTCAACTTCGGCGCGACGGAGCACCTGGAGCACGACCTGCGCTACGACCGCGCGGACGAGTTCGTGGAGGTGGTGATGGGCCACTGGGGCGCGTGGGACGACGACGCCCTCATCGTGGACAAGGCGAGCGGCCGCTTCGCCGACGGCGCCAAGGTCCGCCGCCTGGACCACAGGGGCCGCTTCTTCAACTCGCGCGGCCCCTTCACCGTGCCGCGCTCCCCCCAGGGCCACCCGGTCCTCCTCCAGGCCGGGCAGAGCGGGCGCGGGCGGTCCTTCGCCGGGCGCTGGGGCGAGGTGATCTTCGTCGTCTACCCGAGCCTCGCGGCCGGGCAGAGGCAGTACGCCGACCTCAAGGCCGCGGTGGCCGCCGAGGGCCGCGACCCCGACCACGTGACGGTCGCGCCCGCCTGCTACGTCGTGGTCGGCGAGAGCGAGGGGATGGCCGCCGACAAGAAGGGCTTCCTCGACGCGCTGCCGAAGCCGATCGACGGGCTGACCCTGCTGTCCGAGGTGCTGAACTTCGACCTCGCCAGCCTGCCCTACGAGCAGCCGATGAGCGACGAGCAGCTCGCCTCCCTCTCCTGGCAGGGCTTCCGGGACCGGGTGATCGCGCTGTCGGGCAAGCCGAACCCGAGCGTCGCCGACTTCGTCCACTTCTCCGGCCGCGGCACGATCAAGGAGCACCACGCCTTCGTCGGCACGCCGGGGATGGTCGCCGACCAGATGGAGGAGTGGTTCACCGGCCGCGCCTGCGACGGCTTCGTCCAGGCCGCCACCCACATGCCCGGCGCCTACGAGGACTTCACGCGCCTGGTGGTGCCCGAGTTGCAGCGCCGCGGCCTGTACCGGACCGAGTACGCGGGCACGACGCTGCGCGAGAACCTCGGCATCCCGCGCCCCACCGCCGCCGAGTGCCGCCGCCGCGCCCGCCCCGCCGGGGAGGGTCGCGCCGCCGCGGAGTAGCCACGACGGCGCCGGGGGACGGCAACCCGGGACGGCGCCGCGAAGGAGGGAACCCGTGACCGCCACCCGACGCCGCACCCTGCTCGCCGCCGCCGGCGCGCCCGCCCTCCTCCGCGCCCCGGGCGCGGCGGCGCAGGAGCCGTGGCCCAGCCGCCCCGTCCGCATCCTCTGCCCCTACTCCACCGGCGGCTCGACCGACGTGGTGGCGCGGCTGGCCGCCGACGTCATGTCCCAGCGCCTGCCCCAGCGCGTGGTGGTGGAGAACCGCACCGGCGGCGGCGGCACCATCGCGGCCTCGGCCACCGCGCGGTCGGAGCCGGACGGCACCACCCTGCTCTTCACCAACGTCGGCTACGTCGCCAGCCGCTTCCTCAACCCCCGCCTCGACTTCGACCCCGAGACCGACCTCAGGCCCGTCACCGTCGCGACCGAGGGGCCGATGGTGCTCCTCGTCGGCCCCGACAGCCGCTTCCGCTCCGTCGCCGACATCGTCGAGACGGCGCGGCGTGAGCCCGGGATGCACTCCTACGGCTCGACCGGCGGCGGCGGCGCGCTGCAGCTCACCGCCCTCGGCTTCCTGCGCGCCGCCGGCATCCGCATGAACGAGGTGGCCTATCGCGGCTCCGGCCAGGCGGCGCCGGACCTCGCCTCGGGCCGGCTCGACATGATGTTCGACTCCGGCGTCGCCGGCTTCGCCCTCGTCCGCGGCGGCCAGGCGCGCGCCCTCGCCGTCTCCGGCCCGCGCCGCAGCCCGGTCGTGCCCGACGTGCCGACCCTCGCCGAGGCGGGCCTCCCGGAGGCGACCTTCCTGCTGTGGCAGATGCTGCTGGCGCCCGCCGCCACGCCGCCCGCTCTGATGGCGCGCATCCACGCGGCCTTCGCCGCCGCCATCACCGACCCGGCCATCCACCGGCGCCTGATGGACCTCGGCGCCGACCGCGTCGTCGCCAGCACGCCGGAGGAGGCGGCGCGCACCTTCGCGGCGGAGATGGCGCGGTGGAAGCCGATCCTGGAGGCGGCCGGGGTGGGGCGGGGCTGACGGGGCGCGGAGGGCTCCCATCGAACCGGACGGGCGGCCGCGCCGGTCCCGCCGCCCGTCACGACCCGGTGGGGAGGCCCGCGGGGATGCTCTGGTCCATCGCCAGCGCCGCCACCCGGTCGTTGCACCACCCGACCACGCGCGCCGGCACGCCGACCACCGTCGCGCAGGGCGGCACGTCCGCCAGCACGACGCTCCCGGCGCCGACCTTCGCCCCGCGCCCGACGGTGATGTTGCCGAGCACCGTCACCCCGGCCGAGAGAAGCACGCCGTCCCGCACCTTGGGGTGCCGGTCGCCCCGCTCCTTGCCCGTGCCCCCGAGGGTGACGCCCTGGAGGATGGAGACGTCGTTCCCGATCGTCGCCGTCTCCCCCACCACCACCCCCGTCGCGTGGTCGATGAAGACGCCCCGCCCGACCGGCACGGCGGGGTGGATGTCCACGCCGAAGACGAGGGCGGATCGGCTCTGGAGGTAGAAGGCGAGGTCGAACCGCCCCTCCCGCCACAGCCCGTGCGCCACGCGGTGCCAGGACAGGGCGTGGAAGCCCTTGTAGTGCAGGAAGGGGGTGAGCCACCCCCGCGCCGCCGGGTCGCGCCGCCGGTTGGCCGCGAGGTCCGCGACGGCGGTGGCGACGAGCGCGCCGCCCGCCCCGCGGACAAGGTCCTCCAGGCTCTCCGCCGGCATCAGCGGCTCGGCCAGGCGCCGGGCCAGATGGGCGGCCAGCGCGGGGCCGAGGGCATCGTGCCGCAGCACCGCGACCTCCAGCAGCCCGCGCAGCACCGGCTCCGACGCCGCCGCGTCGGCCGCCTCCGCGCGCAGGGCGGACCAGAGCTCCCCGGCGTCCGGCACGACGATCCCGGGGCCCTCGGCCGCGGCCGGCGTGACGAGATCCATGGCAGTCCTTTCCCGGCGGATCAGGCTCCCGGCGAATCGGGCCATCCCGTGGAGCCTAGACCTGTGGAGCCTAGAATGGTGCAGCGGCGACCGCTGCCCAGGGTTGCGCGCCTCCGCCCCGCGCGCCGCGGCGATCACGAACGGGCGCGGGGCCCAGGTCCGGGGTTGGGGCCCGGGGCGGGGATCGTGGGGCGGGGATCGTGGGGCGGGGATCGTGGGGCGGGGGCCGCGCGCGGCGGTCACATCGGCAGCCGCACCAGCGCCCGCAGCCCGCCCATGGCGCTCTCCCCCAGCCCGATCTCGCCGCCATGGGCGCGCGCGATGTCGCGCGCGATCGCCAGCCCCAGCCCCGTCCCGCCGGCCGAGAAGGTGGTGAAGGGCCGCAGGGCGTCCTCCCGCGCCTCCTCCGGGATGCCGGGGCCGTCATCCTCCACCGCCACCTCCGCCCAGCCCGGCAGGGCGTGGACCGAGACGGCGACGCGCCCCGCGTGGCGGCGGGCGTTGTCGAGCAGGTTGCCGAGGCATCGCCGCATCGCGTCCGCCCGCAGCGGCAGCACGAGGGATGTGGGCGCCGCCACCGCCACCACCCTGTCGAGGGGCCCCCCGCCGGACCCGTCGGGCCCGCGGGCGGCGTCGCGCGACACCACGTCCCGCACCAGGGACACGAGGTCGGTCGCCTCCGGCGCCTGCATCACCTCGCCGCGCGCGAAGGCGAGGTAGGAGGCGATCATCCGCTCCATCTCCGCCACGTCCTCGGTCATCGCCGCCGCGTCCTCCCCCGCGTCGCCGGGCAGCATCGCCAGGCCGAGGCGCAGCCGGGTGAGGGGGGTCCGCAGGTCGTGGCTGATGCCCGCCAGCATCTCCGTCCGCTGCGCCACGAAGCGGCGGATGTTGGCGCGCATCCCGTTGAAGGCGGCGCCGGCCTGGCGCACCTCGCTCGCCCCCTCGGGCTTGATCGGCCCGGTGTCGCGGCCCTTGCCGAAGGCCTCCGCCGCCCCCGCCAGCCGCCGGATCGCGCGCACCTGGTTCTTCATGAACAGCGCCGCCACCCCGAACAGCAGCAGCGACGCCCCGACCATCCAGAACAGGAAGAGGTAGAGCGTGCCGGAGAAGAGGCGCTTCCTCGGCGCCTCCACGTGCAGCACCCCGTCCGGCAGCCCGACCCGGATGATCACGCTGCGCGGGTCGCTCCCCCAGTCGGTGTCGAAGGGCAGCCGCAGGCGCTCGCGCAGCGCGTTGCCGAGGTCCTCCTCCAGCGGCAGCAGCGGCAGGCTGGCCGAGCGCGGCGAGGGCGGGCCGAGATTCGCCCCGATCTCGAAGGCGAGCGAGAGGTCGAGCCGCCAGGCGGCCTCGCGGAAGATCCAGCCGCGCTCGCCCTCCCCCTGCTCGGCCCGCAGCGGGTAGCGGGTCAGCAGCTCCACCACCATCCCGACGTCGCCCGCCACCCCCCCGGCCAGGCGGCGCGAGATGACGTCGAGGTGGGTGCCGTAGAAGAGCTGCAGCGCGATGCCCTGGGTGACCACCAGCGGCACGAGCACGATCAGCAGGGCGCGCGCCAGCAGCCCGCGCGGCACGAGGGGCCGCAGCAGCGCGGCGACGGCCCCGCCCCATCGCCGCCGCCGCGTCCATCCGGGCGGGGAGGGGGCCGGGCGGGGGCCGACGCGCCGGCGGTCCTCCGGCGGGGGCGGCACGCCGATGTCGGGGCTCATGCGCGCCTCCTTGCCTGCGCCGGGGGGGGCGTCAGCCGCCCGGCCGCAGGACATACCCCTTGTGGCGCACCGTGTGCAGGAATCTCGGCTCCCGCGGGTCCGGCTCGATCTTGCGCCGCAGCCGGGTCACGGTCAC
>Ga0325401_1006970_pt1 | contig 10968 bp, 9 predicted proteins | sample PopdelMetagenome_FD_205666 | JGI IMG/M metagenome (GOLD analysis project Ga0325401, IMG submission 205666) | Populus deltoides microbial communities from Bellville, Georgia, United States - Xylem-PdKOR-R2 | ecosystem: Host-associated > Plants > Phyllosphere > Stem > Wood/Secondary xylem | place...
GGCGGTGGCGCGGCGGGCGGAGGACGGGGAGGCGGGGCTGGGGGGGCTGGCCGGGGTGGTGACGCTGGCGGGGTCGCCGCCGGCGCCGGAGCCGATGGAGGAAGAGCGGCGGCGCGAGATGCTGGGCTGGTTCGCGGGGGGCGAGGGGGAGCGGCGGTCGCAGGCGGAGCGGTTCGTGGACGCCAACGCCTCGACGCTGGAGGCCGGGGCGCGGGAGCTGGCGGTGGGGGAGGTGCTGCGGGCGGATCGGGCGGCGTGGTGCGCCTGGCTGGAGGCGGGGAGCCGGGAGGACCTGCGGGAGCGGGTGGGGCGGCTGCGGACGCCGGGGCTGGTGCTGGCGGGGGCGGACGACGCGGATCTCGGGGTGGAGGCGCAGCGGCGGCTGATGGCGCCGCACTTCGCGGAGGCGCGGGTGGAGGTGGTGGCGGGGGCGCGGCACCTGCTGCCGCTGGAGCGGCCGGACGCGGTGGCGGCGCTGATCGGGGGAATGCTGCGGGCGCTGCCGCCGGTCGTGCCGGCGGGGTTCCTCGGGCTGCTGGGGTCGGATCGCACCTCGGCGCGGCTGCGGGAGGGGTTGCTGGCGCGGGCGGCGCCGGACGATCCGGGGTACGTGCCGGCCGCGCTCGGGGCGGCGGAGTTCGCGACGCTGCGGGCGCTGGTGGAGCGGGTGGTGCCGCAGGAGGGGGTTGGGCGGATCGACCTCGCGGCGCGGATCGACGCGGCGATCGCGGCGGGGGAGAGCGACGGGTGGCGGCACGACGGGCTGCCGCCGGACGCGGAGGCCTACGGCGCGGCGCTGCGGACGCTGGCGGCGGCGGGGTTCGACGGGATGGATGGGGCGGAGCGGGACGCGGCGGTGGCGCGGGCGGCGGCGGGGGAGCTGGGCGGCGACGGGCCTGGGATGCTCGACGCCGCGCGGATGAGGCTGTGGTTCGAGGACGCGGCGGCGACGGCGGCGCGGCTCTACGTCGCGCACCCGGCGACGCTGGCGCGGATGGGGTATGGCGGCGTGGCGGCGGGCGGGGACGGGCTGCCGAAGCGGGGGTTCGAGGCGCTCGGGATGGGACGGCGCGAGGCGTGGGAGCCGCTGGCGTCGTGACGGGCGCCGCGGTGGGGGAGGGGCGGATGCGCCGCCACGGGGCGGAGGAGGTGGTGGACGCCGTGGTGATCGGCACCGGGGCGGGCGGGGCGCCGGTGCTGGCGCGACTGGCGCGGGCCGGGTTGCGGGTGGTGGCGCTGGAGGCGGGGCCGGCGCACGACCCGGAGGACCACGTCAACGACGAGTCCTTGAGTGCCGGGCTGTACTGGATGCACGAGCGGCTGAGCGGCGGGTCGACGCCGCAGGCCTTCGGGGCGAACAACAGCGGCACGGGCGTCGGCGGGTCGATGCTGCACTGGGGGGCCTTCGTGCCGCGGCCGGACGCGCGCGACCTGCGGCTGTTCTCCGGGACGGGGGAGGGGGTGGACTGGCCCTTCGGGCTGGAGGCGCTGACCCCCTATCTGGAGCGGGTGGAGCGGTTCATCGGGGTGTCGGGGCCGGCGCACTACCCGTGGGACCCGTCGCGGCGGTACCCGCTGCCGCCGGTGGCGCGCAACGCGCCGGCGGAGGCGATGGCCAGGGGGTGCGCGGCGCTCGGCATCCGCGCGGCGGACGCGCCGGCGGCCGTGGTGACGCGGGACTTCCCGCAGGAGGACGGGCCGGTGCGGCCGCCCTGCTACAACTGCGGCTACTGCCACCAGGGGTGCCGCAACGGGGCCAAGGCGGGGACGGACAACACCTACCTGCCCTACGCCGTGGCGCACGGGGCGGAGATCCGGGCGGGGTGCTTCGTGCACGGGCTGGAGCGGGACCGGGCCGGGCGGGTGACGGCGGTGCTGTACCGGGAGGGGCCCCCAGGGGAGGGTGTGGAGCGGCGGCAGCGCTGCGGGGCGGTGTTCCTGTGCGCGGGGGGCGTGGAGACGCCGCGGCTGCTGCTGCATCTCGGGCTGTGCAATTCCTCGGACCAGGTGGGGCGGAACTACACGGCGCACGTCGCGACGCAGGTGTGGGGGACGTTCGACGCCGAGATGCGGATGAACAAGGGGTATCCCTCCTCCCTCATCACGGAGGATTTCGTGCGGCCGGCGGCCGGGAGCTTCGCGGGGGGGGACTTCGCGGGGGGGTACCTGGTGCAGAGCCTCGGCGTCGTGCCGCAGACCTGGGCGGACGGGCTGGTGCGGGGGATGCGGCTGTGGGGGCGGCCGCTGGTGGAGGCGCTGCACGGCTACAACTTCGCCGCCGGGATCGGGATCAACGGGGAATGCCTGCCCTGCGAGGCGAACCGGCTCACCCTCTCGGACGAGGTGGACGCGACGGGGCTGCCGAAGCCGCGGGTGTCGTTCGGGTACAGCGGGAACGAGCGGCGGCTGCGCGACCACGCGGTGCGCGCCATGACGGCGATCTGGGAGGCGGCGGGGGCGCGCGACATCCGGGTGCTGGAGCGGTCGGCGCACACGATCGGGACGTGCCGGATGGGGCGCGATCCGGGGAGCTCGGTGGTGGACCCGACCGGGCGGTCGCACGACGTGCCGAACCTGTGGATCAGCGACAACTCCACCTTCCCGAGCTCGCTGGCGGCGAATCCGGCGCTGACGATCATGGCGCTCGGGCTGCGCTCGGCGGAGGCGTTCCTGGGGGCGGCGTGACGGTGTGGGGGGGGGGGTGGGGGGGGGGGGCTCGTCACCCGCGCCGGGGTGGCGCACCATCGGGGCGGGAGGACTCCGATGACGCCACGCCTGACCCTGCCGGACCCGGAGGCGATGACGCCGGAGCAGCGGGGGGTGTACGACCGCATCCTGTCCGGGCCCACGGGGCGCGTGATCGGGCCGCAGCGGGCCAACATCCACTCCCCCGCCCTGGCCGAGGCCTGGGGGCGGCTGGGGGACGTTCTGCGGCACGGGACGGTGATCCCGACGATGCTGCTGGAGCTGGCGATCATCGTCGTCGGGCGGCGGTGGAACAGCCCGCTGGAGTTCCACGTGCACGGGGCGGCGGCGGTGAGGGCGGGGCTGGATCCGGCGGTGGTGGAGGCGATCCGGGTCGGGGCGGCGCCCGTCCTGCCGTCGCCGGAGGCGCGGGAGGTGTACGAGCTGGCGCGCCAGGTGCAGGGGACGGGGTTCTCCAGCGACGCGGCCTACGGGGCCGTGCTGGCGCGGTGGGGGGAGCGCGGGGTGGTGGAGCTGGTGGCGATGATCGGCTTCTACACGATGGTCTGCGTGGCGCTGAACCTGCACCGCATCCCGCTGCCGGACGGGGCGCCGCCGGCGCTGCCGGTGATCGGGGCGGAGGGGGAGCTGGCGGTGCTGCCGGCCGCGGGGTGATCGGCGGGCGGGGGGAAGGTCCCCCCCGCCCGCCCGTTCAGCTGCGGAAGCGGGCCGACTGGGCCTCGTAGTCGGCGTAGCCGAGCAGGGCGGAGAGCTCGGGCGGGGGGAGGGCGCCGTCGGCGGCGGAGGCGCCGGAGGCCAGTGCCGCGAGGCCGGCCCGGATGCCGGCTGCCACCGGGGAGAGCATCCCCGTGGGGAAGGTGGCGATCTTCAGGCCGAGCTCGGCGGCGCGCGCCTGGGTCGGCGTCTCGCGCGGGGCGCCGGGGGAGAGCACGGCGAAGGTGGGGCGGCCGGCGGCGGCGGCGACGGAGCGGCGCACCTCGTCCTCGTCGGCGGGGCTGTCGTAGAACAGGATGTCGGCGCCCTCCTCGACGAAGGCCTCGATGCGCGCGAGGGCCTCCTCCGGCCCCGCGGTCGGGCGGCAGTCGGTGCGGGCCATGACGAGGATGCCGGAGTCCTTCGCGGCCTCCACCGCGGCGCGGACCTTCAGGCGCGCCTCCTCCCTCGGCAGGCAGGGCTTGCCGCCGGCGGTGAGGGCGCGGGGGGTGATCTTGTCCTCGATGAGGACCGCGGCGGCGCCGGCGCGGCCGTAGGCGCGCACGGTGCGCTGCACGTTGATCGCGTTGCCGTAGCCGTGGTCGGCGTCCGCCAGCACGAGCAGGTCGGGGGCGGCGCCGCGGATCATGTGGAAGCTGTCGAACATCTCGGCGAAGGAGAGGAGGTCGAGGTCGGGGCCGCCGAGCCGGCTGGCCGCGACGCAGGAGCCGGACATGAAGACGGTGCGGAAGCCGGCGGCGGCGGTCAGCTTCGCGCTCAGCCCGTCCCAGACGGCGGGCATGACGACGAGGCCGGGCTCGGCCAGGAGGGCGCGCATGCGTTCGGGAGGGGTCATCGGGCGGTCTCCGGTGTGGGGTGAGGGGCGGTTCAGTCGCGCCAGGGGCGGCGGGCCCAGAGGGCGCGGAGCCGGGCGTCCTGCTCGAGGAAGAGCGCCTCCTGCGCCGCGGCGGGCAGGGGGCGGCGGGGCAGGTTCAGGCGCTCGGCGGCGGCGATCCACTCGGGGTCGGCGTTGACGGCGTCGACCGCCGCGCGCAGGGCGTCGCGGATCTCGGCCGGCAGGCCCGGCGGCGCGACGAGGCCGCGGGCGGAGCCGCCGAGCACGTCGAGCCCGGCCTCGCGGAAGGTCGGCACGTCGGCGGTGCCGGACCAGCGCGCCGGGCCGCCCTGGGCGAGGGCGCGGAGCGTGCCGTCGAGCAGCATCGTCCGGCCCTCGCTCATGTTGAGGGAGCCGACGTCGATGCTGCGGGAGAGCAGGTTGGTGACGATCGGCGGGGTGCCGTTGAAGGGGACGTGGGCGAAGGCGGCGCCGGACGCCTCCTGCAGGGCGAGCATGAGGAGGTGGTCGTCGGTGCCGGGCCCGGCGGTGCCGACCGTCACCTCCCCCGGGCGCTCCCGCGCGGCGGCGACGAGGGCGGCGACGTCGCGGATCGGGCTGTCGGCCCGCACCCAGAGGCCGCAGGGATCGTCGAGGACGTTGCCGAGGAAGGTGAAGTCCGCGACGCGGTAGCGCACCGCGCGCTCGATCGGCAGGACGATGGAGTTGGGCGCCTGGGCGGCGCCGAGGGTGAAGCCGTCCGGCGCGGCCAGGGCCACGCCCTCGAAGGCGAGCTGCCCGCCGGCGGTGGCGCGGTTGATGACGACGAAGGTCGCGCCGGGCAGGCGGCGCTGCAGGAAGGGCAGGACGGTGCGCGCCAGGATGTCCATGCCGCCGCCCGGCGGGCCGGGGACGAAGACCTGGACCGGGCGGTCGGCGGGCCAGGCGGCGCGCGCCGGGCGCGGGAGGGCGGGGGCGGCCGCGAGCGCGCCCAGCAGGGACCTGCGACGCATCCTTCCTCCCTCGCCGCCCGTGGCGGGACACCGTTGGGCGCAGGATGGCACCGATCCCGCCGGCCGCAAGGCCGGAACCGCCCCTCCGGCCGCAAGGCCGGAACCGCCCCTCCGGCGGGCGCGGGGCCGAGGCGGTGTCAGTCGTCCCGCCAGGGAGCCCTCTGCCACAGCGTCTCGAGGTGGGCCGCCGCGGCCAGCGCCTGCGCGCGGAACGCCTCTCCCAGCACCGGCACCACGGGAAGGTCCAGGCGCGCCGCGTCGGCCCGGAAGCCGGGCGAGGCCAGGGCGGCGCCGAAGCCGGCCACCAGCCGGTCGCGGACGTCGTCCGGCAGGCCGGGCGGCGCGATGATGCCGCGCTGCGAGCTCGCCACCACGTCGTAGCCGCCCTCCCGGAGGGTCGGGACGTCCCCCATGGCCGGCGGGCGCCCGGCGGCGGCGAGGGCGAGGCAGCGCAGCCGACCGTCCCGGACGCCGGGGAGGCCTTCCGTCATGTTGAAGCAGGCCACCTCGATGTGGCCGCCGAGCAGGGCGGTCTGCAGCGGCGCGAAGCCGTTGAAGGGCACGTGGTTGAAGCGCACCTCCGGCGCCAGCCGCTGGATCTGCGCGATCAGCTGGTGATCGTCCGAGCCCACCCCCGTCGTGCCGAGGGAGACGGCGCCCCGGGAGGCCCTCGCGGCCTCCATCATCGCCGGCAGGTCCCGGAACCGGGAGGTGGCGGTCACCCACAGGCCGCCCGGGTCCTCCACCACGTTGGCGATGTAGGTGAAGCGTCGCGCGTCGTAGCGCACGCGGCGCTCCAGCGGCAGGCTCATCAGCGTCGGCAGGACGGTCGCGCAGAGGGTGTAGCCGTCCGGGCGCGCGCCGTAGGCCGCCTCCGTCCCGGTCTGGCTCCCCGCCCCGGGCCGGTACTCGACGACGAAGCGGAGGTCGGCGACCTGCTGCTGGAGGTGGGGCATGACCATTCGGACCATCTGGTCCACGCCGCCCCCCGGCGTCTGGGGCACGAGGACCGTCAGCGGCCTCTCGCGCGGCCAGGCGCCCCCCTGCGCGGGGGCCGGCCGGGGCAGGGCGGCCGCCAGGGCCGCGGCGGCGAGCGGGCGTCTCGTGTGCTTCAAGGCGGTTCCTCCACGGGTCTGCGCGGCTTGTCCGGCCGCGCGGCCGACGGGCGCGATCACGGGGTCCGGACGGCCGGGCGGGCGACCCGGCCGCGCGGCTAGGCGGGCTCCAGCCCGTCGAGGAACCTCATCCGATCCCGCCCCGCCTGCATGATGAGCGCGAGGTCGACCGCGCCCTGGAGGAAGCGGCAGCCCATGCCGACGTAGCACTCCATCAGCGCGTGGTCGTACACCCCGGCCATCCCCGCGACCTTCCCGTGCCGCCGCGCCGCCGCGATCATCCGCCCGTAGGCCTCGACGACCCGCTCGTGGCCGAGCTGCCCCGTGATCCCGAGATCGGCGCAGAGGTCGTTCGTCCCGATCAGCAGGACGTCCACCCCCGGCACGGCCGCGATGGCGTCGGCGTTCGCGATGGCCTCTCCCGACTCGAGCATGACGACGAGAAGGATGTTCTCGTTCAGGCGGTGCACCAGCTCGGCCGCCGGGTAGCTGGACGAGGCGAAGGAGACCTGGGGCATCCCGCCCGTCAGCGAGCGCAGGCCGGCCGGCGGGAAGCGGCAGGCCGCGGCGACGCGGGCGGCCGCCTCCGCCGTGTCGACGTGCGGCACGATCACGCCCTGCACGGCCGTGTCGAGGAGGCGGGTGGCCTGCCAGGGCTCCGGACCCGGCACGCGGGCGATCGGGGTGATCCCCGCCGCCATGGCCGCCACGCCGAGGGCCGAGGCCGTGTCGAGGTCCATCGCGTTGTGCTCGAGGTCGAGCATGAGCCAGTGGAAGCCGCAGGCCTTGGCCACGAGGCCGGTGTCGGCGGTCCGGCCCTGCCGGACGCTGAAGCCGGCGGCGATCCGCCCGCGGGCGAGGCGCTCCTTCGCGGCGTTCGGGATGAGGCTCATCGGTTCCTCCGGATCGTGCCGCTCCGAGAGGCCCCGCGGCGGCGCCGGCGGAGCAGGGATCCGACCCCATCATGTCCCTGCCGGCGCGGTTGTCCACTCCGGCCCGCGGGGCGGGGCGGGGCGGCGCCGGCTCAGCGCCATCTGCGGATCAGCGGGGCCGCCGCGTCCTGCACCGTCGCCAGGAAGCGGGTGGCCGTGCTGGACATGCGCCGCCGGGGCGGTGCGAGTACGTGGACCGGGAAGTCCACCGTCGGCAGCAGCCCGCGCACCGCCGCGCGGCGGGCGAAGTCCCTTGCCGAGACCGCGCTGGCGACGGTGAAGCCGAGACCCTGCGCCACCATCTCGCAGGCGGCCCATCCGCTCTGGGTCTCCGCGACCTGAACCGGGGCGACGCCGTGGCGCTCGAACAGGTCGTCCACCACGTCGCGCAGCTCGTACTGGCGGCCGAGCGAGACGCAGGGCTCGCCCTCCAGCTCGTGCAGCTCCACCACCGGCTTGCGCGCCAGCCGGTGCCGCAGCGGCAGCACGAGCACGCCGGGCAGGCGGATCGGCGGGGCCGCGTTCAGCGTGGCGGCCGCGCCGAGCGGCAGGGCGAAGCCGAGATCCGCCTGCCCGGACTGGATGAGGTCGTGCACCTCCAGCGAGCTGGCGACGGTGAGCGAGACGCGCGGCCCCTTCTCGCCCTTCGCGAAGCGCGCCAGCAGGGCGGGGATGAAGGAGGTGCCGAAGGAGGGGAGGGCGGCCACCCGCAGGTCCCCCACGCCGGAGTAGCGCATGTCGTTCGCCAGCCGGTCCACGCGCTTGGCGGCGGCGAACAGGCGCGCGACCTCCGCCTCCAGGAGATGCGCCTCGTGCGTGGCCACCAGCCGCCGCCGGCTGCGGTCGAAGAGGACGAGGCCCGTCTCCTCCTCCAGCGCGCGCAGGAGCTTCGTCACGGCGGGCTGCGAGAGGGAGAGGATCTCCGCCGCCCGCGTGACGGAGCCGCCGTGCATGACGGCCCGGAAGGCCTCGAGCTGATGGAGCCGCCTCGGGGTCAATCGCTACTCCGGGGAATGGAAACGGGAGGTTTATGAATTTGCCCCCGCCGGAGGGAGGATGCCAACCTTTCCCCAGGACGGCGCGTCCTCCGCCGGCACCCCGCCGCGGCCCCTTCCCGGACGAGGAACGATGATGGTGCGCGGACTTCTCCTGGCCGCGGCTGCGGCGATCGGCCTCGCGGGCCCCGCCGCCGCGCAGCAGCGCCTCGTGGTGGCCGCCTACGGCGGTTCCTACGAGAGCATCATGCGCCAGTCGGTGATCCCGGCCTTCGAGCGCGCGAACAACGCCCGGGTGGACTACCTGGCCGGCAACTCCTCCGACAGCCTCGCCCGGCTCCAGGCCCAGCGCGGGCGCCAGGAGGTCGGCGTCGCGGTGCTGGACGACGGGCCGATGACCCAGGCCGTCTCGCTCGGCTTCTGCCAGAGGGTCGCGGACCGGGCGGTGGTGGACAGCCTCTACCCCGTCGCGGTGATGGGGGAGGGACGGGCGCTCGGCACCGGCTTCGGCTTCACCGGCATCGCCTACAACACGCGGGTCTTCGCCGAGCGCGGCCTGCCGGTCCCGACCTCCTGGATGGACCTGGCGCGGCCGGAGTTCCGCCGGCGCCTCGCGGTCCCGGGCATCGACAACACCTACGGGCTGCACATCCTGTCGATGATGGCCCGCGTGAACGGCGGCGGCGAGGCGAGCATCGACCCGGGCTTCCGCGCCATGCGGGAGCGGATCAACCCGAACGTGCTGGCCTACGAGAGCAGCCCGGGCAAGATGAGCGAGATGTTCCAGTCCGGCGAGATCTGGCTCGCGGTCTGGGGATCCTCCCGCGCGGCGGCGATGGTCGAGGCCGGGTTCCCGATGGGCTTCGTGCGGCCGAGCGAGGGCGGGGTGGTGCTGATGACCGCCGCCTGCGCCGTGGAGGGGTCCCCGAGCCCCGAGCTGGCGCAGAGGTTCCTCGCCCACCTCGTCTCGAGGGAGGTGCAGGCCACCTTCTCCCGCCAGTACGGCTCGGGCCCCACCAACCGGAACACCGAGCTCCCGCCCGAGGTCGCGGCGAAGGTGATCTACGGCGAGGAGCAGGTGCGCGGCCTCGTCGCGCTCGACTGGACCACGATCAACGCCAACCGCACGGAGTGGACCCGGCGCTGGCAGCGCGAGGTGGAGCGCTGACGTGACCGGCTACCTCGTCCTCGACGGCGTCGCCAAGCACTACGGCCCGGTCGTCGCCGTGGAGGGCATCTCCCTCTCGGTGACGCGGGGCGAGTTCCTCGGCCTCCTCGGGCCCTCGGGCTGCGGCAAGACGACAACGCTGCAGATGATCGCGGGCTTCGAGGCGCCGACCCGGGGCCGGGTCGTGCTCGACGGGCGCGACCTGTCGGCCGTGCCGCCGGCGCGGCGCGGCATCGGCCTCGTCTTCCAGTCCTACGCGCTGTTCCCGCACATGACGGCCGCCGAGAACGTCGCCTTCGGGCTGGAGATGCGGCGCGTGCCGAGGGCCGAGCGCGCGCGGCGCGTGGCCGAGGCGCTGGACCTCGTCCACCTCTCCCACCTCGCGGACCGCTTCCCGCGCAACATGTCCGGCGGGCAGCAGCAGCGCGTGGCGCTGGCCCGCGCCCTGGTGATCGAGCCGGGGCTCCTCCTGCTGGACGAGCCGCTGTCCAACCTCGACGCCAAGCTGCGGGAGGAGATGCAGGTGGAGCTGCGCGAGCTGCAGCGGCGCGTCGGCGTGACGACCATCCTCGTCACCCACGACCAGTCGGAGGCGATGGCGCTCTGCGACCGGGTCGCGGTGATGCAGGCCGGGCGGGTGGTGCAGATCGACGAGCCCTGGCGGGCCTACGAGGCGCCGGCGGACGGCTTCGTGGCCGACTTCCTCGGCCGCAGCAACCGCCTTCCCGCCCGCGCGGCCGACGGCCAGGCCGAGGCCGCGGGCAGCCGCTTCGCCCTGCCGCCGGAGCTGGCGGGGACGCGGGGCGAGGTGATCCTGACCATCCGCCCGGAGCGCCTGCGGATCGAGCCGGAGGGCGCGGGCGCCCTGTCGGGGCGGGTGCATTCCCGCGTCTTCCTCGGGGCCTCCTGGCTCTACCGCGTGGACACCGCGCTCGGCCCGATGATGGTCACGGCCCAGAACACCGGCGCCCCGCCGGTGGAGGAGGGCGCGCCGGTCTCCCTCGCCTGGGACGCGCACAGCCTGCGCCGGCTGGAGGCGGCATGAGCGGCGGCCGCGCCGCGCCCGCGCTGCTGGCGGCGCCGTCCGGGCTCGTCTACCTCCTCGCCCTCTTCCTGCCGCTGGCGGGCGTGCTGGTGCTCAGCCTCCAGGGCTTCGACTTCTCGCGGGGCATCCTGCCGCGCTACGACCTCGCCAACTACGCCGACCTCTTCACCGATCCGCTCTTCGAGGAGGCGCTCGGCCGCACCTTCCGGATCGCGCTCATCACCACCGTCATCTGCCTCGCGATCGGCGTGCCGGAGGCCTGGATCATCCGCCGCATGGCGCCGCGCTGGCGCGGGCTGATGCTGCTGCTGGTGGTCGGGCCGCTGCTCGTCTCGGTCGTGGTGCGGACCTTCGGCTGGATGGTGCTGCTGGGCACCAACGGGCTGATCAACGGGGCGCTCGTCGCCCTCGGCGTGCCGGACGCGCCGTTCCGGATGATGTTCACCGAGTTCGCGGTCATCCTCGG
>Ga0325401_1006975_pt1 | contig 10964 bp, 5 predicted proteins | sample PopdelMetagenome_FD_205666 | JGI IMG/M metagenome (GOLD analysis project Ga0325401, IMG submission 205666) | Populus deltoides microbial communities from Bellville, Georgia, United States - Xylem-PdKOR-R2 | ecosystem: Host-associated > Plants > Phyllosphere > Stem > Wood/Secondary xylem | place...
AAAAAAAACTAGTTTGGAGTGAATTTTATACATGATAATATTTTATCTAATTTTATTACACGCTAAAAAATTATGAAAACTGTAGTTCTTGTCGGATGAATTTTGTACGTAATGGAATTGTAGATAGTTTAATAGAATAATAATTTTTTTTTATATAAAGTATGATTTATTTCATGATGTTACCGCAATAGTTAAATCCACAATATTTAAATTAAAAACCATCAATATTAATATATATTTTTTAAAATTATTTTATAACCTCAATTTCAAAAACATTATTAACCAAATACATTAAACTACTTTTTCTTCAACCTCAATTTCAACCACAGTTTTAACCAAACACCTATTTTTTCAAACGAACCACAACTAAAAGTACTTTTTATAAAACAACTTTTTTCAAACCACAACCACAACAACTATTGCAATACAAACACACTCAGTATCTTTCAAGTGTCGGGGTTTTGTGTTATTTGGCCTTTTAGGTGTGAAGAATGACAGCAAACTAAGAAAAATGAAGGGCAGAGAAAATAATTTACTGGAATTACATTTTTCATTTATCTGATGCTCTCCTTGAATACACACGAGAATAGATAACGAACTCCTTCAAAAAAGGAGTCATAACTCCACTTAGAGTCAGCACTAGACCGCTTAAAAACATGATTGAAATAACCATTTACTACGTGGTTTATCGGTAAAAACTTGAGATTAAATTTTTTTTTTTTTTAATTTCAGATTTGAATCTTGTGGTTATTAATATAATGATTACTAGAGGCTTATATGGTTATTAAATTTAGAGTCCATGGGATTAGTCAAGGTGCCCGCAAGCTAGTCCGAACACCCACGTTAATTAAAAAAAAAAACATTATTGAAATTTCTTAAAATGAAGCAAGGTTATTTATTAAAATTCTTAAAAACTCTGAAATTTCTTAAAATTTCTAGCAAATAATTAACTTTGTATACATATAATTTCTTAAAATTTTAATATTATTTATTAATTTCAAGTTGGATAAATTAATATTTATATCCAACTCCAAACTAACCTTTTACTTTGAGATCTTATTTTAACCTCGTCAAGTCTAAAAAAAATGTTATCCATTGTGTTCTAGTAAAATTGTGACATCCAATGCCATATCTGACACGTCAGTTACACGAAGTTGGGGTGCACCGCATAAAACGAAAAACAAAAGAAAGATAGGGGCACATATTGAAAAATGGTGAAATTATGGAGCAAACAATAAAATAAAATAAATGTAGGGTCAAATGCGTAAAAGTAAGAGTAGTATACTGCTCTATGTACTTTGGAGGCTCGTGTCAAAAGACGAATCTCAGTTGGCAAAAGAAAAGGAAAGAGGAGAAAGGAAAGAAAGTATGGGCTTGTTACTGAAGAATTACTCGACAATCACTTCTCGCTACCGATCTCAATCTCAGGTATTTGGGTTTTTAGGGTTTAGTATTTAGAGTTTGAGCTATGTTATTTTCTTGTCCTTTGAATTTATTTGTTCGTTGTTCTTTCAGAAGACACAGGGCGCCTTCTCTCTTTCGCGTCGCGGATTCCATGTTGAACCTGGTCCTCGCGAGCAAGCTGTTAGTCTCTCCCTCTCTTTCTTCTTAATTATTCATATCCCAAATCATTTTTTCCCCTTTAGTTACTTGTAGTAGTATGCAAGCATTGAAGCATTTTTATTAGCAAAATCAGCCCACCTTTGTTGTCCCCCTTTTTTCTTTGGTTGCAAAATGATGAGGCTTCGTTGGTTTTATTCATAAATCTAGGTCGATTTGAGCTGTGTAATTCGTGAGGTAAATAAATAAATCCCAACAAGGATTCAATAAACTTTTGGATTAATTTTGTTTTTCCGATCATTTTGCAACTAATTTCTCACTGAGTTCTCAATGAGAGCCATAGACATCGCCTTTGCTTTGCACTTTTCTATATGATTTTGTTGGGAAAACTTCTGAAGTGCTTTTTATCAGGAATAAAAGCCTACCCTTCTATTTAATTCCCTAAATTGCAGAAAGATACCCCATTTATAATAAATCTGTCATCTAATTCTCTTATTATCGCTTACATTTTTTAACTTTCATTCACCTTAGAAGTTAATGCCAGTATAGATTAAATTGTGTTTACAGCAAACTAGCAAGACTCTACCCTTCTTTCCTTCACATAAGGTCACGGGTCCTGCAGATTTCTTTCAAATCCTTTATGGTGAAACTAGAAATCAATTTATTGTTCCATGCTCTTGGGGCTTGTCTTAAGCAGTAAAGAGCGAGTTGTAGTCTATAAGCATTCTCTACTTTTCCATTCACAGCATAGCCTTAAGGTTTAATTGCTTGAACTTCTTCTAGTCCACCGAAGCTGAGTTAATGTCTTGTTAAAATACTTGACATTCAGAATGGGTTGTGAAAAGTAAGATTTGTTCTTGCAGATTCAGTCTGTGGAACAGGTACAATCATTTCGTTGCCTGGCTGTTGCAAATAACTTCTTGCCACCAGCTGAGCCTTGTGATTTTGGTTTAAAATGCCTGCTCCAATCTGTAGTGCATGGCACTTTTCTGTTCGTGTGCCTTGATATAATCCATTAGTTCATATGTTGTAAGTCAACGTCTGTCATCTTCTCAACTGCACCTATATGTTCAAGTTTCTGCTGAAAATTTTCAAGGACTTCTTCACCAACATCTTCTCTATTTCAATTTCACCTACAGCTCTCTATGTGGTTTAGAATTTCAACAGCCATTCATGAAGAATTGCCAACAAGTTAATTGTCCTCCACTGCTTTCAAATTCTCTTTGCAATGTCTGCATCTTTACAGTGATTTCTTTTCTAATCCTTAAAACTCAAAAGTTTCCTACTTATGTGTTGCCTTTTAACTCCACTCGTTCTTGGATGTATTTGCCTGCCATTTTCTGGATTACCCCTAATCCTCCAGCTTTTCCCTTCTCAATTTTCCTTGTAATCCTTTCTTCCATGCTATTGCCCATGATGGCTGTTCTTTGTATCTCTCCTCCACCAATTTCTGTAGAATTCCAGTATTCATGGTGATTTTCAGAAGTAGGAATCTGATATGAGGAATACAGTTAAAAAAAAAGGTCTGCACTTTGTGCAGGCATAGAAAGGCTTTCATACTAAATTTGAATGTAGCAGGTGGAAACAAAGATGGATAATTGATCTTACTAATACAACAGCAACTGTACAAGAGCTAAATGAGTTGTCCCAAAATCCTTCTACTCAAGATGGGGCAGTTTTTGTTAATTTTTGACAAACTCATCACTGTTGATACTTTACAATCTGTTTTGAAAACCAATTTCACAGTCTAGGGAATACAGAGTCATTAAAACCAGGAAACTACCTCCTGCAGTTGTAGAGACGTGAAATTTTCATAGTATAGGAAATAACAAAGTTATGTCCTTATGGAGTCGGTGATAAACTGCTGGATATGTACAACTGCTGCGCTTTATCAACTGTTTGAAACCCAATTTCATAGTCTAGGAAATATGCAGAGCCAAAAACCAGAAAAGTATGAACATGAAAATTCCAAAGTTACCTCTTAACTGGCAATTCTACGTTGAAATAATCAATTGCTAAAAATAACTGAATATGTGATTGTTGAGGTTCATATATGAGTAACGTGCTAATTTGTTTACCTTACAGCTCCTGGCCGAAGATCCATCTCTTAAGCGATTCAAATCACATAAGAAGAGTGTGTGGAGACTCAAAAGATTTGGAGATGTTCTGACACTTGTTGTTGTAGCAGGTAATCTGATGCTGCTGGTGTAACTGGAAGAAAATTGCATGTAGTTCTGAAAAATTGTTTTTGGTACGAAACTACATAAAAATATTGGTAATTGGTTAAACCTCATTGGTGGGGTTCTTTGGTGTGCTACAAGAATTAGACTAGAGGAATTTAAAATATTTGGAAGGTATAGAATTGAAAAAACATGTGGGTGTCAAACTTTTTGCGTGTAAATGTCATTGTTAATTGAAATGATTATTGACTTTCCAAAGAGCACATTTAAACAAAAAGTTGAATTGAGCATTTATTAGTGTCAGTGATAGCATGCATGTTCTTTTACCTGTAAAACTGATTAGAACAACTTTAAGCAGCAATATGGAAGCTTCAACTTGGTTGTATGCTCTACTATGCCTCAGTATTTCATATCACGATGACTGGCAATGCAATCTGATGCACTGGAGACTTTGGTGTCTTAACATGCTCTATGTTTGTTATTTTTTACTATACTTGGCTGTATGCTCTACTTTATTTTTGAATAATAATGTGATTGCTTAAATTGAACCAGGGATCCTCTGCACAGTATAGTTTATCTTCCCTGGAATTGCAGTCTTCTACCAAAGCCGTCTCTGTTACAACTGGTAGTATTCTCATACGCTTTTGTACTGTGTTTTTGTTTCAGGCTGTTGCTATGAAATCTATGTCAAAACAGTAATGCGGGAAGAAGCTCGGAAACAGGCAAAGGAAAGTGCATGATTGGGAGTTTAGTGTCTGAAATTTCTGTTTCTGCCAAGAACATCAGATCCTCTTCAATTTTGTCAGTGTCCAATAAGTAGTAACTATCATGATGTGATCAAATGCTTGCCCTCTTGCTTCTGTTTTTCGGTCGTGTAATAAAGTTTGTCTTTTGTCGTGCCATATTTATAAAATAAGCATATGGGAAAATTACCCCAGTTGCGTCCTGTTTTTTTGGGACCCCGTAGTCATTTGAATTGGCATCTGTTTCGTTCCATCCTTCACCTATTGAAAGATCGAAGCACATAAATTAATGGATATATTTTATTTTGGTTAAAAAATCCAGTTATATAGCTTTTTTTTTCAGTGCCATCTAAATAATATTATTAATAAATAAAAAATATTTTAAAATAAAAAGTAATTCTTCTAACCACGCAAACCTTGAACAGCAAGTCAAATTCAGAGATTTCTTAAAGATTGTTGTTGATTCTGTCAAACAAATGCAAAAAACTTAAAATGGCAAATCCACGACAAAGCTACAGAACTTCAAGCATTCCAGTTTTACAACTTGCAAACGAGCTTCAACTAATTGGACTACCATCAAGAAAGTGGTAACCTCCTACGATTTTACAATAATTATAGACAATCTTATATCTGAAGATGCTCTTGGTTGTGCATGATCAAGTCCACCTATTTTCTGCTAGACCAAAAATTTTCTTCCACTAAAATTTTCTGTCTGAGGTGAGATCAAGGTGTCTGTTAGAAAATTATGAATAGCTTCCCAGAGAGGTTTCATGATCAAGACATCGCTTGCTTTCAGGGCCCGAATGTACTGATCACCAAAGTTTTGAGCATCGGCCTGAAGACAGAGTTGACAATAAGAAGCCAGAAGCAAGAATCAGAAGCCGGGCATGCAAAAAGAAATTGCAGATCAAAATTGAGGTCATAAAGAGTCTTCCCAGTTTCAGATAGCTTATCAATGAAAGTGGACTGGAAATGTGAAAGCAGTTCCATATACAAGTTGTTCACCACATTGAAGACAGAGTTTTTTGTTGAGAAGAAGGAGGGCAGTGCAAGTGTAGTCTCTCATAATCAAGCATTTCTGGAAATTTGTGATTGTTTTATATCCTTGTAACATGAAAGTAACACTATCTTTTGACAGGTGTAATTTATTTTTCATTACAAAAGTAGATGCTATTAGGTTAAGAAAAATACGCTTTAAAAAATCATCACTTTTGGATAATATAACATCTAAACACTTGCTTAATTTTGTATAGTAATTTTTTGTTTTTTTTAAACAACCGAATAACTTGTATTTATAATGTTGAATGATCAATAACTTATATTTTCAGTTATTTGTTAGAAAGTTCAAAAAAGATTTAAAAAATTATGATTTTTGAACATTTATATATATATATATATATATATATATATATATATATATATAAAGCATTGTTGTTTTAGCCAAATGTTCTTTGTATAACCTGCTTGAGAGTATGATAGATATTGCTTTTCAAAATGATTTTTCCATCAATATTGATCCATAATTAGGCTAGAAAGGAAAGGGTAACTGCTTAGAAAGGGAGGTGCTCAAGATAGTTTTGGGTCAAAGGCATGTTAGGAGGGCTACCATTGAAGGTGGCGGGTTGATCTCGGTTGAAGAAAATGGTAACGTGTGGCTAGAGAAGGTTGGCCAAGAGATGAGAGGTTGAAGATGGGTGTACTTTTTTGTTGTTTTTTTCAAAAAAAATCAAAAAATAAGGTCGAAAATTAAATAGCAACAACTTGAACAACCAAAGAGATAAAATCTTACTCAGAGTAGGAGTCTTTAATAAAATAACTAATTAGAAGTAAGATATTAAGTTGTGATTTATACGTGTATCAATAAAAAATGAGTTTAACTTGTTTTAGGATTTAAGAAACCTTTTTATTTGATACTAATATCAATATAGGATTAAAATTACTTTTGTAAATAGGATTCAAACTTTACAACAATACAAATAGAATTAGATTATTACAAACGATGATCAACCCCACAAATTCAATTTCAACAAATTTATTTATCTTTTTTTTTCTCAAAGGGTTTTTTATGCTTTCTTTTATTGTTTTCCTTTATTTCTTGCACTTTAATTAATGTAATTTTCTTATCTTTTGAGACTCTTGTATTTTCATTACATTGTGATATTTTTAGAATGGAGTGCCTATAATAAAGGTACGGGATTTGAGATCCTTTATTTAGTAAGAGGTAGTTGTTGTCTCATTATAGATTTAATTATATGAATATTTCTTTAACAAAAAGATATAGCATTGCTTATGCTATATTTTAATTCCATTTTTTCACCCACAAACTTTATATGGTATAAGTGGCACTTGGTTTTGAGAATTTTATGGATATTAGAGACGGCAATGGAGATTCATGGAAGCCGAGCATCACTCTTCATCTCCACCTTTTATTTTTAATTGAGGCAATTTCACTTTTTCATACCCGACTTTTAATAGAGATCCACATTAATTTTTTTCATCATGATCAATTTCCATTACGTAAAGTATATAGATAATAAAAAAGTATTTTATATCTATCCGACAAATTTAATCATTTTTATTGAGTCTTTTTTTTTATTTATATCATTTTTTTAATTGAGTTATTTTGCCTTTTCATTTAACAATTTTAATTTGATTTTGCAAAATTGATACTATGTAGACCATGAAATGGTGTTTAGAATCATGGACATGCGAGAAAATATAAAATAAAAAACTATTAAAAAAAGATAGAAATGCAACATAAAAGAAAGATATAGTCTATTATGAGTTGTAATTATTACACACAATGTTTTCTTTAATTTTTCTTTGTTACCTGACTTTTTTTATTTTTGATTTAATCATTTCATGTTAGGTTGACTTGGGATTAGATTTGATATTTTATTTTAGTTGGTTTTATATGGAGCTCTCGTGATATTAATGCTTGACTTGACAAAATAAAACTTAATTTTATTGATCAAACCAATTAAAACTTTAGAGATCTAGTTTCAAACTCAAACAAATATTCAATATATTTTTCTAAAAAATAACATTCTTATCTCAATTTCTCGACTTAATCTTTGATTGAAATTATCAGATTTGTTATTATTTATTGGCACATATAATTCTTATTTTATTTTATTGAATACATGTATAAACGTTTCAGTTTGTAGTTTCAATTTTTCTTGATGTTAAAAAAACTATTATACATTGAGAATACTTCATCCCATAGCATAACATAGGGAATCAAGCTAGTTTTGTTCTCAATGATGCAAGAGACGTTGATTGTGTGAAGCATATTAAAAAGAAACTAAAAGAAATAGTGTTTTTACCGTGTACTACCTCACAAAACACTATTCATTACAATTGTTTTTTCTTTTGCTTTTTTAATTCTTCATTGAAATTTATTTTATTTGAGATTAGATTTCATAATTTATTGTGGTTCTTTTTATGTGGTTATCTAGTCTCCTTACTCGTGTTGTGGGTTTGGACAAAAAGCTAAAAGAGATGGTCTTTTTACTGTGCACTACCTCAAAAAAACACTATTTATTTCAATAATATTTTTTTAAAATATATTTTTTTATTTCATCATTCAACCTCAAGAAAATACTATTCATTGCAATAATTTTTTTTTCTTTTTAAATAATTTTTTATTTCATCCTTCAACATTTAGTTTATAGAAGATTATGTTTCATGATTTGTTATTGTTTGATTTTTATTTGATTATCTCAATCTCTTAACCCGTGTTGCAAGCTTTGTGGGTTAACTCGGTTGACTCGGGTTTTTTTTCCCTTTCTTAATTGATATTTTTTTTCAAGTTCATTATTCAATATTAGGTTGATTAAGAATTAGACTTCATAATTTATTTCGATTTGCTTTTTATAATGTTATCATGTTCTCATGACCTGAGTTATGAGTTTTGTCGGTTAACCTGAGTTGACTCCAGTTATTTTATTGTATCTTTTTTTTAGATTGATTTTTTTTTTCAATTTCATCCTTCACACAATAGATTGAAAGCATGAATTTTTTTGTTTGGAAAAATAGAAAAATTTATTAGGGACTATACAAGAATCAAACAAATGTCAATCGAAAAGGGGGAAAACAAAAGCACCATAAACAGTAATAGCAAAATATCAATAGACATTTATCTGTCGTGAAATAAGAAGAAGAAAAAAAAACATTGCAGGTCTGATACAAGACTTATTTATAGCTTATAAAGATGCCTAATAATCCTAGGAACTGAAGGAGAAGTTGCCATCGTTTTGGTTTCCATGTTAGAATAGGATTCTAATCTCGGTCTTGTATTTATTCTTTTTTTTTAGTTGTCTTTAATGCTCCTTTTTGCCACCTCTTGGTATCCTGCTAATATTAGGAAATACAATTAAGTTGCTGAATTATTCTCCTTGTATAACAAAGAGATTGTGTCGGCCATGTGTTTCTTAAGTCAGCTTGGATTCCTTTGTTTTCTTTGTTGTGTTTTCTCCTCACCTGACAAGGAAATAAAATAAAATAATAAATCCTAATATTTAAAGGAATAATTATTGTTCCCACATATAATAAGAAATCCAATATTAATTAGAACTCCACAAAACACATGAAAACATCACATAACAAGGCTGGCTGAAACTGATACAAAATTGATAGCTTTATTATCAAAACTTCATGGCTCAAATAAGGATGGTTAGGCCCCTCTTGCATATGGATTAAATGTAAAGTCTCCTTTTGATGCTCTAAAGGATCTTCAAGTTCAGCCTTAGCCGAAATTTGCACAACCAGTTCATTCAATGCTTCTTTTAAGGCCTTCGCTTTGGACCTTGTGGTGGGTCCACTTGAAACGTGTAATGGGTTCTTAGTGTTCACGGGCTTATCCACATCAATCCTGCTACATTGCTTCAATGTAATTGAGATGCATTACCCTGATCAAGTAATACATCATTTTGGTTTGTCTTAGCACATCCCAGATTATGTTGATACCGGTAACGAGCTGCATAGTATCAGACATAAAGGTAAGCGGGAGGGGAATTGGTTGGTGATTCATGCAACTTTCCTAGATATTTAGGATGCTAGGATAAATCAGATATTTGAGGAGTGGCCTCCAAAGATTGATTTAGATACCTACATGAAATGATATTTTTTTCCATTATATGTCAGATTAATACACCTACATGGTTGTGTTTCCTGAGGCGTCTACAATAGGATGCATTATAAGTCTCAATATCCAATATATAATTGATTAGTATGCAATATATATTAAATATTATTAATGTTATTATAGATGATGAATGCTAATTATTTTTTAATGTATATATATAGATTCATCACTTAGGAGGCTCGAAAAGCAACAATTACTATCCGTGAAGATATTGATGAAATGGGACATGTCGTTGCCAACATTATGCTAAATTTGTATCATGATGGACTTCAAGAGGTTGGGGAGGCTCAACATCTTGAAGCGGTATTAACAAAAGATGAAATTATTTATCATGAAAGGGGACATGTAGTTGGGGATGTCGGTTCATGCACGAGCATCCCAGACTTGTGTATGAGCTGACATGATTTTGGTGTTGACCTTTACATGGGCGTTATAGGTCCGTCCTCGAGTTGTAGGGTGGTGGTGTAGGTCCATTCACAAGCACTTCAAGCTCATCCATAAGTTAAGATAATTTTTAGATGTAGTTAAATTATATGATTTAATTTTATAAGAATTATGAATTTATTTTAAATTTAATAAAATTTTATGTGAATCATTGTGTTTAATTATGAATTGTTAATTATTAATTTGGATGAATCATGAGGTGTGTTGATCTTTTAATTGTGTTAGAGAGATTAATAGTAAATCATGTTTTCTAATTGTGGTGCTGGGATGTTGTTGGGTTGTGAAAATTGTAATGCTGGCTTAGTTTTATATATATATATATATATATATATATATATATATATATATATTGGATATTTTTGGATGAGTCACAATTCTCAATTGGAACTCATGAGCTGTAAACATGGAATGCAACTCATGAGTCACAAATAAAAATTATAACTTATTAAATAATTTTAATTTTTAAAATATTTATAAAGGATGTTAATTTCTCTAAATTTTTTAACTTTTTAACTGTGATAAGATTAAAAACAAATCCTAATAAATTACTACAATTATAATCACTTGATGTGACTTAAGAGGGCTAGAATCAGAGGATATATATTAGTAGTATGATGCATTTTTAATCATGTTTGAATTTTCATATTAATTGTTTTTTATAGTATTTTTATTTAAAAGTATATAAAAATAATATTTTTATTTTTTAAAATTTATTTTTAATATCAATATATCAAAATTGTATAATATTATTAAAAAATTAATTTAAAAAAAAATTGAAATGTTTTTTTTAACTAAAAAACCAATACACGTGATTAATTTACTATTCCTGTCTGAATAAAAGCACAGTACTAGGTTCACCGTTCACGTCACCTTCCATGATTCAAGTCTAGT
>Ga0325401_1006977_pt1 | contig 10963 bp, 10 predicted proteins | sample PopdelMetagenome_FD_205666 | JGI IMG/M metagenome (GOLD analysis project Ga0325401, IMG submission 205666) | Populus deltoides microbial communities from Bellville, Georgia, United States - Xylem-PdKOR-R2 | ecosystem: Host-associated > Plants > Phyllosphere > Stem > Wood/Secondary xylem | place...
ATTTGGTCAGGCATTGTCAATCACTTAACGAATGGTCTAATATGTGCCCCTACCTGTCAAACTTCGGCTTTGGTCCCCAGCTAAAGAATTCGGAAAGGACGCTCTCAAACACTGGCTGGTATGATACTAACCAATTCATGCTAGAAATCATTTTCCACCATAAAATGAAGCAGTACAAGTGCTTAACCAATGACTCTTCATTGGCCTCAGCAATCTTTGTCCCTTACTATTCTGGACTTGACGTTGCTCGTTATCTGTGGAATGCTGACAAGAAGATGAAAGATTATTATTCTCGTCATCTTGTCAAGTGGCTAAGAGAAAGCCCTGAGTGGAAAAGACTGTGGGGTAGTGACCACTTCATGGTTGCTGGAAGGATCACTTGGGATTTCAGGAGATTAACGAACAACAACAATGACTGGGGCAACCAGCTTATGATTTTGCCTGAATCTAGAAACATGACAGTGTTAACTATTGAATCAAGTCCGTGGAACAACAATGACTTTGCAGTACCCTATCCAACATACTTTCATCCTTCAAGTGACAACGAAGTGTTTCAATGGCAAAACAGGATGAGAAGACTGAAAAGGCAGTTCTTGTTTTCTTTCGCAGGTGGGCCGAGACCTGACCTCCCAGATTCTATCCGTACTGACATTATTGAACAGTGCCAGGCTGCAAGGGAAAAATGCCTGTTGCTAGAATGTATTACCGGTTCAAGCAATTGCTATGAACCAGTTAATTTGATGAAAATGTTTCAAAGCTCTACGTTCTGCTTGCAGCCTCCAGGGGATTCCTATACCAGGCGATCAACTTTTGATTCAATCTTGGCTGGGTGCATTCCAGTTTTCTTCCATCCAGGTTCATCTTATGCCCAGTATTTATGGCATTTCCCGAGGGATTATACTAAATACTCCGTGTTCATACCGGCAAACAAGATAAAAGACGAGAAAGTCAGCATTGAGAGGACGTTATCTCGGATTCCGATACAAAGAGTATGGGCCATGAGAGAAGAGGTTATAAAGCTGATTCCAGGCATGGTGTATGCTGATCCAAGCTATGGATTGGAGACCCTTAAAGATGCATTTGATCTCACAATTGATGGGGTTCTTGAAAGAGTGGAGAAGATTAAGATGGATATTAAAGCTGGAAAGAATTTTTCTGAAGATATAGAAGAGTATACTTGGAAGAAAATTTTATTTGGGACAGAAGGGAAACATGAATGGGATCATTTCTTTGATAGGTCAAAGATGATAATGTATTAGGATTTTTAAATTTTAGAGAAGAGATAGAATGTACAAACTTTTTTATATATATAAAAAAGTTTTGGATATTTATATTTTTATTCCGAATTCAAGTGTATATTGGAATGATTTTAACAAAAATAAGTTAGAAACATCAACTGTTTTGATTAGATTCTTATCATACAACATTGCCCGTCTTTTTCTTTCTTTGAAAGATCTTGGCTCAACATTGAAGGTCTCTCATGATCAAGCACATGTTACAAGAACAAAAGAAACAAAAAAGATATGGCAGATGAGTTCTAAATATGATTGTGCTGCATCCATGCTTCTGATATGAGTTCAGTTTGACCTGGTGGGTAGTTTGGGTTGTGAAGCTTATTTAGCCAGTAAGCTTGGCCTCCAGGGCTTTGCAAAAGCATTGCAACAGGAGGCCATTGAAGACAAGAACTTTGCTCTCTGCAGAGATGGGAAGTCTAAGGTCTAGCTGATAAATATGAAGTTTGTCGCAGCCCTTATGCAAGAGGAAAAAAGACCTCTGATTAAAAAAACTTTTTTTTTCTTACAATCTTATTCTTGTATATGATTATGAACAACGCAGTGGAACTCATACTATAAAAAAAGTTCACTGCTGAGTTTGGAGGTTCCCATTTCGGTGCCTGTCAAAATTTGATGCCTCGCATCACAAAGAAATCACTATTAGAATATTTCAATCTAGGTTTTCAGCAAACCAAGCGTTTGTAGTCCAACGGTTAGGATAATTGCCTTCCAAGCAATAGACCCGGGTTCGACTCCCGGCAGACGCAAAGATTTTATATTTCTTTTTTCTCAAAATAAACACGCAATATAACATAAAAATTATTGACGTTATAAAAATTATTATAAGTTGTACTTTACATTATAATCTCATGTACACTAAAAATCCAAATATAATTGAAAAGTTATTAAATACATCTGAAATTGTTATTTTCTCTTTCATAAAAATACAAAAAGCATTACTCATAAATTTAATTTATGAAAAAGTTACAATTTTAGAGTTGCTTTTAATTAGTGTCTCCATAGAATAGACAAGTACAAAAAAGACACAAATATATTTAATTGAAAATACATAAATGAACAAAATAAATATGTTTATGCAATAATTTTTAAGTAAATTTATATACTTTCAAAAAAATATACAAGAATACACACACACACGCATATATATATATATATATATATATATATATAAAGGCTAAAGCCGAAGGCAAATTCACTATGCTATTACAATGTAGTTACTATTTTGCTTTTCTAGAAATTCAATGAAATCAAAGGAATTGTTTTGGTCTTTTCACAATGCTAACTGGTCATTACACAATTAATTAGGGGTAGAGTTATCTTCTTTTTTTCTTTTTTTTTAAGCATGTAAAATCACTCATTTATCTTTAAAAGCAAAATTTTAAAACTAACATTAAAGAGCTTGTTAATCATTATTTTTTTACACGATAAAATAACTTTATTTTCTTTAAAATTAAAAAATTTAAAACTAACATCCAAGGATTTTTTTTTTTTTTTTTGCCTTTCATTATGTTTTTTTTTTTATTATAAAGTTGATTGATGGCAATTTAATCTTTTAATAAACATAAAATAATATTTTAATAAAAAGGTTACCGGGGCGTGGGCGGGGGCATGGTTTATCGCCTGCAACACTTCACTCATTTATCTTTAAAAGCAAAATTTTAAAACTAACATAAAAAGGGCTTCTTAATCATTTTTTTTTACACGGTAAAATAACTTTATTTTCTTTAAAATTAAAAAATTTAAAACTTATGTCGAGTTTTTTTTTTGTCTTTCATTATTTTTTTTTTTGTTATTATAAAGTTGATTGATGACAATTTAATCTTTTAATAAACATAAAATAATATTACAATAAAAAGGTTACCGAGACGTGGGAGGGGGCATGGTTTATCACCGGTGACACTGCCCCCCCTTTCTTTTTCCTTCCCTCAAAATTGTGGTGACCATTCAAATTTTAAGAGTTATCCTTTTAGTTGTTAATATTTCAACTTTGATTCTTATTATTTTAATTTTTAAATTTTTTGTTGATCCTTTTGTGCAATTTTTATTCGATTTCAATTTCATACTTCAACCCAAATTTATGATATATTATTTCTTACTAATTTGGTCCTTATCATTTTTATTTCTAATTATTTTTCTTTGCTCTTTTGCAAAGCTTTTATTTATTTTTAATTTCATTCTTAAATTTCAATTTGTGATTTATTTTTTTGTACAATTTGATCCTCATTTTTTTTTATTGTTTTTGTATCTTTTGTTAAATTGATACTTCTTTTCAATTTCACCATTCAATCAAAAATTTATAATTGCTCTCTACTTTATTTTTTTATTTTAGTTTTGACCCTCATTTATTTAATTACTATTTGTTTTGGATCTTTTTATATAATTGAACTTTTTTGTTTAACTTCATCATTCAACATTTGATTGATTGGGTTTTGGATTTCATAGTTTTTTCAAATATGATGTTTTCAGTTTAATAACTCGAGTTATAAGTTTGAAAAATTGGCACAGGTTAACATCTTTTTTTTAGAAAAGAGAAACTTATTTTCGTTTTTGATTTCATCATTCAACATTGTTTTTTTTAATGGGCTTTGTAATTTTCTTTATTTTTTATCGAGCTATCTTAATCTCATGACTTGGATCACAGGTTTAATAGATTAACCCGGTTAGCTCGCCCCTTATTACCCATGTTATAGGTTTATCATATTAACTCGATTTGAATCAGGTATTTTGTTTGTTATAATCTCATTCTTTCATATTTAATGAACTAAGAGTTAAGTTGTATTATTTTTTTATTTTTCGAAAAAAGGTCTTTTTCTCAAGTTCTTGTTATATTGTTTTTAAAAAGTTGGTGTATTTATTATCATTGTTTATTTTTTATTATTTAATTAAAATAAAATTAATTTATTTAATCAAATTGAAACTATCATTCTGTTTCAAAACAGACGCAACCTCAATATTTTGAATAATTTATTCAACTCAACTAAACCAAAAGCCGGCAAGAGATAATTACAAGGCGCCATGATAAACCAACAGATAAGAGCCACAAAGGGGGCATTCTCGTCATAAAACAATTCCAACCATTTAAAAACCCAGTTCCTTCGTTCCGTGGCCACAAACCATTTCAGTGGAGCAGAGCAGTGCCTCTTGTTCTCGGCAACTGCAGTTAGAGAAGAGTAGCATGGCAGGCACGTGCCCATCCATCTCTCGTCACGTGATCGAGCTGTCATCCTACAACAGAGCTAGCAGGTCTGGGAGAGAGGGTGCTTCATTTTGTTGGGCTCGCCTCTCTGCGATGAGTAGCAATGGAGTGTCAAGAACGCGTAAGGTTGCCCTTGCACCGGAAGGACCGTCTTGCTTATTCGTTGGCCCAATAGAGACTGCAAGCCAAGAAACTCTCGAAGCTCTCTATCGTCAAGTGCGTCAGATTTCTTCATTATTTTAATTTTGGGCCTAATTTGAACATTTTCTCGTTACTTTGGTTTCATGCTTTTTATCTTATTGAATTTTTTTGTGGAGAAGTGGGCTGACTGTGCGGTATTGAATTGATGTTTGTTTTAGGCACGAGATGCATATTACAGTGGCAAACCTTTGATAATAGATGACATGTTTGATAGAGTTGAGGTAATAAAATTTGATTCTGTACATTTGTGGATCAAACTTTTAGTTTCGACAGCTCTCGAATTCCTTACCCCAACAATTATTTGAAGCAGTTAAAATTGCGGTGTTATGGTTCCAAATGTGTTGTCAAGTACCCTCGCTGCAGTATTAGACGACAGTCAACATACTCTGATGCTGAGGTAATGAGCTATCGAATCGATTCTTTATATGCGTAAAAATATTCCATTTGTGTAACATTGACTAAAAGCAGGCAAGCACTCTGCTGTTTTGCATGATGCCCACCATAAGGGGGGAAATCATGGATAATTATGAAGGTTTTTTTCTCCCGATGTTGTTTATTCATTTTAGTTGGTAAGATGCAGCTTGGCCTTTTTTTTCTCTCGACTTGAAGATTGATTGGCATGGCTGTAGGGCAGGCAGATATATCACAGGCGTTTGCACTAGCAAGTATTTGGATCCTGTTTCTTACAGTTGGCTGTTCAGCGTGCGCTCTGCCTATAATCTACACAGTTGGCCTGGCTTACCAAGATGCATTTGGCTCGGTAATATCCCATGGCAGCCAGACGCCTATTATTGGGTTTCTTGCTACAGTTAATGGTATTCTCTTTATGGCAGTGAGTGCTTTGATTGGCTATCCAATTGCATCTGCTTCGGGTAACAGCTTTTAATTTAACCTTATCTTCTGTAATTCAGTAATCAAGAAATTTTGTGAAATAATGAATTTTAAGTTACTTTTTAGGGAGGACTCTTTACCCCTAGTTAGGGAAATTCTCAATTTGTCACCTTCCATAACTTCCAGTACATGGGATCCTTAAAAACGGACGAATGATGTCAGATGAATCTTCAAAAAGATACTCAACTCTAAAAAACTTTACCTATCAGGGTTAAATCTTGGAAGTTCAAATGTTTGAGTGGCTTGTCTGAGCTGCGTGTACTATTATTTACAGTTTCATATCCATTCTATAGGTTCATGGAACAAATTGTCAACTATAGAGAAAGAAACTAAAGTTTTCAAGTCTAAGTTTACAACCCTTAACTATGGAGAAAATTTTAGAGAAAACTCTTTTATATTTTGAAGGTTCTTTATTTCATAAATTCTCATTATTCTTCACATGATATATGAAGTTGTTTATATAACTTAAATTGTCCCTTTCCAGTCATGAAAATCTAAATCGGAAAAACCTAAATCAAATAAAACTTTGACTCCTAACTAGAAAAATCAAATTAAAACTCTATAACTTAACTAGGAAAAAGAAATAAAATTCAAACAACTTCTACTGGACGATTATAGTCAATTGATCACTGTCTATTGATCATGTTCAATCATTGTCTAATATTGTAGAACCTGTTAGAAAACCTTGTTGACACGCTCAGACTTCTTCTAGAGCTTTGTTTTGCCCACCTGGCCCATAATTAAAAAAATAACACCCCATGTCAGGCTTTTCCATTCGAGGAGAACTCATCATCAAGTTCATGGTTAGAAACTGAACTCTCCCAAGCCATTTGGATAAATATTTGGAATAAATTAGCTGCTCCAATCTCTTTCCAAATCTGCATGTAACTTGTTCAAACCGATTGCTCCTGAAATCAACCCTTAATCTTTTTGCCATACTATATGATAGCATATCCACGTCATAATCAAATTAGTCCAAACCAACAAAATCTATATAGGATAGCTTTGCGACACTAGGAGGATTGAAGATAAGAATTTTAAAGTTACCTTCAAATTTAATCAGATATTTATCCCCTTCCACCATGGACTTTTCAGCAAGCATCTTTAACTTGGAAGCAATCTTTTTTCCCATAATACAATTCTTCTTGAACTCATTCATAAAAATATTGACCGACCTATTATCAAAATCTATACCACCAAGTATCCATCGGTTGCTCAATGCTTATTTGAAGATGCAACCTTGTCAAGTGTCTCTAATGGAAAGTCAAGCTTGCTTCCAGAAATGCTTTCCGTCCAGACTCATTTGTAGAGGTAACGCCAACAATGTTTTCATGTTTTGCCATATGAGCCCCTCCAACAATTTTGACTTCCCTAACTTCCTTTTCAATTTTTTTGCGGCCCTCTTTAACATCTAATGCTTGAGGTTTTTTCACACTCCCTCATCCATTGCATCTTCATGGTTGTCATTTTTTTCATCTTCTATGACAAAACCTAGTGTTTGCTTGTCTTGGTCCTTCATCTTCTCCTTGTAATTCTACTGCTGCTGCTGTTGCTGCTGTTGTCACTGCTGCTGACATTGTCTGTTTTGAAGAGACAATATTTCCTTTAAGTTTTGCCTCCTTGCTAATGGTGATGGTTGAAAAGAAGGCAAGTAATAATGGCATGATTGCTTAAATGCCTAGTACAAGATCTCTTCATAATCATCTTGTACAAGCTCAAGATTAATAATTTTCTCAAAATTTGTCATGATGAAATTATAGGTAACAATACAAGCTTTATCTTCTAGAAATTCAAACCACCAATCTTCAGCACCATAAATAAGCTTACGAATGGCAAATTCTAGTTTTTAAATAACAAGTAATCTTGTTTAAATAAAAGTAAGCTTCCACTTCTAGCAATCATCTAATAAATCTCCTTTTCGAGAAATTCCCATAAAAAAGGAATTTTATCAAAATTAGGAACACTTTTACGGAAAGGTTGTTGCGAACTGAGTTTTCGATGCATCGCCCATTGCATACGCCACTCTTTCAATAGACATGATGCCCATATGAGTTTGCAGGAATAGACCTAGGATTTGGTTTGCCTCTAGGTAAGTCTTTGAGCACATCTCTCTTCTCTTCACGATTCTCGTTTTTGCCTCCTTATAGTTGATCCATCTGCCCAATTAAGTATGCTATAGAATGCTCTCATTGATCAAATCTTTGTAGTGTTGTTTCTCGCATTGCCTCTCATGCCTTCATAGTATCCAATATCCCAGATGACCTACTGCATCACGAGGTGAGAAGACTCGGCTAATATCTTTGTTCATCGAATAGGTCAAACTACTTTGATACCAATTGACACATTGTATGGTGTTAAGGTTTCTCGAGCCTTAAAGTTTACAACTCTAAACTATAGAGAAAGAAACCATGGTTCTCATGCCCTTAGGTCATAACTTTAATCGCGGAGAAGATTTTTAGAGAAAACTATGATATATTTTGAAAGATCTTTATTTCATAAATTTTGATTATTCTTTAAATAATACATAAAGTTGTTTATATAAGAACTTAAACCCATCCCTTTCTATTTAAGAAAATCTAAACAAGAAAAAACCTAAATCAAATAAAACTTGACTCATAACTAGAAAAATCAAATCAACACTTTGTGGCTTAAATAGAAAAGAAATTTTAATATAACTAGGAAAAAGAAATGAAATTCAAATAGCTTTTACGGGACAATCATGATTGATCGATCATGGTCGATTCTGGTTGATGATCGATCTTTGTTGATTGATCAAGGTTGATTATTGTCTAATTTTTTTTATTATGTTAGAAAACCTTGTTGACTTGATCATTTTGTCCACCTAGTTCATAATTAAAAAAAAAAACACCTTGTGTCAGGTTGGGCTAGTGAAACATGCCATATGATAAGGAAATATTATTGCATATATGGGTTTGTGCATCTGTGTTTAAGATAAAAGCCCGAGTGTTTTATTGGATTCATCAGTTAAACCTTGAACACTGTCAAAACCTAAACCTAAATGGGAGAAGATAGATCTTTATTGGGGAAAAAATGTCAATTCTTTTACTTCATTCAAAATATGGATTTTTACTTGAGAACCCATTTTCACAGTGAAGGTGCTGGAAGGTCTATGGAGGAATGACTTGGTGGCACTCAAGGGAGCATGCCCAAATTGTGGCGAGGAGGTTCGTGTCAACAAAGCCTTGTATTAATATGAAAACGCTTAGAAGCTTCCTTCATTTTTCATCCATGATTCGATAGAAATGTATTCAGCTGTTTCCAACTAACAAAATCAGGATCAACTTTGCAAGCTCCTTCTCTCACTGATTTTGGTGTCTTTGTGCAGGTATTTGCCTTCGTGAAATCAGATCAATCTAACAACTCCACACATCGAGCAGATTGTCATGTATGTGAAAGTTTACTAGAATTCCGCACCGAGGTTGAGGTAATTAATCTTCTGATGCCAAAATTATTATTCTGTTTCTTGTTTAAGGAGCTAAATATGTAAATATTGATTTGTAAGACTGCTTTATACAATTTCTTGTTATAAGGAAGTACATACAAATCATGGTACTGCATTTTGCATTCTTCCGAAGGGTTACTACTCAATTATGGTCCCATTCAATGTGGGGCTCTGGGATAGAGGGTTGGAAATATTCTTTCATTACGAGTTTTTGCATCAGATTCTGAGCCTCCAACTAATGCATTTCCAAGACCCTTTATCTTTACATCGAACAACCCACCTTCATTCAGAGACTAGGCATACCATAAACTGGCCATCTATTTCTAAAAAATCTACATTCTTGTTTAAAGGCCACAAGGTTTTGCATATTGAAACTGTATAAGCTAGCCACCGTTTTGCACTAACTAAGATGTGCTTTTTGTTAATCTGATTTGATCAACTTATAAAAAATAGAAGGAACAAATTCAAGAAACAAAACAAGACCATAGAATACAATTGTCCGACTCACATGATTGGTATCCATTTGCAGCAAACCATTTCAAGAGTAGGTAGACGGTGGGTGTTTGGGCGCATATACCTTGTATCTCGAAGACATCAGAGATTGAAGTAAGATCTCAGCCTGAAACATGGCTTCTGGAGCGTTTGTGTACAAAATAATGATTCTTTCCTCTTTTATATATATTTTCTTGTTTTAGTGGCTAAATTGAAACAATTCTGAAACAGTCTGTTACAAGTCAATGAACTACTTCCCATTTGCTATTGTAGAAATGTCTGAAGGTCGTAAAAACCTATTGAACAAAAGTTTAAAGGAAAAGCAAAGGAGCCTTGAATGACCCCCATGGATGTTTATGTTTTGCGACTGCTTTTCAATAATAGAATTTTTCCAGCTAGATTGCTGCATGTCCAAATCATAATAAAAATCCATTCTCTCCCTTGGCTTCTGGGTAGCTTTTGAACTGCCATAGCCATCACATGTGGACACACTACACAAGAAAGAACAACCACTCACGAAGAAATCTGAGAGGGGCCAGCAATTTTTGAGCGAGTTGGAATCGGTTCTTCGTTATCTGGGTTTTTTGAGACAGCCCAAGTTATATTACTCTGTTTTTGCGGCGAGGTGAGACGCCGGAATGGATCAAAATTGGCTTCAAATAAACGAAATGGGTTCACAAGAATGAACAGCAACTTATTTATAGCAATGCTTCAAAAGCGAATTAGCTTTTGCGAGAGTGGGAGCCTCTTACAAAGGGAAAGTTTCATTATCCAATTGCACAATTCACCTACAAGGGAAAAACTGGAACAATTAAAAAAATAAAAATAAAGAAAAAGGCAAAAAACAAAATGCCAGACATTGTTGCCATCCAGAACTGCTCCAGGGTGATCTGACTCTCTTTTTTTTAGCAAGAACAAGAAAAGTGGTAATCGTCTCTAATCTGTCAAAACTGAAATTATTGTTAAAAACTCAACTGATTAAACCCCATTGAATAACAAGGATAGAAAATAGCAAGTGGAAAGGGGAAGGTAATCCACAGAATCACATACAATATACAATACGCATGGCACAGTAAACATTCCATGGATTGAAATGCAGTCAGGTTCAAAAAACCACGTGCTAGTCAGGCCTCCATGAATCTGAAAGTACTTTTCCTAAAGAAAATAAATAATATTTGGTCCCTTGAAACTGCATTCATCATTCTCCACTCCACCACAATTTTGCTATCAAATTTTAATGTCTTTGCCACGCCTCAGTTTTGATTGTCAGGTGTCCAAATCATCAATCGCTACATTTCGAGGAAAAATTATGAAGAAACTTTAAAATAAATACCATGAATCAAAAGTTAGCATGTTCATGCTACGTGTAATGATGGTGCACAATCAAAAAGTAGACAACAGACAATAATTGCAAGCAACTTTCTC
>Ga0325401_1006978_pt1 | contig 10963 bp, 6 predicted proteins | sample PopdelMetagenome_FD_205666 | JGI IMG/M metagenome (GOLD analysis project Ga0325401, IMG submission 205666) | Populus deltoides microbial communities from Bellville, Georgia, United States - Xylem-PdKOR-R2 | ecosystem: Host-associated > Plants > Phyllosphere > Stem > Wood/Secondary xylem | place...
GGTTTTATTTTACACGACGTTTGTTAAGTATAGCAGAATTTGGGCCCAGGAGAAGGATGGCCTAGCCTGATACTATATGCATTAATGGATTTCTTCTCTCTTTTTTAATTATTATTATTATTATTATTATTTTGATAAATTCTTTCTTTTTTTTTAGAGATGGGAAAGTGTTTAATTTTTTTATATAAATCCTTGACCTTAATTACTCTTACCAAATTTATCAATTTTTTTATAATGGATGAAATTTATCTATGGTATTATTAACTTCATATGTTGTTTTAGGATATATTTTAATTATAATGTGATTATATATCGTCTATTAATATTTTATTTTTATTTTTATTTTTATTATTGATAGCATTACATTTGATTATATATTAATAAGAGAAATTATCACATGAAATAGGCTAGGGTAACTAGTATTAGATTAACTTTAATGTTATTAGGTCAATTTAATTTAACTTTTTTTTAATTAAAATGGTAGCATTTTATACTTTTTTACAAGATATTAATCTCATCTAATTTATATCAAGGTTGGATAGAATAACCGGTCACTAATAATTCAATTAGATAAAACAAATTTAATAGGGTTTATATTTTATTTGATTCAATTAAAAACCTAATCTAAAGCAGGTTTCTGATTCTTGAATTTTTTAGATCAATTTATCAAAATTAATAACTATGACTTCTAGAATTCTTAAAAGAAATTTGGCTCTAAAAATAATGTTTTTTTTAATTATATTGCTAAGCAAACAAGGATAAATAAAAATTATCTTATAGTAATTTTATTAGCAACAACAAAGAAACTAAATAAAAGACGATAAATTATTGTAGCTTCTCTCTTCTTCATCTCCTTACAAGTTAGTTATAAGTACAATACCATGTGCGGATTTTTTTTTTGGTTCCTCAAATTTAATTATTTTTGTTTTGGTAATCTAGATTTTTTTTAATTTGTTTCTTAAAAGTTCCTTTGTTTCTTTTAAAGATTTTCTCATTCTATTTGGATTATCTTTTATCAATTCCCTAATGTTTTAGATTGTTCTGGTATTGAATGACATGTTAGTTTCATATGGCAAAATATTAAATTATTATAAGAAGTAAAATTGAAAAACAAATACCAAAATTGATATTTGTCAAAAAAATATAGCTATTTTCCATGTTTACTATTACAAGGAGTGTAAATCTACAATTTATCCCCTCAATTTTATTTTATCTTAAAGTTTGGTCTTCATTAGTTTTGAAATGTTTGTTTAGGTCCCAAAGTTCATTTAATTTATGTTTTAGTTTTTAAAATTTAAGGGAGGTAAGAGAAAGTCATCAAAGATTTTTAAGAAGAGAGAAAGCTTTTGGATGACTGAATTTTAGTAACGAATGACTTTGATTTTGGTATATATAGATTCATTTTTTAGAGTGAAACTTAATGGATGTTATTTTTGTTTTAATGACAATGAAAATAATATATCAGAACTCGAGATGTTTTTTCTATTTGATTTGATTCTGCATTCTTAGGGCAATCAAGATGTGTTATGTTGTTAAAAATGAGATTATGAAGGTTCATGAGATATTTTTTTTTCATGTTTTTGGTGAAAATGGTTAAAATCTAGGTTTCTAAGTTCAAAAACTTTGGACTCTAATTTTTTAATCACCAGAGCTGACTAGCTCTAGTTATTGGAAAAGAAAGGTGATGCACAATGTGTCATCTACTTAAGCGAGCAAGACACCATTCACCAAATTCATAAAGAAACAAAAAAATAAAAAACAATCGGGGCTAACAATATGTTATCCACCCCTTAAAAAAAAACCTAGGAGAGTGGATCTGAGTTTCCATACCCAGGATTTCATATAGAGTCAGGTGCTCATATCTAGCCCATACATGTCTGATCCTTTTTTTTTGTCCTCATTCTTTACCTATTTTCATATTTTTTTTAATTAAAATATTTTTAATTAACATTATTTAAATGGTTTTTAATTAATTATCTAATTATTCCATTAATATTAGCATTTTCCATGATAATATTAACAATTTCTTTATATCTATATATATATATATATATATATATATATATATATATATATGAACTTTATATGCATTATTTTTTAAATATGTATGAAATATCTATTTTTTAATTTTTTGTTGTAAATTTGTTATATAATATTTTTTTCAATACTAGTTTTGTTATATCTTTTAAATACATCCGAGTCAAAATTATAAATTTATTATTTCTTTATTAAAACTTGTTTTTAAAATTATGATAAGTTTTTGTTTGAAAAACATTCTGATATGAAAAATATTTGGTTAAAAAAACACATTAATAAAGGAAACAAGTTTTGAGTAAGGAGATACCTTTGCAAACTTAATTTGAATTCTTATAAATTTTTATATTGATTTTAATAGTTTACAATTTCTATGCAATAAACAACGTAGCTAAAAAATATATATTATTTCAAGGAAAAATATATTAGTAAAAAAAAAGATAATTTATACTAACAATTATATTTTTTAAAAAAAATTAAATACATTTGTGAAGAAAATTTTATCATCATATAAAGATTTGATGAGCACCTCGCGTCATCAGGTCAAATATTATCATATGCATTTATCTTTCAACTTTTCATTTTAGTTTTTAGTTAGTCTTAACAACTCTTTTTATAATTTATTAATTCATTGTATTTTGTTAAATTCACTTATCAAATTTTCAATTTTTAATTATTTTTCTCGATGCAAGAAAATTTATTCATAATATCAACATAATCTTTTTTTACGTTAAAAAATAACTTTATATATCACTAGTATTATAGCATGGATAATTGGCTAGCATAGAACTATAAGTAACAAAGAGGGAAAAAGCTATATTATCTTTAGTAAGGACAAAATCTTGGGTATTTTTGCTTATAAACATGTAGAAAAAGGTTTTGATAAATTAACATTGTTTGGTATATGTTGCGGTTGAAAATAACAACTTTGTAAGGCGTCAAGGTTAGGAATATCGACTTCTAAAGAGATTGTTAAAATAGGTTGGCACAAATTTCAAGAAAGAGAAAGGAGAGAGAGAAAAAAAGAAACCTCGAAAGCGCGGTAATACTCTGATTATGACACCACCAACACCATTAAAAAAAGATGTTGATAAAATGAATCCAAAGACATTAAAGAAGGTCACTAACAGTGACCGAAGTAAGCCACACTCTCCACCTAAAAAAAAATTTGCCTGCCCTATATGGCCCACTAAGGTAACAAAGGAGAACCTTCTTATCTCTTCTTTTACAAGTCATCATGTTCTTCAACCTCTTCCAATCATAGTTATTCAAAAATACACGATAAATAACCACCAGGAATTATTGAGCTTTGATACACGTCATCTATGACCTCCAACCAAAATCGTCAAGAATTATTAGGCTCTAATACCAATTAACGTGGACATAAGCAAAGGATAACAAAGTTTGTTATAAGTCAAACTCCTTAAAGACTAAGAATATCATAATTATAAGGAGACATTTAAAGTATTCATGTAAACCCCAAGTCAATTAGTGTAAATTCCGACAAAAATATTAATAAACATTTATACAAAAAAAAATCTATGGTTGAAGGCTTGATAAAAAAAATAAGAATGTGTGATATAAAACTAAGGGCAAATTGATAAATTAAAGAGTAAAAATATATCATCCTTGCTTATAAGGTTGACAACCTCTAAACTTGAAAGGGATATAAAGAGCTCGCATTTCTTCTTCTTTGCTTTTAATGGAAATGCATATAGAGTTATTAACTCTACAAAAAATAATTCAAACTATAAGGATTAAGATAGAAATTAAGAGATTTAGGTAGTTAAACATAAAATATATTAATTTAGACAAAATGGTTGTTATTGAACTTTATCACCAAAACCCATTAAGTTTGAGTTAATTAGAAGGAGTAAGAGGCTTTATCTTCAAATGATTTCACTTTTATTCTTTGAACTTGAAGAAAAAATGAATATCTCTAAGAGTTGTTGTTGTTGTAAAAAAAATGATGTGTTAGGGTTAGTTGGAATTGATTATGGAAATATTAGTTTGCAATTCTTAGGGATTTTTTTTCTAGGAATCAAATAATCATGAAGCAATTTGATGTGATGGAGGCTAACCATTATTTTCAAATCCATGAATGACTAGTGATAGTGGTGATAAGTGAGCCAAAAACTCATGGTACCATGGCTTTTAAAATTAGGGCATGAGTTTGAGTTAATTGTATATTATGATGATAAATGATATGAATAGTTTTATTATAATAATTTACAAATTGATTCGTGATGAATTAAACCATGGTTGATGTGTTTTAAAAGGTTAAGTATGTATAATCTTTATGTAAGGGATGGTTTGATTTAATTGCACACCATGTATTTGATAAATTCTAGGAATAATTGTAAATTGATTTATGATGAGTTAAAACATAATTATTATATTTTAGGGAGGTTATGTATGTATATTCTTTATGTAAAAAATGGTTTAGTTTAAATGCACTCTAAGTGTCACTGTCGTTACAGGCCAATGTGTTCTCTCCAATTACATATGATATAGTAGGGCCTTTTAGCAGACCATCACCTATAGAACCACTTATCCCACTTATACCACAACAAGATTTTGGATTCATTAAGCGTATATTAAGGTTGTATTATCAAGGTTTATAGGGGTATCAGGTAGCATGAATAAGAAAAATATCATAACTCTATTACATTGAGACATGTTTCATTTTTTAGGAAAGAGAATGTTGAAATAGTAGGATATTGGTTCTGAAAAGTGGAAAAATCTCTCATTTAGATTCTTATACCAGAAGAGGTTTATGTAAACTATGTTTCACAATTATTTTAAGATAATAATGCATATGTTTGGTAAAAAATAGTTAAACAACAAAGAATTGTAGAAGTGTTGACTTGAAATGTTTTTCATACCAAGTTTGAAACTAGATATTATTCTTAGCAGCACCGAATGAGAAAGAAGCAATAGTTCCTTGCACTTAAACATGAGAGTATGTTGGTACTAGAGTATAAGTGATATTTTCAAGATCCTTTTGTTTTCTCTTCTACTCTAGTATCTACATATCAATATCTTATACATTGAATGAGATATAGGTTTTAATAGGAAATTCAGAAAGGATTAGTTACTTTTTAACTAGAATAATCTGAGAGTTGCTAGAAATGGCCCATTGTTTAGAGGTAGTCTTAGAAAAAGAATAATATGATTTACTAGAATACGAATAACATCAGTTGTGAAAGAGGAAAAAACCTGAATCACATCTTGGTAAACCATCTTTCCCTAAAAAGAGAGGGGGCAGTGAACAAAGACCTAACCAATAATTTAAGAGTGGGGGGAATTTTTCTAGTAGGCCACCTTAGCCTAACCGAGAAGAGTCCTTAGGTGGATGATTTCTAGAGATTAATTCTATGAACAAAATCCTATTAAAAAAAGGGAGAAATTGTAAACCTTGACTAAAAGTAGTAATAAACATTTATACAAAAATATAAACGATTGAAAACTTGATAAAAACTAAGCATGTGTGATATAAAACTAAGGGCAAATTACTAAATTAAAGAACAAAAATACATTGTCTTATCTTATAAGACTGATGACCTTTAGACTTGAGAATGAATGAGAGAGCTTATATTTATTCTTCTTTTCTTTCAATGAAGATCCATGGGTGATTATAGGTGAGTTATTAACTCTATAAAAAATCAATTTAAACAAGAAGAGTTAAGAGAGAAATTCAGAGATTTGGGTATATAACGAAAAAGTATATCAATTTGGAGAAAATGGTTGTTCTTGAACTTCATAACCAAAACCCGTTAAATTTTAAGTTAATTATAAGGGGGAAGAGACTTTATCTTCAATTTATTTCACTTTTATTCTTCAAAATTAAAAAGAAAATGGATATCTCTAAGTGTTGTTATTATTGTAAAGAGAAGGGTGTGTTGGGGTTGGTTGAAATTAATGATGAAAATATTAGTTTGATTGAATTCTCAAGGATTTTGGTATTGGAATTATGATGAAATTTGATGTGATAGAGACTAACCATGAATTTCAAATTCATGGATGGCCAGCCATGATGGTGGTAAGTGAGCCAAAAACTCATTACACCATGGTTTCCAAAATTAGGGCATAAATATATGTTAATTATATGTTATGATGATGAATTGTATGAATATTTTATTGTGATCATTTGTAAATTGACTTGTGATGAGTTAAACCACGGTTGATGTGTTTTAAAAGGCTAGATATGTATAATCTTTATGTAAGGAATGATATGATTTAATTGCACACCATGTGTTTGATAAATTCTGAGAATGATTGTAAATTGATTTATAGTGAGTTAAAACATGATTGTTATGTTTTTAGGAGGTTGTGTATGCATCTTCTTTATGTAAGGGATGATTTAGTTTCAATACACACTAAGTGTTTGATAAATTATGTGAAGAAAAATAGACTTATTAAATGGAAGCATGTCAATCTTGATGATGATTACCTAAATATCATAAAAAGGACTCATGTATTACCACTAACATTTAATAATAAATTGGAAAGATATGATGAGAGATATTGGATTGCTTAAAGCATAATTAATACGCAAAAGTAGTGGACATTAAATTGTATTATGAAAATGAGTGGCAATATGATTGGTCATTAAATTATATTATAAAAATAGGTGATAATATGCCTTAGTAGAAGTGATAAATAGATAAAAGAGAATTGGGTACTGATTTAGGATATTCTTTTGGAATTCAAGGGGATATCAAAAGTGAGACCCGTAGTGAAATGAGCATTTCCACATGAGATATAGGCATATGTTCATCACCATACTTATTTTTATTTAGGAAGTGTTTTGCATGATTATTTGGTATGTAAAGAAAATATGTTATGAGAATGTGCACGTGATATGAAACTAAGTCGATTGCAATGATAAAGGCTATGATGTAAAATTAAGTCGGCCACTATGATCAGGGTTTTCATGTGAGATTAAGCCAATCGTAATGGAGGGGCCTAAAAATGTCTTAAAACACATGTTATGATTATTAAAATGGAGTAATTGATATGTAGTTGATGGAATATTAATTTACACATGAAAGTGGTGGTATAATAAGTATAATAAAATGAGGGGAGACTTATCATTTTGTCATAACCCAAATTTGGGTTTTCCCCAAAATTATTCTTTTCTTTTAAAATAAAAAAATCTAAAAAATGAAAAGCAACAAAAAATGAAAAAGACTAGCAACTTTGAAAGAGCAAGCTAAGAAGGATTTCAAATGCATGGAGGAACCAGACTGGGATTTTGAACAAAAACCAGGAACTCAATTGTACCCAAAATTGAAAGACAATGCAGATTCAAGATCAAATTAAATGATTATTGGATGAATTTGCATAAAAATTAAGTATGGGGACTTAATTAGATTTTTAATAGGCCGATTTGATTTAATCATGGGTCCAATTAAAGGTTTAATTAAGTTTAAGAATTAATTTGAGTTAAATTAAAAAAAAAATTAATTAAGTACAAGGATTTAATTAGACTTTTAACGGGTCAAATTAATTTTATTATGGACTTAATTGGGAGAAAATTAAGTTTAGCATCCTAATTTGGGATTAATTGAGAAGATTGAATTTTTAGAGGACAAGATTTAATTTTTCCAAACTTATTTGGGTGAAATTAGAGACAAAATTGCAAAAAAAATATAAGTTCAAGGGGGTTAATTAAGGGAAAAATTAAAGAAATTCAGAATCAAAAACCTTTTTGTGAAAGGCGTATGAATTTGGGGACTCGATTCAACTGCAGAAAGGGGTGAAATTGAAGAAATTAAAAGTTCAAATGACAATTGAGGATGAAATTGAAAAACTCTAAGACCGAAGACCAAAATGAAAAATACGTTAAACTCAAGGGATCATTTTAAAACTTGGAAGGGGTGAAATTGAATTAATTTTTAGAATCAAAATTCAATTGAGGACTTAATTGAATAAATTAAAAGATTAGGGGTTGAAATAAAAAAATGGGCTAATGACCTAATTTAGGTCAAAAACCTAAAAACAACATCATTTTTATTTAAATGAAATGGTGTGTTTTGATGTTGTGTTTGACCAAAATGACGTGTTTTTTTTAATCAAAACGACGTCGTTTTGGTCAATAAAAGTAAAAAAAAAAAAGTGTCTAACGACATGTTATTTGACATTGTTTTGTCATCTCCTATCTTTACACCAAAAAAGTTGTTTGTCGAGCCACTTTTAGATGTAATTTAATGCTTCATCTCTCCTCTAAACGAGACAAAAGACATATTATCCTCACCTCTTGACTTTGTACTGCACCCCAATCCATTTCTTCACCAGTTTGTATCCTTGCAGCCATTGTAATAAACGACTAAAATCTCTGACCTGACCAGCTTTAATAGTCTGGTTTTATAGTACTAGGTTATTGGTTTGTGACTAACAGTTGAAATCATTTCCAAGCAAATCAATGGTCACAAACCATGCCTAAGAAACACTTTATGTTCTTCTTTCATCCCCTATAAATAGGGGAGAATTTCGTGCAATCAGGAGGGAGAAAAAAGAAAGCAAAAAAGATCTTTGCACTAGAAAAAAAGAAGCAAAACCAAAGCAAAAAGAAAAAAAAAAAAAGCATCCCCTACAACAAACCCTTTTTCATTCTCAGCCTCCTACCCTTATCAAAAACTAAAAGACCACCACCTTGTAAACACCTTTTACCAACCCCTTTTATTTTTTTTCATACAGCCCCCTACCAATTCCAATACTATTTTTCCCTTCCAGTATGGCTTTTCTTTGAGCTTCCAGTAGCTCCTTCATGCGAGCGCTAATAGCCACCGTGAGCCACCATAAGCTCCTTCACGTCCAGACCAACACCCGCACTATATTCACCATAACCAACCATTGCCTCACTACCACTGTGAGTTAACATTGTTTTTCTCTCTTCTAGTGTAGCAACCCAAACAACCTTACCGTGGACCTCCAACCTTTCCTCCATGTCCAGACAACCACTACCAACGACTAAGTTATCATTTATCAACCTTAAACCAGGTAACCACTTCAATCTTTCTTTTTTATATTTGATGTAATGCAAAACGTGAAATAATTCATGTTCTGTTACTAGCATTTGCTAGCAAAAGAAAGAACAGGCAAGACCCTTGTTTTAGCCCAGCTTGTGTGGCTGGGTTGAGTCCAACCCATTTATATAAAAAAGAAGCTCAATGGGCTATCTGTCGGCCTAATAGGCCAACCCTATGTGATTATGCCAAGCCCAATTTAGATCTAAAAGCATGTTTAGCATGACCTATTTTTACTTAAAGAATAGTGTTATATTTGGGTCTTTAAGACACCTTTCTCAAACATGTTCTTAAGATATTTTTATTGCCTCTAATTTTATGTTAAGAGTATGTTATTTTATGTTAAGAACATGTTCTTTAAATTCGCTCTATTGCTTTACCCTTTAGTGTTAATTTGTTTTTATTTTAGTGCCTAGCCAAACAGTCCTTAAAAAATCTCAAAAAAATTCTAAAAATTTCAGGGATCATTTTGGAATTATTTGTGGATCCCTCACATGTTTTTCTAATATTGGGTTGTAAATTTACATTGTAAGATACGAACCCGGTATTAAAAATACTTGATTTTTCTCGAAAATTTCGAGAACAAAATTCAAAAATTTTAAAAATTCCTTTATTTCAAAAAATATAAAAATATGTTTTTCTTCAAGAATTTCATTTAATATTAGACTATAGACTTATATTGTAAAATACAAACTTAATATATTAAAAAAATAGTAAAATGTTTGCTTCTCTACAAGCTACTTCACCTTTCTTTGGCTGTTGAGGTAATTATGGGTGTATATGCCCATAGGTAGGTTATTAACAACCTTGTATTACACGGTGTGTGAAACGGTGTGTGAAACGTAAAATATTAAATTCATGCACAAATCTTTGTTGAAATTAGCAAGATTTGAACTTTATTTTTAGCCTTTTCCATAAGTCTCTTTGTTTAGGACGACATTCGAAAGTATTTTTTTCTTTTTTGAAAGATAAATTTACTTCTTTAAGGGAAGGATATTGCTAAGATTTTGCAAAGAATTATTACACGATTATGCGCTAAGGATGATATTGTTCCATTAAGTATAACTAACTAATTATCTGAATCTTTGAAACCTGTGCTATTTTTAGAATCTTTAATTTTCTTTAATTACTAGATAGAGACACTTAATTTTTTACGATACATTTTCCCCCTTGATTTTGGAGGAGTCTTCGCTCGCAATGTCCATTGAGATGCGATAAATATAATAAAATAAATTGAAAATATTACATAGTGTAAATATGCTCCTCATACGACCCTTAATGTTGTTTTATTCGTTGATTTTGATAAATGTATTAGGTAAAATTAATACTTATATAATTATTCTATATTTTTATGTGTTTTACAAATATATCTCATCCATCTTGATATCATACTCCATATATTTTTTAAGTTATTCTATTTTAAGTAGAATTTTGTAAAACTAATTAATGTTACGTCAATAAACTTATTATATATACTTAAACTAGTAATATCATATTTATATTTTAAAAAGAAACTATGCATGAAGTCATTCGTAAGACCTCCATTTTCCCCCTACGAACACACACAAAATCCTCCAAATTCGTCACAAACTTTAAGGGCAGAAAAATAATGAATTTCTTTAATGACTTGGTTTTTTTTTTTTTTTTGGCATAGATTATGGAAGACTTTCTGACCTTTTTAGCATAGAAATGAGTTTCTCCAGTATCCCTTCATAGTCAGCTTACCTTTTACAAATTTTCTAATGGCTGGGAGCCCATGTTATTCGTCAGAAAAAAAAAAAATAGAGAAGAAAAGCAGCCATTGATGGCAATTAGAATAACAAACACTTCCATTTTTAATTCAAAATCAAGACTTAATAGCCATTATAATAATTAAGGTAGAAAAGACGACATGGTGT
>Ga0325401_1006980_pt1 | contig 10961 bp, 8 predicted proteins | sample PopdelMetagenome_FD_205666 | JGI IMG/M metagenome (GOLD analysis project Ga0325401, IMG submission 205666) | Populus deltoides microbial communities from Bellville, Georgia, United States - Xylem-PdKOR-R2 | ecosystem: Host-associated > Plants > Phyllosphere > Stem > Wood/Secondary xylem | place...
AATTGACAGGCAATAATTGGGTAAGGACCAGATGTGAAATGAGACCACATTTTGAATGATTTCTTAGAGATTAAGCATGACGACCATTCAAGAAGAAAGATCCCTCAAGGAATTAATTAGCTCTTATTTCCTCTTTAAGATAAACAACATGATATTTTGTTCACTGGATTCATTCAAGGGCAGTGTAGAAAGCTGAGAAAGACTAGAGATTTCAAACCATTCATAAATATTAACACCCATGATTTATTCGTGCCCACAACTCAGTGTTCCCAACCAGACACGGCATAAAGGGACTCCGTCAGATTCTCACTGGTTTCTTTGACTTTCGTCTGCCGGCACAAACAATGAGAAATATATGTTTAAAGACATTGGAAAACTTTGAGCTGGGAACATTAGAAAATTTATTATTCAATGGACAAATGCACGATGCAGATGAAATTAAACCAAGCTGGTGACATCTTCATCTTCAATGACATTAATCTATTAGCAACCTAAATGTTGCGGTAGGCCCATCACCCGCGCTCAAGCCACACAAGCAGCACAATGATAACTTTTATCAATATATATTTTCACTCCCAACAACGCATACATTTGCAGAGGTAATGCCAATAAAATCCTAATCTTAGAACGACTCCAGTTATGAAATCCATTACTTGTGATTATTGGTCTCCGTCATTGTCCTCATCGTGGCTGCTGTCTTCATAATCATCACTGTTGTCATTGTCAAAAATGCTGTCCCGAGGGAATTCACTGAAATCAAACTCGCCATCTTCATCATCTTCATCCATGAATTCTAGCCCAAATTTTATGTCCCGGTGTTTAACAAGAAGCCAACGCAGTAGGCGATCCTCCTTGTTCAGGTAATGCAGCTCCTTGTTGATGTTAGGTGTGGCCATCATTGTTATTTGCATCAGTTGGCCCTAACCAAATATAATAGTCAAATCAACTCATAAAAATGTCCAGTGAAAGTGAAATCAGAATGATGCTCTTGGGAGTCAGGAATGATGAAGGAGCAATTATTATATTTCTGCTAGGGCAAGAATGTTCCATGGAGTTCATCTAACCTGAACCATCCCACTATTAATAATCCCAATAGAGCATCAAATTCTGATTCAGGGCAAGAATTTAATAAAGTCAGCTCCAATCGCCTCTACATGCAAGAAACCAGAGACATAATATTCATTCATAAGAAAGCTCTTATCAAGGGGTGTCCACATTGATTCCTTGGAACTTAACATGAAACTCAACTGAAAGGACCCAACAAAATTAGTTTGACTTAACAAGACAAAGATAGCCACGCTGCAGACCTTGGATATGAGTACAGATAGAGAAATTTTCAATTTCAAGACGCACCAATTTCAAAAATACTTAATGGATAAGAGAGTGGTTTTATCAAAATCCTCTTTTTCCCTATTTATGAAATTCCAAGTTATCATCAGTTCCTTCTCCAAAAAAGTTTCTTATCACTATCATTGAACAATCTTTCATCATCTCAAAGAATATTTTTTGGCTGGTAACAGCAAGACTTGGGATAAAATCTGCATGTGTACCTGCTCTAATCCCATAGTCACGTAACTATAAAGACCTAAGACCACAGTCAAAAACCACCCACTCATCCAGCATATCTTCCTCCAGTAAAATTTGCATGTTATAGTTGGTCATCCTTGATGTGAAATTTCCATGGAAATGATTTAATAAATGATGCAGTGAGGAACTCTAAACAAAGTAGTAAACATCCATCCATCACCACTAAACAAAAGGTTTTAAAAATTTATTAAACCACCCTGCAGCCATTTCAAGATTTTAGTTTACTATGATATGTATGACACTAAATCAAAACCCCTAAATTGGAAGAATCCCCAGATAAAAAGTTTATAATAGAGAACTTGCAATCAACATAATGAATCAAAAGACTCGCCATTTTTTTTAAAAAAAAACACAGATTCTTGATATGGACAGAAGAAACCAAAAGGATTCAGATTTCAGAGGATGGTGAGCTCATCTTACAACATAATAAGAAGCATTGCTGAGTTATACCAAATTCCACAGCAGCAGCATATTCACCTGATAATGTCTACCATCGAGCTTCTTAATACCATACCCCAGTTGAACAGTGCCAAATGATTTTATATCAGTGACAACACCATTTCTACTATAAACATGCTTGCCTACTCGAGCAACCAAGTCCATCAATGCTTCCTTTCGAACATGAGGTTTCAACATAAGCATACAATCATAAAGAGGCATCTTCACTCTTTCTTATCTTCCTCAATCCAAGCTAGTTTACCAAACTGCTGAAGCAGAGTCGTCCATTAGAATAAACAAAACTTTTTATACAATTAGGTCTCTCTAAACATCAATTCTAATGCCTCAATCAAGCATAATAAAATCAATAGCTATAAATAAGACAAACAAACAAATTTCAAAGCAAAACCCAGAACACCATTATCATATTTACTGCAACATCAGCCAATAAAGAAAGAATTTAGTTTTTAAGGAAGAAAAACGAAACTCTCAAAACCCTTTCGGCCATTTCTGATATACAAAAAAACAGTATTTGCATAAATTTCAAAACAGTGTAGGGCACCATCTATCTTGCACTGCTGAAACTACTACATGAAGAGCTGATTTGTGCCCCTAGTTTTACTATATGCTGCTGTATTAACTTACTGACTGGCAATACTAGAGCCAACCAGCTCGGCCAGCTGCAATAAAAACATTTGATAACACTCTTTAATGTATCGCCAGTCCAAAGCTTTAGACCTAACTGTCATCGAACACCAAATGCTCATTTCCACTACCAGCAAAAACAAAAACATACTTCATTGCCCCATTTTATAAAACAACTAAAGGGCAAGATTAATCATGTCAGAACATCAAGAAGAAAAAAAAAGATTAATCATGTCAGAACATCAAGATGAAAAAAATATAAAAATATAAAATTCTGTTCTTTTTGTAGGTGTAGTGAATCTTGAGAAACAACAGAGGAGATGCAGATTTCTTTTTCTTGTTTTACTTTTACAGAGAAAATGAAAAAGATTACTGCGATAACATCTAAAACATTGTTACTGATTGATAAGAAGAGAGAGAACCTGGTGGCGGCGGGTTCTTGACTCACTGGAGCGCTTGGGATTTGGAAACACTAGCTAAACCCTTCTTCGCTCTGCTTCCGGGTTTTGCTTTGTACTGTTTTGTTTTTGGGACCAGAAACAACTATATAGAGCATAAGAGCACAAGGCCAGGCCCAAGGAAATACATGGGCCTAAATGCGAGCCGACGAATTAAAAATCTAATAATTTATACTGCACATATATATATATATATATATATATATATATATATATATATATATATATATAAAGAGTAAAATGCCCAATCTGTTTCAAACTCGATGAGAACCCAATTTTAATCAGATAATACAGTATCGTATCCTAGTTAAAGCAATAGGTATGGAATGAATGGGTTTTAGTTGGAATATTTTGTAAGATTTTGATTTAGCAAGTTTATATATATTTTTTAGTTCAGTTGGTCTTGATTTTTTCAATTTGATTCCATATAAATTTTTCGGTTTCTAAAATATAAAACCAAAATGAAGCCAAATATTTTTTTTGATATAATCTTATTTTCTTAATTTCTCTCTGATCTCCTAACTAGGTATAGTCTTATTTAATATTCATAAATAGTGTTTATTAAGCAAAATTCATTCAGAATAAATATCATACTATTTATGGTCGTTCAGACCGAGCTTTACCTTTTTTTTTTCTCTCTCATCACTTAACTCGGTATAATCTTGTTTACCATTCATGAATAGTATTTACTATATAAAGCTTGTTCAAAATGAATTTCGAGTCCCCTGATTCAGTCAAACCAAGCTTCATCTGCTCCTCTCTCTTCAGTAAGAGAGAAAACATGGCGAGGCTATACATTACAAATGAATAGTACTTTTTCAACACATTTAAGTTACAAGGTAGCTCCCTCTCTTCTTTCTCTATCTCCCCTCCTTTTCTCTGTATTCCTTTCACTCGGTTTGATAGAGCTGCCTTGTCTCACCTCGTTTTACAATTGATAAATAGTACTATTTATATGATATTATTCATGTTATTCAAGAATAGTGTATTTTCTTAGATATTTATCTGGATATTTTTTAAGCTATATATTTTCAGGTTTTGAGAGATAAATGGGGGTCTAAACACTTATCTTTGTATCTCTGTATTATACAGAGAACACACTTCTCTTCTCCACACAAAAAAATATCATTTTTATCTTCTTGAATTTTCACTTGTTTGTCATTTCAGAAGAATTCAAATACCGAGTTAAGAATTACAGTGTCCCTCCTTTTATGAGTGGGACTTGTTTTATAGGTACGACTCAGGCTCAGAACTAATAAGCCAAGAAAAGTCAATATTTTTCTGTGAGATTTTTCCATGACTTCATCAGCAGCATCGTTTATGGAAACTTGAACAAAAAGTTAGTTCATTCTCTTTCACCTTTTTTCCAAAAAAAAATTTATGGTTGATGAGATTTCAGACAATAGAGAGTGATTGATCTCCCCACAGAGATTGTAACTCTCCTAGGACTCCAACAAATTTGCAACCAAGTTAAGTTACTTAACAATGTTGTTACAACGATGTAACTACATCTTTGCACTCTTTCTCCTATATAATAACAAACTCTTATCCATACACCAAATATGTATATAGAACTCCAGTTTCTTGGAGAAATGGGGCAGAATGACACGTAAGTGTGTAACACTCATACTTCAACACTTTAAAGGAGCTATACACCTCATTCTCACACGAGAAACTCTAAACAATTTAATCACCATCGGTCTCCATCACCTCACTCCATCAAAAAAATACTTGGATGTGTGACAACCTTTATAACTTCACGAGTTTATGAGCCACAGTACAATGCTCATAAAAAGACTCCATCTTGTTATAAAATGTTACATGCTCAACTCTTCAAAGACTGTGTCTCTGTAAAAGTCGATCTAAATAACTACGAGGGACTCACAAACCTGCAGGAGTACATATAAAATATGAAAAGTATACTAGAACTTTTCACACAAGACACTAATGCTATGAGCAAAGTTCTTCCAACAACTTTTCATAGATCTACTAGGCTATGGTATCATAGCCCTAAACTTGGCTCTATCCTAGGTCCTTATGATTTCTATGTAAAGATCATCTCTAATTTAACACAAGAATTCTTGCCAAAAAATTATCACAGAACTCTTCGTAGTTACACAATAAGAAGATAAAAGTACTAGGATATATCTTCAAAGATTCAATTAAGATATGTTAAGCGTGTAGAATCTACTTGAACCCATCACCATTCAATTCCTTATCAATAAGGTCTATAACTATTTTTTATAGGAAAAGTTAAACACATTTTATGATAAAAATATCATTACAATTAAACATGCGATGAAAAAAATTACATCAGTGTGGAAGAAGTTAGCATGACCAGACAAGGTCACCCACGCTTCCATGTATGAGTAAAGTCTCTACCGAGCCATTATTTCTAATAAGAATATCCAAAGAAACACTAGAGAGCACATCCTTTATTGTCTGATATTTCACGAGCTCATAACCACACATCTAACTATCACATAGATAAAGGTGTTAATTGTTATTTAAGGAAAAGACTTCCTGCCATATCCACCTACAAGAAAGATGGTTAAGACAAAAAAAAACCCAAATAAATTTTATCTCTTTCACCGTGACAATAAGTATGACACTGAAGAGTGTTATGCATTAAGAAAATAGATAGAACGATTGATCATCAAAGATCACCTTCACCGTGAGAAAAGAAAAGCATTTTGGAGCTAAAAAGAAAGGTATGCATACTTACACCACTGCTTGAGATCAAATAATCCATGGATCATCTCCAAAGATTTGAATCTCCATTTTTTGTGTCTTTTAATAAAATAATATTTTGTTTTAATTGAGCTAGTACTATGTATAACTCAGTTTTACTATTATAGTATTATGCATAAATTGGTTTTACTATCCATGAATAATATTCATTATTATTCATGAATAGTATTTTTCAAGGTTTGGTCTAATCAAACTTCACATTCAATTTACTATTCGATGAATAGTACTAATGGCTAATAACTTATAAATGACAGGGAGTGTAAGTGATGACAATTGGCCAGTCTCTTAATCACAAGTACATTTATTTTTTTCTAAGTTTCGTGACCACGTGTCTCCAGGTTCTTATGACCAAATTTCTCTAGGTTTATATAACCACATGTCTCCAGGTCCTTGTGACCAAATTTCTCCATGTCTATGTGACCATTATCTCCAAGTCCCTGTAATCACTGTCTCCAGGTCCGCGTAACCATATTTTTCCAAGGCCTCATGACCAATATCTCAAGGTCCTTGCGACCAACTATTTTAAGGTCTCTATTACTACTGTCTTTAGAAATATCATGTATATTTCTCCATCAAACATTGAGAAAAATCTCTCAACAAGCAAGCATTTAAAGGCATGCCTATATAAGTGACACTTTTGTGCAATCATAGCCACAAAGGTAAATTTTTACATTGTAAGTATTTTCTCTCCCTCTTCAGCTAGTTAAAGTCTTCCAAATATATATGTTTACAAGACTTTAATTGACGAGTGATAATACAATAAAAAAAGAAAAAAAAGAGAGAAGAAGAAGCTCAATTGGGCTGAGCTTCATTTCTTCATTTTCTCTATCATCTTTTAGCTCAATATAGTCTCGTTTACTATTTATGAATAACATTTACTATTTATAATAGTGTTTACCAAGCAAAGCTCATTCAAAACGAGTCTTGGACTCTATCATACTATTCATGGTCGTTTAGGTCAAGCTCCACCCTTTTCTTTCTTTCTCTCTTATCATTTAGCTTGATACAGGCTCGTTTATTATTCATGAATAATGTTTGCTGTGTAAAACATATTTAAAACAAGTTTCATCCTTTCTTTTCTTTCTCTTCTTCCTCAATCCTCCCCATCTCTTTTTAGTAGGAGAGAGAAAATACGGTGAGACTATTCATTACAAATGAATAGTACTTTTTCAACCTTTTCAAGCTACAAGATAGCTTCATCTTCTCTTTTTCTTTCTCCTCCTCCACTTTTCTCTTTTCCCTCAGCTCAATCAAACCAAGCTACCTTGTCTCACCTTATTATATTATGTGTTTATTTTTTTTTAAAAAAAAAGAGGTGGACAACAAAAGATGAGCTAGGCATGTGAACCTCTGCTAGCAAGGATTGTTTCAAGTTTAAGCAATTATACCGATTTTAGTGATAACATCGAAAAATTTTTAACAATCTAAATATATTTTTACGTTTCAAATAAGTTGAAACCAACAGGGAAAAAGCGGCCGAATAAACCAGTGATAACTAAATTGATAATGTAAAAATAAGATCATTACATAACGCAGGGTTCGGTCCAGTGCTTGAACATCCTCATCCATCTACATAAGGTCACGTGGCTAACAATCATGGTTCTTTTTTGTCTGTGAATTGCATGTTTATTTAGGCCTTTCTTGTACGATGTCTTGATCACTAGATGATGCCAAGTTCACCCTGTTGTCCTTTCAACTCTTTCACCTAATTCTGTCGAACCGTCCTCATCATTTGGATTCCCAGGCACTATTCTCTTCCAGAACCAATGCTTTCTCCACATGAATATCATCTCTTCAATAGGAACGCCCTTGGTTTCAGGGAGGAAGAAGTAGACGAAAATGGTCATGACAAGAACCCAGCAAGCAAAGAAGAGGAAGATTCCAAACTTGAACGCGCAGAGGAGGGATAGGAAAGACTGAGCTATAGCAAAAGTGAAAAGAAGATTTACAGTTACTGTAATGCCTTGTCCAGCTGATCGGGTTTCCAGCGGAAATATCTCGCTTGGAATGGTCCAGCCAAGCCCGCCCCATGACCATCCAAAGGCTAGAACAAACAAGCAAATCATAACGACAACCAACACCGAGAAACCTTTTGATAGGTGCTGGTTCTCCCCGAATTTCAACCTCAAGATTACAGAAACAATTACCTGTTTCACAAATCAAGTAGTTATGGTTATTTGAGGCCAGAGGTGATTAAGGTTCTACCCTCTATGATGTAGTTATGGAATTGACACATGCCGGACTACTTTAGCCAATGCACATGAAAGAGGAGTGAATGTTCACCTGGCATATTATCATTTGTATTCCACCACTGATAAGTAAAAATCTCCGGCCTACTCTGTCGACTGTTGCAATGGTAATAAAGGTAGAGGAACAAAGAACTCCTCCAGTCACAGCTGAGGCGTAGAGGGAAGCATTGCCTCCAAATCCCATACTTTGAAACAGTACTGGAGCATAGAAGAGAATAGAATTTATTCCTGTCAGAATCTGAAATGCTGGCAGCAAGATTGCCATAACCAGTTGAGGCCTGTTCCTTTTTGTAAGGATGTTTCTGAATGGATGCTTGATCGAGTTAGCCAACTCGCTTGCGTCCACCATGTCTTCAAACTCCGCATCAACATTTTTAGTTCCTCTGATTTTCTCGAGGACTTTTCTCCCTTCATCTTGCATTCCTCGTTCTATTAAACTATTAGGTGTCTCGGACAGAACTATCCCTCCCACTGTCATCAAGACAGCTGGAACTGCTGCTAGACCTAGGGAGAGTCTCCATCCCCACGGTTCAAGCTTCTGTGTTCCATAATTAATCATGTTTGCCGTAAAGATTCCGGTGGTGGTTGCTAGCTGAAACATCATGTTCAGTGCTCCTCTAAGATGAGTTGGTGCCATCTCTGATAAGTATACTGGGACAGCCTGTGAAGCAAGAGTAGCATGGATGCACTAGTATATTAGTAAAATGGAAAAAAAGAAAAGACTAAGGGATTACTGCAACACATCCGCTCTCTTTTGATCACCACAATTCCAATTCGTTTCCAAATCTTATGATAAAGAATGTGCTTTGTTACACGAAATAGCTTGAAGCAGAATGGAGTACCTGATTTCCGAATCCAATGCCGACACCAAGCATGATTCGGCCCAAGAGAAGCATTGCCAGGTTGATGGCCGAGGCATTTAAGGTAGCTCCAATGAGAAAGCTGACACCACCACAGATTATACTTGCTCGACGTCCATAAATTCTTGTAACAGGACTTGCAACCAGAGATGCAACCAAACCAGCAAGGTAGAGAGAAGATGTAAAGGCTGATAATCCTTGGTTATTGTACTTGCAGTAGTTGTTTTCGTGTACATGCTGCTTCTTTTCATAAACACCAGGGAAGAATTTCAGAAGAAAGCCATCCATTGATGTTACTCCTCCTGTTAATCATTGAAGTTTATATAACAAAAATTTCAGTTTTTGAAGCAGAATCCAAAAGGTTACAGAACTCTTAACATTTTTCAAGATATTGTTCTTTTACTTTTCATAACATTTCTCAGTTGATTGATGCCAACTGATCTCTAATCATCATGATCCTTAAGTTAAGATGACAACATTAAAAACCCAAATTGCAAATTGAATCAACATGATATCTCCAAGGAGAATTCAACAAAAAATGATCATACAAGGAGGGCTCATCTGGTATCCTCATTATCAACGATGGTCAATGGAGTCTTCTAAACACTGGTTACGTCAAGATTATCTGTTTCCAGCTGGAAACGATATCTCCAAAAGGCTGCCAACAACATCTATTTTTCAAGACAAGAGCCTCAAGAAATTATCACAGTTTCTCATCATTCTGCCAACGATTAATTTCAATATTACAATTACAAATTTCGCATTTCTTTGGGCAGAAATTGAGTGATCGATTATTGATTTAAATCTTTCATCGAAATTATAATTTCAGAAATGTGCAAGAAGACCCTTTGGTTTGAAGTCTTGTTTTATCCATTTCCTTTGCCAGATATCCAGAAAACTTTTCACTTTCTGTTTCATTATTGCCTTTGACACATAACTCTCACCCTCTCCACAACTAGAATATTCTCTCAACGTAGTTTTCCACAAAAACAACAGCAGTTCAGAATATATTATATATCCATCTCTATCAACTTTTGATCAAGAGAAAGTGAAAAAAAAAATTAAGCACCTGAGATCCCAATATCATAGCCAAAGAGAGAGCCACCAACAGCAGCAACAACACATGCAATGATGACAGAAAAGGTGACTTTCCCTTGATACTGCCCTGCTCTCTCCTTGGCCACACCAGCCGGCCCAAAATGCCCTCCTGCCATCTTCAAAGCTCAAGCAAATTTCTACCAGAATCAACAGAGAGACACAGACCCTTTTCTTGGTTTTCCAGAGAGAATTCAACAAAAGAAAAATCAATCTCTTATAACCTCAACTCTGATCATGTGGGAATCAAAAACTATAGTGTGAAGCATGCAAAAAAACTGGTTTATCAGTAACTTTGCACAGACATGGGGGAGCACATGGAAACTATTAATCTTCTATAACCACAGCTATATATGGTAGCACTCACTCTGATGGATGGCTTTAGGCAATACAGCATACAGTTCGGGGTGGATATTTATGTGTTGTCATTGAGGAGTCAATTTGGTAGTAAAATAAATGGTATCCAAATTTAATATTATGGGTTTCTTACAATGTCTTTATTTGCAATTTTCTCCTAATATGATATTATACATTGAGTTTAAATTTAATAATTATTTTAATATGTTATTCAAATTCAAACTTCATATTTTAGGTTTCGTATTATCTTCGGCACCATTTCTAGTAAAATACAAAAAAATAATTGATTAATTAAACATTCTTTTATCCATGATTAGATAACTGTGTATAGATTTGGAATAGCAGAAAATTATATTGTCCAGTCATTTCCAAGTCAATATAGATAGGAGATAGGGGAGCCTTTGAGGGTTGATATTGATTTCCAGATCCATTTCATCATCTACGTTTTCTTTCCACTTGTGGAGAGCAAGACTTTAATGAGTTTGCTAGCTTCCTTTTGTTGGATATATGATTCCGATTCT
>Ga0325401_1006982_pt1 | contig 10961 bp, 7 predicted proteins | sample PopdelMetagenome_FD_205666 | JGI IMG/M metagenome (GOLD analysis project Ga0325401, IMG submission 205666) | Populus deltoides microbial communities from Bellville, Georgia, United States - Xylem-PdKOR-R2 | ecosystem: Host-associated > Plants > Phyllosphere > Stem > Wood/Secondary xylem | place...
TATGAACAAATCATATTGGTTAATGGGAGGTCAATATATCTATCTAAAAATGAGATTTGATAAAAATAACACTTCTTTTTGATAAATTAGTAAAAAAAAAAAAGACAAAATACCAAGCATTTAAATTTCTCGGGTTAAGGGGTGCAGTAAGAAAATGTTAAATAATACTAATTTCTCCAGAAATACTCTTTCAATATCACTTTTCAACAAATCATGTTAATTAGTTGATTAGTGCAGCCTGACGATGGGATTATAAATCTAGTACGTTAATCAATTGATTAGTGATTTCAGGCAAAGATTTTGGTAATTTAAAATTGCATAGAATTGTTTTTAATTTTTATTTTTATCTAGGGGCATGGTATATCTTATTTTGTTTCCTTATAAACTTTCGGTACATAATTTCTTTTTTATCAGTAGTATATAAGAACACAAAAATTTTGTATGAATGGGCGATTTTTTATACTCTCATTTTTCGTTTATTTATTGAGAAATTCCTTTTTAATAATTTATATTTAAAAATTGTTAAAATTATTTTCAATCATTTCAAGTTTTTATGTTCATTTCCTTTCCAAAGTTGGTTTTTCTAGTGTTAATAAATAAAAAAAGGGGAAAGACATGATATATCTAAAATAATCAACTTCTCTATAACACAAAGAATACTAAGGAGTTAGATGTGTCTTAATATATGCGCGCAACTAAAACATAAAATAATTAAGTAAATAAATAAATAATTTTTTTTAAAAAAATCGATGGACAATTCCAAGTTCAAAGTAATAATAATAATAATAACTATAATTCAAGCAAAATTGCATGATTTTCTTTCTAGCAATCTACGGGTAGCTTTACAATGAACTTCAAGAAAACCCTCGTCTAATTGAACTTTTTCGTGCATTAACTTTTAAATATCCAACACAAAAAATTAAACATTGAAGAACCCCATGAAAATATAAAACAAACAAAAATAAGCATTGAATGAAAACAATGCTCAAAACTATATAAACATTAGATAAACTAAAAAACATGAAAGAAAAAAAACACATCTATTATTGCAGATACTAAATCTAGAATAATAAAATCATAATAGATAAATATATAATTTTTTTGTTAATAAAAAATCATTTTCTGATAAAAAAAACACTCTTGTGAGAAAGTGTACTAGGTTTTATTTATAAAATGTATTAATATTAACAAAATATTAAAAGATGTTACTAAATCACTATAGTTATACCTAAAAACACTATTTATTGAAATATTTTTTCTGTTTTTTAATTTCTTCCTTCAATAACCTATTTTTTTTAATTAAATTTCATCCTTAAATATTAGGTTATTTTAAAAATTATACTTTATAATTTTTTATTTTTTATTTTCTATTGAGTTATATATTGGTCACATAGGTTTAATTTTATTTTCCTTCTCAATTTCAGTATTTAAGATTAGATTTGGTGGAAGTGAGGTCTTACAATTTGTTTTTTTGCTTTTTATGAATTTATCATGATCTCATTACCGAGATTGTTAGTTTAATAGGTTAACTTGAAATAACTCATGTTGTTTTTTTTTTTGCCTTTTTTATAATTGATTTTTTTTATTCATCATTCAATATTGAGTTTATTGGAAATTAAACTTCGTAATTATTTATTTATTTATATAGAATTACCATGATCTCATGATTCGGTTCACATGTTTGGCAAGTTGATCATAATAATTTTTTTATCCTTTTTTAAATAATTTTTTTTTAATTGGGCTTCATAATTTTTTTTAATTTTCTTTTTATGGAGTTTTCTTGATTTCATGAATCGAGTCACGGGTTTAAGAGATTGACCCAGGTAGAGTCAGTTTATTTTTTTAATCATTTTTTAATTGAATATATTTTTTTAATCAATTTCACCCTCTAACAACTCAATCTTTTTATTTATTTATTTAGTTTTTTTTTAAAAAAAATTCTCTTTCAATATTAAGTTATATAAGGATTGAGCTTCGTAATTGTTTTTTCAATTGATTTATATAGAGTTGTTTCGGTCTCATAAACTTATTTTTTTCTCGATTTCAAATTCATTTATAATCTATGCTAAACCTTAAAAAATATCATTAGTAAATATGAGCAAATAATTTCTTTTTTTTCTATAAAAAAATAGAACTTTTTATTTTCTACCATTGCTGTATATTAAATGCAAGATAAGAAAATGCAAGAGAAGGATAATGGCTATATACTCCATTAATTAATTGCTCACTTAAAATTAACTATAAAATAGAAAAGGAGGTTTTATTATACCTCTCATCACAAAGCATTATTTCACTATAATAATGCTTTGCTTTGTTTTTGTTTTTTTTTTCTTCATGAATATATATATTTTTAATTTTATCTTTTAATTATCTATAAACTAAAAAAAAAGGTTTTTAGTGTAACTTTCCTCGCAAAGCACTATTTATTGGAATACTGCTTTGTTTTTTTTTTTTACTTTAATTATTTTTTTATTAATTTTTTTATTTCATTCTTTTAATTCTCTATATATATTTTTTAATTTTTAATTTTAATTATTATATTTATTTTTTATTAAGTTATTACACTCACATGATACGAATTGTGAGTTTGATGGATTAATCTGACAAACTCAAGGTGTTTTTTTTCTTAATTAACTTTTCTTTTTCCTATCTCATCTTTAATATTGGGTTGCATAAGGTTTTACTGAATCCCTCATCAACAAAAATTATTAATTGAAATAGTATTTTGCTTTTTTTTTCTTTTCTGAATTTTTTAATCAATGTTTTTTTTTTAATTTTAACCTTTAATATTAGATTTTTTTATTGAATTATCACACCCTCATGACACAAGTCACGAGTTTGATGAATTAACCTGATTGACTTAGGTTTTATTTTCTTTTTCTTAATTATTTCATCTATTAATATTGAGTTAATTGAGAATTAGACTTCATGATTTATTTTGTGTACTTTTTATTATGTTATTTTAGCCTCGTGGCTTGAGAATAATGCTTAACCGATTAACCCAAGTTGGCTAGAGTTATTTTTTGTGTTATTTTTTAATTAATTTTTTTAATTTCATCATTCAACACTATGTTGGTTGGTAATTGAGCTTCATTACTATTTTGATATGTTTTATATGAGATATCTTGATCTCACAATCAAGGTCGCAAGTTTGGGTGTTTTAACCTCGGTTAAATCAAGTCGTTTATTTTATTTTATTTCTAAGGGGTTATTTTGGTCTCATGACCCTAGTTACATGTCATTCAACATTAGATTTTATTTTTATTAGGTTATCCTCGTCTCATGACCTAAATTACGAGTTTGGCTGGTTAACCCAATTGATTAAGTTTTTTTTTTTTATTAATTGACTATTTTTTCTAATTTTATCATTTAATATTGTGTTTGATTGTGAATTAAACTTCAAAATTTGTTTTGGTTTGCTTTTTATTAGGTTATCTTAGACCTCATGATCCGAGAATAATGCTCAATGGGTTAACCTAGGGTGACCTGACTTATTTTTTGTGTCATTTTTTTATTGAAACTTTTACAAATTTCATCGTCCAACATTAGGTCCGACATGAGTAATTAAGAATTGAGTTTCATAATTTGTTTTGATTTATTTTTTATGGGGTTATCTCAGTTCATGATCAAGTTGTGAATTTGACAGGTCAACCTAAGTTAAATCAAGTAATTTTTTATGATGTTATATTAGTTTGATAACTCGAGTAATGAGTTTAACGAATTGACTCGGGTAATTTTTATGTTGTTTTTTAATTGATTTTTTTTATTTCATCCTTTAACATTGGACTAATTGGGAATTGAAATTCATAATTTGTTTTGATTTGTTTTTCATCTGGTTATCTCGGTTTTATGACCAAGATCGCGAGTCTAACATGTTAACTCGGATTGTTTTTTTAGGTTTTTTTTAATTAGTTTTATTTTTCAATTTCATCTTTCAACATTGAGTTGATTGAAAATTAGACTTCATAATTTATTTTGATTTGTTTTCTATTAGGTTATTATAATCTCACAGCTCAAATTGTGGATTTTACATGTTAACTCACGTTGACCCAATTCAATCCAATATGTTAATATCTTAATATTAGAAAAAAGATGTTATCTTAAAATTAATTTTTTACAGGTCGTATGAGTTGTTTTTTATCCAATAAAATCAATCAGGTTATATGGGGTCAATTCTTACATGATTTAATTTTGTTCCACTAAAAAAATTATTAATAATATTTAAATATTTTTTTATATTTTAAAAAAATTTAATACAACCCGCATCATAACTAAAATCAATAATATAGATGAGTACTAAATAAAAGAAAATTTCTAAAACAATCCCACTTCTATCCGGTGTTACCCACGAAGCTGAAAATATTGTTGATGTAGGTCACCCCGTAAATAAATGGTTAATTTCCACGCGGCAAGTAAAAAAAGTTTCCTCATTGGATGAACCATCCACGTGATTGCGAGTCAACTTCTACCCCCGACAAGTGGCTTATAAGGTCTAAAAACAATGTCCGGAGACAATTTTAATTAAATTTGTCTCTCCTCCATGTAAACGCCAAATGAATTCAAAGAATTACAAACAAATCTTTCTTTGATATCTTGATACCATTTATTTTCTTTTAAATTGTGGCCCTACCTCCATTATTTTAAACACACACAAGAACATGCTTTTTATAAAGATTATGTACCTCGTAATTTTTTTTAATAATTATAATGTAACGTGGATAGTTTTTTTTCCCCTCCAATTATAAGGGTGTTTTCAAATCAATTTACAATTTCAATTGAAACTAAATACATATTAGACATTGATATAATGCATTTTAAAAAATTTAATAAAGTTTGGTGGAGAATTATCTCAAGATTTGAATTCATACAAAAATAGAGCAAAATTCCTTGGTCACAAACAACCTTTTAAAATTCATTAAGCATTTAAAAAGTGTTTTTAAATTTTTTTTAATTATTTTTTATGATTTTGAATCATTTTAATGTACTCATGTTAAAAATAAATTTCAAAAAAATTATAAAAAATATTATTTTAAAGTATTTTTAAATAAAAAATATTTTAAAAAATAATTTCTATCACAATTTCAAAAACTATCTATATAAATGCAAAAACTTTAGTTGAATATTTTGATTTTTAATAAATACATTTCTCAGACATTCTTGTTCCTCTTTTTATATTGGCACTGGTTATCCAACTTGAATTTGAACGGTTAGATTTGTTACTTAAGAGTGTTTCCAGACGCGCGTTTTAAAAAAATTTAAATTTTTTTTACTATAAATTAAATTTTTTTATTATAAATTAATTTTTTTTATGTTTTGGATCATTTTGATGTGTTAATTTTTAAAAATAATTTTTAAAAAATAAAAAAAATATCATTTTAATATATTTTAACATAAAAATAAATACTTTATTCAGGCTATTAAATTGTTTGATTGGCATACAAAATTCAATCCTTCACTGAAAGTTTCAGTATTTTACCTTCTTTTACGCAAAACTTTAGAAAACAAAGCACAGAAAGGCCTTTAAACAATTCTTTAGCCTTCGCCACTTATCTTATTTACAAAGCATGCATGCTGCTCACTTGATGAAAGCTTGCAAAATAAAATAAACAGGGGCAAATGGTTGGCATAGTTTAGTTTAGAACGAGAAAAATTACAACCTTGTGTACCTAGTTTAGTGTGTGTGTGTGTATAATCTTAAGCATCATTATTTAGTTTTATTTTTAACAATTTACAAAATTAATATTATATACATAAATATGTAATCCTAATTTCTTTGTGCAATTATCTTAATTTGCTATCTACTAGTATAATGAAACATGTTCTAACAGGTCAATTTAGACACTATGGTTATAAACAGAGTTATTTTATTTAGACCATCAATATAATTTATCCTATCAAATTTAAATAACATGGCAAATCAACTTAGTTAGACCTAATCAATTTTTAATTTTTTTTATTAAAAAGATATTGTTTCAGTTTTTTTTTTCTTAAAAAAACTGTCTAAAATGATTTTTTTTAGAGAGATAAAAACAAAAAAATTAATAAATAGATTAACCTATCAAACTCAAACTCATGATTTAAACCTTTAACCGTGTCATGGTTAGGCCAGGTTTCAAAACACTGAAGTTTTTTCATATATATATTGATGAAAATTGAATGAAAGCTTTTCAACAGAGGCAGAAAAGAAAACAAAAAAGAATTAAACTTTTATAAAGACAACTAGATTATTGCAACCATCTACCTCCTTTTGTTTCGAATATTGAAATAAAATTGAAAGGAAAAACGATGGAGGTTAACCATTCAACTAGATTTGTGGTAAAAAGAAAAGAAAGATATGGATTCGAAGAATTAATTTAAGAAAGTAAGGATATGAGATATTGTTTCTATCACTTCTTGGATCCATCCCTCAATCCTTGCATGCCGAGAGTTCTTTCAATATGCTATATTGATTATTTATTTTCAAGCATTAATTTACATTAAACAAGGGAATTAAGGTGAACTGTTTTAAATTATCTCATGAGTAAATATCAATACTTATATATTTGATTTACCGTTAACATCTATAAATGTGAAAAAGAAATCGAATTTCTTATTTATTTAGTTCATTATGATATTACAATTCAATGACGTCTTTTAATTTCTCATAGTAGTCAACTTCAAAATCATTAGAAATCAATACCTTAATACAAATCTTAATGTTATATATTTTTCTACCCTGACCGTACTCTTCAATATAAAACACATGTCTATTTATAAAATACTCATTATAGCACTTCATTTTTCTTTCGGAATCTAAACTTAGTAAATTCAAAGTAACACTAGCATTCTCTTCCAATTGATAAACCCAATACATGAATTATAACTATTAACAGTTAATGAGAAATGTATAACAAAATTAAGTATCCCGAGTGATGAGAATAATTAAATAGCCCTTACAAGTATTCTAAACCACGTGAAAAATTATTCATTTTATAACCGAAAAATTTGAGTTTCAGTTAGCTGTGAGTTTTTGAACAGTAAAAATTGATGTGTTGCCAATAAAGAATTCAACAACCTATTAGTTTATGATAGTATAAGAGATAAATTTTTCAAAAGAAATGACATGTTAAGTATTATACTCATTGAATAAAAGGTCTCAGTTCATCGCAGTTAAATAACACATAATTATGTGCTTGCCTGAATTTTATTTCTATCAAACATCTTCCACTCGTAACATTTTTTAGGTGCGGGTCATTTAGGATGAGACAATATTGACAAGTTCCTGCCCGAAGACACTTCCCCACTGTCATCATGCCTTGGAACGCGGTTGATTCTTGTTCTTAAGTGAGGCTTGAAATAATATGATATAAATGTTGAGATCTCTTCAACAATATAAGCCTTGCATATCAAAACATCAACATGTGTCTTGGGTTTTACTTTACTCTTAAGATTGAACAAGTACTTGTATAAAATTAAATAAATGTTTTGAATTAAAAAAAAAGATGATAGAATTTTAATTACGATGCATGTATAATATCTAATCTCTTGAATGGATACATATATCTATATTGGGTCGGGCCTCCAACTTTTTTTTTCAAATTATAAATGTATAGGTAAATGCTCCATTGAGTTGTGGAGAAAATATCATTTTAAGTTTGTAGATTGTCTGGATGATATTTCTTTCAAGCCTCTCTATGTGTTGTGTTTGCAACTTGTTGGAGCATATATCTCTAAAGAAATGACTGATCTCCGTGAGTGCACCCCATATCTCCTTTGTTATAAATCCCGGTAAGATAATGGAATGAATGTTTACATAAATATATGACTGTCATGGCTCTTCATTCCATACAATCTGCAATCCTCTAAACTAACCAATTTAAAGCATGTCCATCAGTAAAACACAGACTCTTAAGCCATCGGTAGACAAGTAATTGTGCATTCTTGTCGAAGGCTAAACTTGCTTTGAGCTTTGTAATCCATGATCCATCATAAACCAACTCCATGTTTTTACAATGACAAAACATATATCCATTCTAGCCTTAATGTTATCCTTTGACTTCCCTTTCATGTTTATAACCATGTTAAAAATATTTTCAAACACGTTTTTTTCAATGTGCATGACATTAATGTTATGATGAAGAAGATTGGTCTTCCAATAAGAAAGTTTCCTGAAAATTCTTTGCTTTATTCAATTACAAGTTAAACCAAAACCAGGAAACTTCTGCTTACTAGATTGAAAACCAAACACAATGTCATCATATTAAGACACCACGTCATACAATTCTTCACTCGATAGTAATGACGGTGCAATATTTCTTTCAACTCTACCAACAAAGAAGTTATTTTTGTACTTGTGATCTACTGGTAAGAATTGTCGATGGCAATAAAAAAAGACGTTTTACCACCATTTGTTATTGTGAAGGCTTTGTTATTTTCTATAAAGTATGAACATGCTAATTTTTCATGTGTGATCCAACTAGAAATCATTAACAATCGATAGCAAAGTTGTCTTTATCTGAAAATTATGTTTCCTCGATACATCATAAGTAAAAACCTCGCATGTTTACAACTGTTTCAACTCATCAATCAACAATCATAGACAAACATCTATATTTTAACCCGAACTATTAGGACCGGGTATGACCATAAGTAAAAACATAAACTCCAGCTTTATACCTATCTCCAATGGCAAGTTGTAAATCGTAAGTATTGTCAGCTAATAAGAATAGGAAGCATCAAATGACTCGAATGGATTGAACCTGTCTGTACATAACCCAAGACACACGTTTCTTGATTCCACTGAAAACCAATGATGCAACCTATTAAAATGTTTCCAAACTTCATCATCAGAAGGGTACACCATCACTCCATCCACCATATCATGTGAATGATGTCATATTATGCGTTCAACAATCTTTGAAGATATGAATAACCTTTGTAGTCTATGTGTGATTGGGAAGTATCTAATTTTTCTATGTACAACAAGAATCCTTCTCCTGCTAGTTTTGGGTTTATAACAAGTATGCCTAAATGTTCTACACTCAGTCAACTCTGTATTTTTAAGGTAGTACAACATGCAGAAGTTTAGACACATGTTATTTTTTTGGTATCCTAGGTCAAGGGGTTTCATCGTAGATATAGCAGTATAAAAGTTCTCTTTTAGCTTATTCCTTTAAGGTAAAATACTTTTCTCTCATTCCACAATTCTATCATAACCAGTCTTGCTTAACTTATGATTTGACTTGATGATGAACACTTATGCAATGATTAATAATTTACTGTGATTTGGCACCCATCCTATAATGGTTCGTCAAAATATTTTAAAAGATCAAAAACATGGAAGAGTCTACATTAGGTTCTTTATTTGCGATTGGATATTCATTGGCACGACCCTGATTCATTCTCATCGTATTCATAGTCATATTCCTATAAGGATTACGATTGTCATCTACAACTTCATGCACGTTTCTAGAACTAGAAATTGACATAGTCATCATTTCTACTATGGTTTTGTAAGGAACATATGGTTCTCTATGTGCAAACCAACACAAATATTTCTCCATGAACGTTTTTTTGTAGAAGATGTATCGTTACAACATCTAAATCAAGAAACTTTTTATTTTCACACCTCTTATATGAACATCTAATACCGGCATACCGTCTCCACTAATATTTCAAGGATTAAATAGTGTGTGATTAATAAACCCTGAATTCCATTATAATAATCCATCTTAATCAACCATTTAGGTGAATCTCGATACATCCATGAACAATCATTCATTACTTATATCAAATTAAACTTATATAAAATATTGATGACAACATGTATTAATGAATTATGTAAACTAAATAAATTAGTTAACATTGATTTAACTCAAACTTATTCAATATATTTGAATAATACTTTTAATTCATTATCAATTTTTCATATAAATTCAAATTTCTATATATTTACCAAATTCCTGAACTCAATAATAAAATTGAAAAAATATAAAACATACTCGTTAAATAAGTCATTATTTATTTTATCATAAAAGACCTAAGTCACAAATTTAAAATAAATTTTAACAATTTACAAACAAATATAATTTTACAAAATCTCAAACAAACCCTAACATTTATAAATCATACATTTATACAACAAACTTCTATGAAAAAAAGTTATAAAATAAGTAAACATTCAAACAAAATACATATATTACAAAAATATACAATAAAAATTAACATTTTAAAATTGAGTTCAAATAAAAAATTGGTAGTTTTGCTTACTTGAAGTGGAGAATCCTCAATAAAATTTGAACCAAAACAAAAATGCTAACAAACTAAGTATTGGGGTGACCGAATTTATGGTGAGAGGTTGATTTGTGATAAAATTAGGAGGGCAGGGGGTGCTATTTGTTTGTTGCAGAGCTGGGATGAAAAAGAACAAATGGGAGATTGGGAGAGTAGGGTCGCTCTCTAGATCATAAATTAAATATTATAGATAGATTTACTGATGAACTTCACCAACAAGTTAATTTTGTCGGTCATTATATCTGTCAAAATAACATGTCATTGTATTTTGTTTTTTTATTGGTTTTTTCTATTGTAATTCTCTCGATATATATTGATGAAATATTTTTATCGGTGCTTACCAATTGATAAAGTGAAAGAATATAGCGTGGGTAAAGTTCAATGTAATCTACTGACAAAATTTTTCTGTTGATGTTTTTGTTTGTATTTATCAATTTTCTGGTAGTGTTATTTATGTTAATCTTTTTTTAAAATTTTATTTCTGTCTATATTTTATTTTTTTATAGAGTAAATAATGAAAAATATTTTCAGAATACTTTAAAATTTCTCAATTAAGCTTAATTTATTTACAAATTCATAAATTAATCTAAATTTCTAAGATTGATAGACCCACGGTATCAAAGGGGTGTCATCTAATCACTCGCACGGGGCGTCTTGAAAGAGCAAAATGAAGGTGAATTCTTTTTGCT
>Ga0325401_1006983_pt1 | contig 10960 bp, 10 predicted proteins | sample PopdelMetagenome_FD_205666 | JGI IMG/M metagenome (GOLD analysis project Ga0325401, IMG submission 205666) | Populus deltoides microbial communities from Bellville, Georgia, United States - Xylem-PdKOR-R2 | ecosystem: Host-associated > Plants > Phyllosphere > Stem > Wood/Secondary xylem | place...
ATGCGGCTCGAGGGGGCAGCCGGCTGAGGCCCTGTGGAGGAGCTCGGCGGGGCGAGGCGCATCCGTGCCACCGTCGGGCCATGAGACGTGACGGGTACGACGAGTGGGCCTTCGTCGAGCGTGAGCCCGAGCGCGAGCGCCGTCGCGAGTCCGAGCCGGACCGGGTGACGCACCTGGTCTTCGTGGACGGCCGGCTGGTCGAGACGTGGACCGAGCCGGTCGAGGGGTCGCGGTGGGAGGCGCTCACCCAGAGGTGGGACGAGCCCCGGCGACCTGACCCGCCCCCGCGGCCGCCGCAGCACGTCCAGGTGCTCACCTGGCTCGACGAGGTGTGCGGCGGGCGTGCCGCGGTGCTCGACCTCGCCGAGGAGCGGCTCGTGGACGACGGCAGCGACCTGCCGGACACGGGCGACCGGGCCGCGCAGCAGCGCCTCGCCGAGACGTGGTCGGTGCTCGAGCGGGTCACCGCCCGGGGCCTGGCCGGGGAGGCCGCGGTGGCGCTGCGCAGGGCGCTGGTGCGGACGTGGGAGCGCGACCCGTGGGCGGTGACGTCGCCGCCGACCCCGGAGCACCTCGCCGGAGGGTTGCTGTGGGCGGTCGGCAAGGCCAACCTGCTGCTCCACCCGGCCAGCCCGCTCACCCAGCGCGAGCTGGGCGAGCAGATCGGCCTGCGGGGTCCGCTGTCGAGCAGCGGCCACCTCGTGGTCCACGCGCTGGGCGGCCGGGTCCACCACTGGTCCGAGCCGTTCGGCGTGCCCCGTCTGACCCCGCTCGGTCACCCCGACCTGCTGGTGTCGGGCGTGCGCCGGCGGCTGGTGCGACTGCGCGACCGGGCGCTCGCCGACGCCGAGGCGGGCGCGGCGTGACGCCAGGTCACCCGCGCAGCAGGAACCCCTCGTCGACCAGCTCGCGCACGACCGGCAGCTGGTCCTCGCGCAGGGCCTCGGCGTCGAGGTCGAGCAGCTCGGCGAGGGCGTCGAGGATCGCGCCGACCGGCAGGTCGCCGTCGCAGGCGCCGACGAAGCCGGCGGTGACGGTGTCGGCGGTGCGCGCCCGGCGGAAACCGCGCTGCTGGCGCAGCACGATCGACTCGGGGTCCTCGGCACCGGCGGCACCCACCGTCTCCTGCACGACGTCGACGCGCAGGGTCAGGGTGTCGCCGGGACCGACGGCCGGGTCGGCGGCCAGCCAGTCGCCGATGGCCGGCGCGATCGGCTGCTCGACGTCGTAGGGCCACTCCCACAGCGCGTGGCGCGCGGTGCCTCCGATGCCCCCGGCGCGGCCGGCGGCGCGCAGGTTGATCCAGCCGAAGCCGATCGCCTCGACGCCCTGCTCCTCCAGCCAGGACAGCCAGGTGTCGTAGCGGCGGTGGTACTCCCCGCCGTCACCGCCCGTGGTCGGGTGGTGGCCGGAGTCCTTCAGCCACAGCTCGACGTACGCCGCCGGGTCGAGGGTCTCGCGCTGCACGACGAGGGCGTCGCAGGCGGGGTCGAGCCAGTCGGCGAGCCGCTCGTCCCAGCTCCGGTCGCGGTGGACGACCCAGTTGGCCAGCACCTGGCACACCCCGCCGTCGGTGAGGTGGGTCGGTGCGGCCCGCACGATGTCCTCCACGACCCGGTCGCCGGGCAGCCCGGAGTCGCGGTAGACCAGCCGCTCCCCCGTCGCCGGGGAGATGACGAACGGCGGGTTGGTGGCGATCAGGTCGAACCGCTCGCCGCGGACCGGCTCGAAGAAGGAGCCGTCGCGCACCTCGACGCGGTCGCCCACCTCGTTGAGGGCGGCGTTGAACCGGGTGATCCCGAGGGCGCGCTGGTTGACGTCGGTGGCCACCACGCTGCGGGCATGGGTCGCGAGGTGCAGCGCCTGCACCCCGCAGCCGGTGCCCAGGTCGAGCGCCCGGCCGACCGGGGCGCGCAGCGTGAGCTGCGCCAGGGAGGTCGAGGCTGGACTGATGCCGAGCACGTGGTCCGCGCCGACGCGCTGGGCCATCCCGTCGAGGCCGGGCGTCAGGTCGCTGACGACCCACAGGTCGACGTCGTCGGAGGAGTACGGCCGCACGTCGAGCCGGGCTGCCACCTCGCTCACCGAGCGGTCGAGCACGCCCTCGGCGACCAGCCGGTCGACGAGCCCCGGCAGCGCGGCGTCGGCCGCGTCGGCGGACACCGTCGTCTGCAGCAGGAAGAGCCGGGTCAGCGTGGCCAGCGGGCCGGTGTCACGGGCGGTGCGCCGCAGCGCGGGCGTCGTCTCGTTGCGCAGCAGCGCGCCGTCGGCGACGTCGCCGAGCAGCTCGCGCACGGCGTCGACGGTGAAGTCGGCCGTGAGGAGCGCCTCGCGGAGCTTGCGGGGCAGGTCGGGGGACGTCTCACGCACGTGAGCAGCCTAGGCAGCCACCACCGCTGGTCGAGCAGTGAGGAGCTCCAGCGACGAGCGTCGTCGAGACCTGGGGAGGGGTCTCGACGACGCTCGCTGGAGCTCGCTGCTCGACCAGCGGGCCGGGCGTCAGAGGGCGCTCGTCGTCGCGGGCTCGTCGTCCCCGATCACCGACGAGCGGCGCTTGGAGACGTAGACCGCGGCGGCGATGCCGACGGCGGCGAGCACCGCGATGAGGATGCGGAGCACGTCGTTCTCGCTGTCGCCGTAGGACAGCTGCACGATCGCGGCGACGATGAGCAGCGAGACCAGGTTCATCACCTTGAGCAGCGGGTTGATGGCCGGGCCGGCGGTGTCCTTGAACGGGTCGCCGACGGTGTCGCCGATGACGGTGGCCTCGTGGGCCGGGGACCCCTTGCCGCCGTGGTTGCCGTCCTCGACGAGCTTCTTCGCGTTGTCCCACGCGCCGCCCGCGTTGGCCAGGAAGACCGCCATCAGCGTGCCGGTCGCGATCGCGCCGGCGAGGAAGCCGGCCAGCGGCGCGACGCCGAGCCCGAAGCCGACGGCCACCGGGGCCAAAATCGCGAGGATGCCGGGCGTCGCGAGCTCGCGCAGCGAGTCGCGGGTGACGATGTCGACCACGCGGCCGTACTCCGGACGGCCGGTGCCCTCCATGATCCCGGGGATCTCGCGGAACTGGCGGCGCACCTCGTAGACCACCGCGCCGGCCGCGCGGCCGACGGCGTTGATCGCGAGCCCGGAGAAGAGGAAGACCACGCTCGCGCCGAGGAGCGCACCCACCAGCACCTTGGCGTCGAAGACGACGAAGGTGAGGTAGAAGTCGAGCCCGCCCGCGGTGACCGCGTCGCCCAGCGACTCGGCGTACGCCGACAGCGCGTCCTGGGTGTAGGACGCGAACAGCGCGCTCGCCGCGAGCACGGCGGTCGCGATGGCGATGCCCTTGGTGATCGCCTTGGTGGTGTTGCCGACGGCGTCGAGCTCGGTGAGGATCTGCGCGCCCTCGGGGCTGACGTCGCCCGACATCTCGGCGATGCCCTGGGCGTTGTCGGACACCGGACCGAAGGTGTCCATCGCGACGATGACGCCGACGGTGGTGAGCAGGCCGCAGCCGGCCAGTGCCACGGCGAAGAGCGCGAACTGCCCGCCGACGAGCGCCGCCCCGAACACCGCGGCGCCGATGACGAGCGCCGTGTAGACCGCGGACTCGAAGCCGACCGAGAGGCCCGACAGGATCACGGTCGCGGCGCCGGTGAGCGAGGTGCGGCCGACGTCCTTGACCGGGCGGAAGTCGGTGCCGGTGAAGTAGCCGGTGAGCGCGAGGATCGCGGCGGCCAGGACGATGCCGATGACGACGGCGACCGAGGCCATCACGCGCGGGCTGGCGTCGGGGGCGCCCGAGACGTCGATGCCGAACTCCGCCCAGTCGCCGGGCAGGTAGAGGAAGGCGATGAGGACCGAGCCGACGGCGCCGATGGCCGCGGAGATGTAGAAGGCGCGGTTGATGGTGGTGAGGCCGTTCTCGCCGGCGCGGGGCTTGGTGATGAAGACGCCGACGATCGCGCTGAGCGCGCCCATCGCGGGCACGAGCAGCGGGAAGACGAGGCCCTTGTCGCCGAAGGCCTGCGAGCCGAGGATCAGCGCCGCGACCAGCGTGACGGCGTACGACTCGAAGAGGTCGGCCGCCATGCCCGCGCAGTCGCCGACGTTGTCACCGACGTTGTCGGCGATGGTCGCGGCGTTGCGCGGGTCGTCCTCGGGGATGTTGTTCTCGACCTTGCCGACCAGGTCGGCCCCGACGTCGGCGGCCTTGGTGAAGATGCCGCCGCCGACGCGCATGAACATCGCGAGCAGCGCCGCACCGAAGCCGAAGCCCTCGAGCACCTTGGGCGCGTCGCCCTGGAAGAGCAGCACCACGACGCTGGCGCCGAGCAGCCCCAGCCCGACGGTGAGCATGCCGACCATCGCGCCGGTGCGCAGGCCGATGTTCATCGCCGGGTCGCGACCCTCGGACTCGGCGGCCGCGGCCACGCGGAGGTTGGCCCGCACGGCCAGGGACATGCCGAGGTAGCCGACGGCGGCGGAGAACCCGGCGCCGATGAGGAAGAAGACGGAGCGGAAGATCCGCACCAGCGTCGCGTTGTCGGCGTCGCCGACCGGGAGCACCAGCAGGGCCACGAACGCGATCGCCGCGAAGACCGCGAGCGTGCGGAACTGGCGCTGGAGGTAGGCGTCGGCGCCCTCCTGCACGGCCTGCGCGATGGTCCGCATGTTCTGCGTGCCCTCGCCCGCGGCGAGGACCTCCTTGCGGAACATCGCCCCGAAGCCGAGGGCGACCAGCGAGAGCAGCGCCACGACGAGGACCAGGACGAGGTTGCCGCCGCCGACGTCGAGGGTGGTGTCGATCGCCAACGGGGAGAGGGAGGGGTGAGACCCGGCCATGCGAACTCCTCTGTGAGTCAGGTCGTGCTCGGTCCGGTGCGGGACCGCGCACCCGGGACGAGCCCGAGATGTGAGGAGGTGGCCCCGGGTCGCGGAACGAGCCGGAGTCTACGCACGGGTGGCGTACGTCACACGAAACGTGTGACGTGGACCACGTCGTGTCGCTGCAGGTTTCGCCTCGCAGGGTGAGGAGGCGTGCCGGAACCCCTCACCCGGTACGGGTCAGGGGCGGGAGTGCGGGCCGGGAGGCCCGAGGGCTCAGCGCGCGGCGAGCGCGCCGTCGGCCGAGTCGTGGATGACGAAGACCTTGGCCAGGCCGGTGATCCGGAAGATCTTCAGCAGTCGGTCCTGGGTGCAGATGAGCTGCAGAGAGCCGTCGTGGGCGCGGACCTTCTTCAAGCCGCCGACCAGGACGCCGAGACCGGTGGAGTCGAGGAACTCGACGGCCTCCATGTCGACGATGATGTCGTAGGTGCCGGCCGCGACCAGCTCGGTGATCTTGTCGCGCAGCTTGGGAGCGGTGTAGACGTCGATCTCGCCGCCGACGGCGATGATGGTCGCTCCGTCGACCTCGTTGGTCGCAAGCGTCAGGTCCACGATGTACTCCCTGGGGGGTCCGGGCGGCGCTCAGCCAGGGACCACGTCGACCCCGTGCCACACGCCAGCACAATGAAACCACGTCGACCCGAGACGCGTGCAAAGGTCGCTCACATGGACCGAGTGACCCCTTCGACGGGGTCCACCTTGCCAGAGCCACCCTGAGCCCGACCTCGCGAGCCCTGCCTCCGGACCGCCCGTCCGGCCGTCCGTCGGTGGCGTGTGCCAACCTCGCCGGGTGCGTCTGCCGCTGCCCTCCGACGAGCGGCTCACCCACCTCGAGGTGCTGCCGGCCCGCGCCGCCCGTCACGCCCCGTGGCCGGAGTGGGCGGCGCCCGAGGTCGTCTCGGCGTACGCCGCCCGCGGGGTGCGCGAGCCGTGGGTGCACCAGGTCGTCGCGGCCGACGCCGCCCACGCGGGCCAGCACGTCGTGCTCGCGACCGGCACCGCCTCCGGCAAGTCGCTGGCCTACCAGCTGCCCGCGCTGAGCGCCGCCCTCACGGCCCGCGGGCCTCGTGGTCAGCGCGGCGCGACGACGCTCTACCTCGCCCCCACCAAGGCGCTCGCCCAGGACCAGCTGGCCGGGCTGCGCGAGCTCGGCCTCGACGTGCGCGTGACGACCCACGACGGCGACAGCAGCCGCGAGCAGCGGGAGTGGTCGCGCGAGCAGGGCGAGTACGTCCTCACCAACCCCGACATGCTCCACCACTCGCTGCTGCCCGGGCACGAGCGCTGGCGCCGGTTCTTCGCGCAGCTGCGCTACGTCGTGGTCGACGAGTGCCACCACTACCGAGGCGTCTTCGGCGCCCACGTCTCGGCGGTGCTGCGGCGGCTGCGGCGCGTCTGCGCGGCGTACGGCGCCCACCCGACGTTCGTGCTCGCCTCGGCGACCGTCGCCGAGCCCGAGGCGCACGCGGGACGCCTCACCGGGCTCGACGTCCTCCCCGTGACCGGCGACGCCTCGCCGCACGGCGAGGTGTCGATCGCGCTCTGGCAGCCCAGGCTGACCTCCGGCACCGGCGAGAACGACGCGCCGCTGCGCCGGGCCGCCTCCTCCGAGGCCGCCGACCTGATGACCGACCTGGTCGTGGCGGGCCGGCGCACGCTCGCCTTCGTGCGCTCGCGTCGCGGGGCCGAGCAGATCGCCCTGACCGCGGCGCGGCTGCTGGGCGAGGTCGACCCGTCGCTGCCCGACCGGGTCGCGTCCTACCGCGGCGGATACCTCCCCGAGGAGCGGCGCGAGCTGGAGCGCGCCCTGCGCGCGGGCGACCTGCTGGGCCTCGCCGCGACCAGCGCCCTCGAGCTCGGCATCGACGTCAGCGGGCTCGACGCCGTGCTGCTGGCCGGCTTCCCGGGCACCCGGGCGGCGTTCTGGCAGCAGGTCGGACGCGCCGGTCGCGACGGCGGCGACGCGCTCGGCGTCCTCATCGCCCGCGACGACCCCCTCGACACCTATCTCGTGACCCACCCCGAGGCCCTGCTCGGCACGCCCGTCGAGGCCACGGTGTTCGACCCCGGCAACCCCTACGTCCTCGGGCCGCACCTGTGCGCTGCTGCGGCCGAGATCCCGTTGACCGAGGCGGCCCTGCCGCTGTTCGGACCGACGGCGCGCGCCGTCGCCGACCGGCTGACCGAGTCCGGGCTGCTGCGCCGACGTGCGCAGGGGTGGTTCTGGACCGACCGACGCCGCGCCAGCGACCTCGCCGACATCCGCTCCGCCGGCGGCGCCCCGGTGAGCCTCGTCGAGGCCGGCACGGGCCGGGTGGTCGGCACCGTCGACGCGGCGGGCGCGCACTCGACCGCGCACGAGGGCGCGGTCTACCTCCACCGCGGCGAGACCTGGCTCGTCGAGTCGCTCGACCTCGACGAGCACCTCGCGGTCATCGCCCGCACCGACGTGCCGTGGTCGACCAGCGCCCGCGAGACCACCGACATCTCCGTCGTCGCCGAGCGCGACCACCGCGCCTGGGGCGGGGGACCCGGCGGCTGCCGGCTGTCGTTCGGCGAGGTCGACGTGACCCACCAGGTCGTCTCCTTCCAGCGGCGCCGACAACCGGGCGGCGAGGTGATGGGTGAGGAGCCCCTCGACCTGCCGCCGCGCACCCTGCGGACCTCCTCGGTGTGGTGGACCGTGCCGGCCGAGGCCCTCGAGGACGCCGGCCTCACGGCGCGCGACCTGCCTGGATCGGCGCACGCCGCCGAGCACTGCTCGATCGGTCTGCTCCCGCTGTTCGCGACCTGCGACCGCTGGGACATCGGCGGCGTCTCGACCGCGATGCACCCCGACACCGGCCGGCTCACCGTCTTCGTCTACGACGGTCACCCGGGCGGCGCGGGGTTCGCCGAGCGGGGCTTCCACGCCGCCCGCGAGTGGCTGGACGCGACCCGGGAGACCATCGCGGCGTGCGAGTGCGCCGAGGGGTGCCCCTCGTGCGTGCAGTCGCCCAAGTGCGGCAACGGCAACGAGCCCCTCGACAAGGAGGGCGCACTGCGCCTGCTCGACGTGCTGCTCGCCTGAGGGCGAGCGGCTGGCCCTCTCCCTCATCGGCGTCGGTCACCCGGCCGGTCCTGCTCGGGCCTCGGCCTCGAGGTCGTGCGTCTGGCCCAGCCACCGCGGACCGTCGACCTCCACCCGCACCCGCACGTCGGTGCCGGCGCCGGACGGCGAGGCGGTGCACGACACGACCTCGGCGCCGTTGGCCGAGGCGACGTCCACCGCCGCGCCGCACGGGTCGCCGCCCTCGCCGCCGGTGTGCGCCCCGGCGAGAGCGGCGAGGTCGGCGGCCGACTGCGCCACGCGGTGGGCGTGGACCATCGCGCCGACCACCCCGAGGGCGGCGCCCAGCACGAGGAGCAGGCCCAGCACCCCCGACGCGGCCAGGGTCGCCGAGCCGCGCTCGCCCCGGCGCCGTCGGTTCACGGTGGAGCCGCCTCGTCCAGCGCGACCGCCTCGGCCCGCAGCCGGGGCGCCGGGAGGTGCCCGAAGAGCCCGCCCGGCCCCGCGACCCGGCCGGTCACCACGACCCGCACCTGGGCGCCGTCCCGGGTGACGCTGACCGCGCTGCCCGCCGGGGCGACCTCGAGACCGCGCGCGATCGCGGCGCCCTCCTCGTCGCCCCGGGCCACGGCGCGGGCGGTCTCGCGAGCCGCGTCGACCACCCGCACCTGCGCGGCACCGACGACGAGGAGCCACATCAGCCCCATCGTGACGGCGACGAGCAGCGGCAGCACCATGGCCAGCTCGGCCGTCGCCGCGCCCCGCTCCCCGCGCCCCGCGCGTCTGCCAGGCCCCCGGGACCGGCACCGCACCGGTCTCAGCCGATCCCGAGCAGACCGAGCACGTGGTCGTAGAGCAGCTTGAGCAGCTTGTCTCCGAAGCCGCCGGTGAGCAGCTTGTAGAGCAGGCCGGCCAGGCCCGCGCCGGCCGCGGTGCCGACGGCGTACTCCGCGGTCGTGATGCCGCGCTCGTCGGCGCAGCGGGCCGCGGAACGGGCTGCCGAGCGGGTGGCGATGACGGTGGACAGGGACATGAGGACTCCTCGTGACGGGCCACGGGATGCGGCCGACAGGTCCGAGGCTGCCGCCCCGGAGAGCGCCACGAGGGGCCTCGGCGCGAGACTGTGGAGAGCGCGCTCGACCGGTCTGCCTGTGGACGGCTGGGGGACGGCTGGAGGACGAGAAGCCGACCGCAAGGCGGCCGGAATGCGGCCGCAAGGCCTGCTCCCTGGCGTCGCCGCCATGAGCACCCACACCGACGACCACCCCGCGCAGATCCGTCTCGCCGGCCAGGCCGCAGCACCCGGCGGCCCCTGCGACATGACGGGGATGTTCGTGATGCACCACGCGTTCCGCCGCGACCTGCCCCGCTTCACCGCGGCGGCCCGGTCGACCCCGCTCGACGACGCCGCGACCTGGTCGGCGCTGCGCCGGCGCTGGGACGACTTCGCCCGCGAGCTGCACCACCACCACACCAAGGAGGACGAGGCGATCTGGCCGCTGCTGCTCGAGCGCGTCGACGCCGCCGGAGACCACGAGGCGCGCGCCGTCCTGACCGACATGGAGGCCGAGCACTCCTCGATCGACCCGCTCCTCGCGCAGGTCGAGACGTCGCTGGCGCAGCTGACCTCGGCCTCACGGGGCCCCGCGCACCGCGACCTGCTCGTCTCGGCGTTCACCGACCTCACCGAGCTCCTCGACCAGCACCTCGCGCACGAGGAGCGCGCCGCCATCCCGGTCATCCAGGAGCGGATCACCGCCCAGGAGTGGGCGCACCTGGAGGCGACCGCGCTGCGGGCGAAGGGCACACCGCGGCAGATGGTGTTCCTCCTCGCGTGGGCCGCCGGAGGGCTGCCCGACGAGGTGCTGGCCCGGCTGCTCGACGGCGCGCCGCTGCCGGTGCGGATCCTGCTGAGGCTCGGTCGCCGCGGCTACGCGCGGTCCAACCAGCGGGCCTTCGCCCACGTCGCCTGACCGCGGCCTCAGAGCCCGAGCTCGGTGAGCAGCCCGGCGACGACCGGCACGATGCCGATCAGGACGAACGCCGGCAGCAGGCACAGCCCGAGCGGCACCGCTGCCTTCACGCCGACCGCCCGGGCCCGGTCCTCGACGTCGGCGCGGGCCCCGCGGGCCAGGTCGTCGGCGAGCCGCTCGACGGTCGCGACCACCGGGGCGCCGGTGCGCTGGGCCCGGCCCATCGCCCGGCCCAGCGGGCCGAGCGCGGGGTCGGTGGCGAGCTCGGACCACACCTGGACCGGGTCGAGGCCGAGACGCAGCCGCGGCACCACCTCGGCCAGCCGGGCCGACGCCGGACCGGGCAGGGCGTCGGCGACGACGGCCAGCGCCTCCGTCGGCGACCGCCCGGACCGGAGCGAGTCCGCGAGCAACCCGACCACGTGCGGCAGCTCGCGCACCGCGGCCTCACGGTCCCGGCGCGCGTGAGCCGGCTCGGCGCGCGCGATCACGACCCAGGTCGCGGCACCGGCCAGGGGCGCGGCCACCGCTCCCGCCGCACCGCCGAGGAAGGCCCACACGGCGGCCCCGGCCAGCACGACCCACAGCAGCCGCCAACGGCGCAGCCAGTCGGCACCGGTGTCCGGAGCGTCGACCACGGCCGGTGGGGCGACCGGCGCGGGCAGGCGAGGCGCCGCAGGCAGCGCGAGTGCCACGGCCAGCGCTACCGCGACGGCCGTGAGCAGGACCGGACCGTTCACCGAGCACCGTCCACGTCCCGGGCCAGCGACTCGATCCACCACAGGCCGCCCAGGCCGAACGTGAGACCGGCAGCGAGACACAGCCACCCCGCCGGCGTCGCGAGCAGGAAGCCGAGCGGGTCTCCGCCGACGCCGGAGCCCATGGCCAGCGCAGCGACGGGGAGGGCGGCGACCAGCCGGGCGGTCGCCCGGGCCGAGGCGAGCTCACCGTCCACCACGCGTCGGGTCGCCCGCGCGGCCACCAGGTCGCGGGCCACGCGGTCGACCGCGTCGGCGAGGCCCTGGCCCGTCCGGTGGGCGACGTGCCACGCCGCGGCGAGCAG
>Ga0325401_1006984_pt1 | contig 10960 bp, 4 predicted proteins | sample PopdelMetagenome_FD_205666 | JGI IMG/M metagenome (GOLD analysis project Ga0325401, IMG submission 205666) | Populus deltoides microbial communities from Bellville, Georgia, United States - Xylem-PdKOR-R2 | ecosystem: Host-associated > Plants > Phyllosphere > Stem > Wood/Secondary xylem | place...
CTTACTGAATCAATACTGAGCCGTACGGGTTGAACTGAAGCCTACCTTTGCTGGTAGTTCACGTAAGAAACCCTGATGTCAATTCCCAAATTTGCGGCTTCACGCTCCTTTCACACCGAGCTGAAAGCAAGAATCAACAACTACTTCGCTGAGGCGGGTAAGTCTACAACGGGCGATACTAGCTTGTTTATTAAGGCTGTTCTTTTGACCACTGCTTTCGCAGCGCTCTATGTACACCTCGTCTTTCTAACGCCGCCCGCATGGTTGGCTCTTGCTGAATGTGCGCTGCTAGGTTTTATCGGGGCGGCTATCGGCTTCAATGTGATGCACGACGGCGCGCACGGCAGCTTTAGCAAGTCGAAGTGGATTAATCAGTTTGCGGCCTTTACGCTGAATGTAATGGGTGGCAACAGCTTCATGTGGAATATGAAGCACAACCTCATTCACCACATGTATACCAACGTGGATGGGGTCGACGATGACATTGATGCGCAGCCTTGGTTACGCTTGAGCAGTACCCAGCCACGCTATAAGCTACACCGCTTTCAACACCTCTATTTCTGGTTTTTCTACGCCCTGCTTTTCATCGCCTGGATCTTCTTCATGGATTACCAGAAGTACTTCAAAGGTAAGATCGGTGCCATGCCCATTAAAAAGATGACAGCCACCGACGAATCCGTTTTCTGGGGTTTCAAGGCGCTGCACCTAGGTCTGTTCGTAGCACTGCCAATCTATATGGTTGGTTTTGTGAGCTGGTTGTTAGGGTTTTTAGTATTCATGGCTGTGGCCGGCTTCACGCTCAGCATCGTGTTCCAGTTAGCACACACCGTCGAGCACACCGCTTTCCCAATGCCTGACGAAATCACGCACAAGCTAGAAGACGAATGGGCCATCCATCAGATTCGGACCACTGCCAACTTTGCTACCGATAACAAGATCATTAGCTGGCTAGTAGGTGGGCTGAACTTCCAAGTAGAGCATCACTTGTTTCCAACGATTTCGCACGTGCATTATCCAGCCCTGAACAAGATCATTAAGCAGGCCTGCGCAGAATTTGGCGTTGAATACAACGAGTACCCGAAAATGCGCTACGCGGTAGCGTCGCACGTAGCGTATCTGCGCGAGATGGGACGGAAATAACAATCTGCTTCTGGCTCAAAGATTCACTAAAAAGGCCTTCCCACTACTGGGAAGGCCTTTTTAGTTATAGACAGAGTTGTCATGCTTAATTCTGCACAATCAATCTGTTTGTCGCTATTTCCGTCGATGGAATCGGCCATATATACCTAGGGGTACCTGGGGGTACAGCACTAATATTGCCTTTGCCTGGAATAGTGGCATTCAGACGCATGATGTCGAAGTTGCGGATACCTTCTCCTAGGAATTCTATGCGTCTTTCTAGTAAGATGTTATCTACCGTTGCTTGGGTGTACGCAGTACCATTAGAGCGCGTCCGCACTGCGTTCAGTAAAGCCAATGCCTGTGCATCATTAGCGCCATTTACCCGAGAACGAGCTTCCGCCAAATTGAGTAATACCTCCGCATAACGGATAACAGGTGCTGGATCCAAAAATGGGGTAGGGCTAGAGTACTTCTTTAAGTAAGAAGCTCCGTTATACACCGTTACCCAGTTAACGCGCCGAGTATCATTAGCAGCCCAAGCTGGGTTAGCTAGTATACCATTTGCATTAAGGTAGAATTCTCCCGTACCGCCTGCCGATTGTGGTAAGTTAGGTAAGTAATAGTTGCCTAACTGATTCTGTGTACCAGGTGTGTTCTGAGCTGTAAAAGGAAAACTCAGAATGCTCTCAGTAGTGGTTTGTGAAGGAAAGACGTTGGTTACCGAAGGACTCAGCACATGTTGTACGCCAGTGGTTGCTGTAAAAGGCGCCGTTTTTGAGACAATCCTGTCCGCTGTTGTGATGACATCGCTATAGCGGCCCATCGACAAGTATACCCGCGTTTTTAGCGCGATAGCCGTGTTGCGGTGTGCTCTAGTACTTGGGGCTGTGGCCGTCGGGTACGTGAGTGGAAGGTTGTCTTCGGCATATTGCAGATCATCCAGAATCTGAGCATATACTTCCGCTACTGTGCTACGCGCCAAGTCATTGCCGGGCAATGAGGCTTCGGCCTTAAGGCGCAAGGGCAAGCCAGGGTTGTTTCCACTGTTATCAGCATAAGGTTTGGCATACAGCTGAAGCAATGCATAGTAGCTCAAAGCCCGTAAAAATCGAGCTTCTGCTTTATACTGGTTCGCCGTTGTAGTGGAATAATCAGCAGGGAAAACAGGCGCTACGAATTTAGCCGAGTTAGCATCCATGCCGTCCAGAAACACGTTGATCTGGTTGATGGCGTTGTACGCATACTCCCACGTGTTGATAACGTCGTTCTGAGAGGTTTCCGTCAGCGTATGATTCCATACCAGCTGAGCCGTGATGGAATTAGAAGTACGGTTGATGAAGTCATCAGCGCGAACGTCGCCATACACCTGATAACGGCCACCGTAGAAGTTGCCGTTTTTAACAGCGGCGTACAGCCCATTTACTTGTAAGCTAATCCGAGCTGGTGTGTCAAACACAACTAGGTTAGAGAAGATAGTGGTAGGCTGCGGGTCCAGTAAATCAGTCTGGCAGGAGAAAGCTCCTATTGCTAGGAACGCTGAACAAACTGCTACTGTAACTTTATTTTTTATGGCTATTTTCATTAGAAAGCTACTGTTAGAAACCAATATTGAACCCAACTGTGTACGTTCTAGCCTGCCCAACGGAGTTGCGGTCAACACCTACGCCGGTGTTACTATTGGCACCGCTTGCGTTTGATGAAATTTCTGGGTCAATGCCTTTGTATTTGGTCAGCAAAGCGGCGTTCTGAACCTGAACGTATAGGCGGGCGCTAGCAATGCCTAGGCGTTTTGCTACTGGTGAGGCCAATGAGTAACCTAGGGATACGTTGCGCAGGCGAACAAAATCGCCCTTTTCAACATTCGACGACATAACCAGCGCCGAGCCATTTGACACGTTGTCGCCATAAACTACCCGAGGCCATTTGGCATTCGTGTGTTCTGGCGTCCAACGATCTAGAATATCTACATCGTTGTTCCAGTAGCGCTGATCGTGCAAACCAGCTTTGGTACCGTTGTAGATATAGTTGCCACCCGAGTACTGAATGAAGATACCTAGGTCGAAATTTTTGAATGTGAAGGTGTTATCAAAGCCTCCGTACCATTTAGGCAGTACGTTGTAATACTCGCCATCAGCTAGCTGCGTGGGACCAGCAACATTTTGACCATCTAGCGTAGTCCAACCAGTAGAGCCCGCTGGGGTGCCTAGATGATTATACTGTACAGGAATAGTATTAATTACTTTACCATCAGCATCCTTTATCTTCTTAGCAATCATCCGTTGCCCATTGTCGGGGTTTACACCCAAAGAAGTTACAGCCAGAATAGAGCCTATTGGTCTGCCCTTCTCCGTGTAGTTGACAGTCTCCGAGCCTGATGTAGCCGTACCGAGGCGTTGTCCCTCCGTAGCCAACACTAGTACTTCATTCTTGAGTGTCGTTAGGTTGCCGCTTATCGTCCAAGTAAAGTTCTTTTTCTGAACTGCGTTGTAGCGGAGGTTAAGCTCAATTCCCGAATTACGCATAGAACCCACGTTCGCCTGAATGTAGTTGGCATTCGTAACACCAGGGAAGGGAACGCCCCGCGAAGGAGCCAATGGTACGTTCAGAATAAGGTCGTCAATAGTGGTGCGGTAGTAAGCAAAATCACCTTGGATTTTGTCTTGCAGTAAGCCGAAAGACAAGCCAACATCAGTTTTCTTGCTGCTTTCCCAAGTTAGGTCTGGATTGCCAGCTCCACTAAATGCCAGTGTAGCAGCGCTAGCGTAGAGACCAGATGAGTACGACCGCAGGAAGCCGTAATCATCAACACCTTGGATGTTACCTACTTCACCGTAGCTGCCCGTAAACTTAAAAAAGCTGATAGGAGTTAACAGAGAAGAGTTTTTCCAAAAGTTTTCTTCTGAGATAATGTAGCCTGCACCAGCTCCATAGAAGTTGCCCCATTTCTTAGCGAAAGCAGAATAGCCGTCACGGCGGGCGTTGAAGGAAATCAGGTATTTTTTGGCAAAATCGTAGGTAAGGCGGCCGAAGTACGATACTAAGTAGTTGTCAGTTTGTAGATTACCAGCTACTGCAATGTTGGTGAAGTTACCTTGATAAGAATCAAACAAGTTATCAGCAGCTTGTGTACGTTGAGCACCCCAGCGTTGAATCTGAGTACGTTGTTGTTCGCCTCCAACCAAAAGCGAGATGTTATGATTCTCAGCAATAGTACGGTCGTACTGCACTGTATTCTGCCAGTTCCAACGCTTATTCGTACGATAGTAATTAGTTGCCGAACCTCCCAAACTGAAGCCATCGCCTCCAAGAGCTGTCTGGAACGACTTATCCTCAAAACCAACGTTATTGATACCGTAACTTGTGCGGATATTTAGTCCTTTCAGAAGTTCCCAATTGGCATAAACGCTGCCCTGGATTTCATTGCTTTCCGAGGTGTAATCGTTGTACATGAGGTCAACCACCGGATTGTAATAAGTAGGTCCTAGGGGTGGGACGGGTGACGAAGCTGATGCTGGTGGCGCAGGACCAACGTTAGCACCAGAGCCAACATAGGCACCACTGAGATTAGGTGTGCCATCCGGATTGTAAGCCGCAATGTTAGGCGGCAACACTAGTGGAGCACGGCCTAAGCCCGCGATGCTGAAGGCTGAACCACTCAATGAACCTGAATTTGGGGCAGAGTTATAACTATTGGAATAAGCCACGCGGGCACCAATCGTGAAGTTCTTGTATACCTTGTGATCAACATTCAAACGTGCAGATGCCCGTTTGAATTGGTTATTTTCTAGCATACCCTTCTGGTTGGTGTAACCTACCGAAGCATAAAAGTTAGTTTTCTCAGTACCACCGGAGAAACTCACATTGTTAGAAGTAGAAAAACCTGTGCGATAGATATAGTCGTACCAACGTGTATCGACTAGGCTGCCGTCTGGATTATAAGAGGGAAGAAATCCTTCTATGTTGTTACCAACCCCACCAGCAGCTACTCGGTTTGCATTAAGGTTGCGCACAGCCTCGTTCTTGATGCTCATATAATCCTGAGCGCCTAGTAAATCATACAAACGCACTGGTTTAGTCCAACCTGCCCAAGAATCTAAAGTCACACGGCTCTGGCCTTTTTTGCCTTTTTTCGTAGTTACCAGGATAACTCCATTGGAAGCTCGCGAGCCGTAGATAGCAGCCGATGCCGCGTCCTTCAACACTTCAATACTTTCGATGTCATTGGGATTGACATTGCTAAGTGGGTTATTCGGTGCGTTTGTAGCTGAGTTGTCACCGCTATAGGCTGGAATACCGTCAATGACATACAAGGGAGAGGAACTGAGGCTAATAGAGTTTACTCCTCGGATGCGGACAACTGGCGGGTTGTTCAATACACCATTCGGAGTCGTGATATTAACACCTGGTGCCCGGCCTTGTAATGCTTGCTCAAAGCTCTGCACAGGCTTCTGTGCAATCTCCGTCCCAGCAATAGTCGAAATAGATCCAGTTAATTCGCGTCTAGATACTGTAGCTCCATAACCAACTACTACGACCTCATCTAGTCCTGTTGCACTAGCAGCTAGCGTAACATTAATAGTAGATTCATTGCCGACAGTAACCGTCTTCGATTCGTAGCCTATAGAGGAATAAATCAAAGCGGTAGCTGAAGCTGGTACTTCCAAGGAGTAAATACCCTCTGCATTGGTGGAGGCTCCAAGCGAAGTACCGCGTACCACTACTGTAACACCAGGCAATCCGACGCCATCAGCCCCAGATACTTTACCGGAAATAGCACGGGCTTGGGCCCTCAATTCATGGCCTGCCAGCACGAGTATCGTAAGCAGGCATAGCAGTAGAATTTTCCTCATGTAATGAAAATTGAGTTGATTGAGAAATATGCAAAAAACTTGACCAATTACGCATGTTAATTTAAAAATAGCAAGTACGAATGTTGTTATTTTTAAATAAGTAGCTCAAAAGCTGTAGGTGATTGTCGATTTGTGTAGAAAAAAGTAGACCCTATTATTTGAGGTATAGTGTCGATAAACATTGCTATTTACCAGATAAACACTTTAATTCTAAGGGTATATTTTCTATAAATAGCTAAAAATGACAAATATGTATGTTTGGCGACATCATGAATTATAAAAAGATAAATTATGAATGTTTTGGAACACCTGTAAATGCAATAGGATGATGTTGAGATCAATGATAGATGTTGCCACCGATCTTAGAATTGTACATATCAGCCATGGTAAAGAAAAATTTCAACCAGAATTCTTAATAAGCAATGACTGCTTGTAGGTAAACTGTATACTGAACCTAGCAATTCGATAAGATACTGTGGTAGCTGTACTGAGGAGGATAATTCAATAGTAGCATGCTCAAATAGCATATCTAGTTAATTAGATAACTCACTTGGTTGAAAGACGAACTCGTAGATAGCTGGCAAATTGATCGGTATTGATAACATGATGTAATATAGCATATCATGTTCTTTTCTCGTGACGTGATTTATTATCATCTCTCAGCAGCTTGAACTGCGGCTCTTTCCAAGTGCATGCTATTTTTCTTGCCCCAAATTTTATATCTTTGCGCCCCCGTCAAGGTGATGGGGTCTGAGGCTGAGCCTCAGATAGTTACTTAACAACGCGTGCCGACTATTGGCCCTAGGTCGGAACGTGTATGGTCAGGGCCAAATGCAACATGGCAGAATTAGCAGACAACTTCGATTGGGACAACGTCGGTGCCAATAGCTTCGGCGGTAACTACAGCGCTGACGAGCGTGCCCGCATGGAACAGATGTACGGCGATACGCTGACGACTGTCCAGGAAGAAGAAGTAGTAAAAGGTACCGTAGTAGGTATTACCGACCGCGACGTAATCCTGAACATTGGTTTCAAATCCGACGGTCTTGTGCCTTTGTCGGAATTCCGCGACTTGCCCGACCTGAAGGTTGGTGACCAAGTAGAGGTATTCATCGAAGACCAAGAAGACCTGAATGGCCAGTTGATCCTTTCGCGTAAGAAGGCAAAGATCAAGCAGGCTTGGAAAGCTATTTACGACGCACTGGAGAATGACACCGTATTGGAAGGCGTAGTAAAGCGTCGGACCAAAGGTGGTCTTATTATGGAGCTTGATGGCGTAGAAGCCTTCTTGCCCGGCTCGCAAATCGACGTGAAGCCTATCCGTGACTTCGACATTTATGTAGGTCGTCGTATGGAGGTGAAAGTGGTAAAAATCAACGCCGCTTTCGACAACGTGGTTGTTTCGCACAAAGTGCTCATCGAGAAGGACCTCGAGAAGCAGCGCGAAGCCATCCTCAACAACCTGGAGAAAGGCCAGATCCTCGAAGGCGTTATCAAGAACATGACGAACTTCGGCGTGTTCATCGACCTCGGTGGCGTCGACGGCCTGCTGCACATCACCGATATCTCATGGGGCCGTATTGCGCACCCAAGCGAAGTGTTGCAGCTAGATCAGAAGTTGAACGTAGTAGTTCTTGACTTCGACGAAGCGAAGAAGCGTATCAGCCTCGGCTTAAAGCAACTGACCCCGCACCCATGGGATTCGCTGCCTGCCGATATGGGCGTAGGCTCGAAAGTGAAAGGCCGCATCGTGAACGTTGCCGATTACGGCGCATTCATGGAAATCATTCCTGGCGTAGAAGGCCTCATCCACGTTTCAGAAATGAGCTGGAGCCAGCACTTGCGCAATCCGCAAGACTTCATCAAGCAGGGTGACACGGTAGAAGCGCAGATCCTGACGCTCGACCGCGAAGACCGCAAGATGAGCCTAGGTATTAAGCAGCTGACCGAAGATCCATGGACCCGCGGTGATTTCGCTACGAAGTACGCTGTAGGTACCAAGCACAACGGTCTGGTGCGTAACCTGACCAACTTCGGCCTGTTCGTAGAACTGGAAGAAGGTGTTGACGGCCTCGTGCACGTTTCGGACTTGTCGTGGACCAAGAAGATCAAGCATCCTTCGGAAGTTGTGAAGGTAGGTGACCGTCTGGACGTGCTTGTGCTCGAACTGGACGTGGCTAACCGTCGCTTGGCCCTAGGTCATAAGCAACTGGAGGAAAACCCCTGGGATACGTTCCAGACGGTATTCACACCTGGCTCGGTACACCGTGCTACCATTACCGAGAAGAACGACCGTGGCGCGGTGCTAGAGTTGCCTTACGGCATCGAAGGCTTCGCTTATCCGAAGTCGCTCGTGAAGGAAGATGGCTCGAACGCTGAGAACGGCGAAACCCTCGACTTCCGCGTAGTCGAATTCTCGAAAGACGACCGTCGCATCGTGCTGTCGCACTCGGCTGCTTATGGCCAACAGCCACAGGAGGACGATCGTAATTCGAAGTTTGCTAAGAAGAAGCCTGCCACTGGTCAACCAACCGGTGCTCCTCAGGGCGACAGCAAGCAGAACGACGCGAAGAAGCCTGCTCCAGCTGAGCGTTCAACATTAGGTGACCTAGACGCTCTGAGCGCTCTGCGTGACCGGATGATGGGCGATGAGCGTCAGGCTGGTGAGCAGAAACTGCAAGCACAGGTTGACAAGAAGGCTCCAGCTCCGGCTGCTGAAGGTGGCATCCTCTCAAGCGTAGCGAATGCTGCTTCGGCTGCTTTCGAGAAAGCGAAAGAAGTAGCCAGCGACGCAGTGGATGCTGCTACGCACACAACTGCTTTTGAGAAAGCCAAAGAAGTAGCTGGTGATGTAGTAGACCGTGCTAAGCACCTGCTCGACACGGACGAAGACGCGAAGAAAGACGGTGAGCAAGCTTAATTAGCTCACCCCTTAGATAAAAAGGCTCCGGAACAACCGGAGCCTTTTTTATTAAAAAGCATTGTACTCTTTGCAATTTCTTCGTGCAGAAGGCCAATGAATTAAGTTTATTTATGATAAAAAAGCGCGCTAGGTTTGGCAAAAGAGACCTAAACCTGTAAGTTTGCGTCCTCATTCTGGTGACGTGACCGAGTGGCTAGGTAGAGGTCTGCAAAACCTCCTACAGCGGTTCGAATCCGCTCGTCACCTCTCTTTTTAGTTCCTGTTTTTAGTAGCTCAGTGCCCCGGTTGATTAGCCCCAACCGGGGTTTTTGTTTTCTAGCGCTTTGCTCCTGTTATGGAGAGTATCTTACAGGAACTGAAAGCCGGCATTACGTAAGGGAAAAAGCGTTTTCAGCTAAGAAAACATAATCCTTACATTTAAGAAAATCGTACAAGCGGGCTACACAATACGCTTTTCTCCCTTCCTCAAGCACCTCTACCTTTATGAAGATTGTTGATCTGCGTACTATGCGCGGCCCAAGTTACTGGTCAGTAAAACATTACAAATTGATTGTAATGAAAGTTGACCTGGAGGATTTTGCTAATGTATGGTCGGATACCATCCCGGGGTTAGATACGCGCATTGCCCGCTTTTTTCCTGCCATGGGTGCACCGCAGTCTGGTGCTGACGCCAAGAAGTATGCGGCCAAGTATCCACCGCTCACGCAAGAGCAAATTGCCGATGGCGAACCGCTAGGGCTTCTCATTCAGCATGTGGCACTAGAGCTACAGCGCATGGCGGGTATGCCGGTATACTGGGGTAAGTCATATCCGGCGCGGGAAGAAGGAGTGGAATTTGTAGTGTTTGCCTACCAAGAAGAACGCGCAGGGCGGGCCGCCGCCGAAGCCGCCGTGCAAATTGTAGAGGCGCTGTGCCGAGACCAGGAGGTTGACTTGCAACCTATTATCAGTGAACTGCACGAAATTCGAGAAGATGAGTTTTTTGGCCCTAGCACATGGAGTATTGTTGCAGAGGCCGCCTCGCGCAATATCCCCTACATCCAGCTTAAAAACACTTCCATCATCCAGCTAGGATATGGTTGCAATCAGAAGCGTATTCAAGCCACTACTTCGTCGAGAACATCATACTTCGCAGTTGAAATTGCTGGTAACAAGAGAAAAACCAAAGCCATGCTGCATGACGCAGGTGTACCGGTACCAATTGGCACTACGGTTTACTCACCTACTGGCTTGCAAGATGCCGTTGAGGAGCTAGGTTACCCGCTCGTGACGAAGCCACTCGATGGCAACCACGGCAAGGGTGCAACGATCAAGATTAAGAACTGGGAAGAAGCTCTAGTAGGGCTCAAGGCGGCGCAGGAGTACTCACGCGCGGTAATTGTCGAGCGTTACGTAGAAGGAGATGATTATCGCTTGTTAGTCGTGAATGGTAAGCTCATTGCCGCCGCAAAACGGACGCCAGCCGCCGTGGTAGGCGACGGGTCTAGCACCATCCAACAGCTGATTGAGCAAGTTAACACGGACCCTCGTCGGGGCATCGGACATGAAAAGGTGCTTACTCAGATCAAAGCAGATCAGCACACAATAGATCTATTGGCCGGGCAAGACTTGACCTTGGAATCTGTGCTGCCAGCTGGTAAGACGGTATACCTAAAGAGTACAGCCAATATTAGTACGGGCGGCACCGCAACGGACGTGACAGATTTAGTAGACCCGTACAACGTGCTGCTTGCCGAACGTGTGGCGGGAATCATTGGACTGGATATCTGCGGCATCGACCTCCTGACGAGTGATATTGCCATTCCCTTAAACGAAACCAGAGGTGCGGTTATCGAAGTGAATGCCGCCCCGGGTTTCCGAATGCATATCTCGCCAACCGACGGTTTGCCGCGCAACGTGGCCGCCCCGGTGGTAGACATGCTGTTCCCGCCTGGCTCTACAGCCCGCATTCCACTTATTGCCATTACGGGTACAAATGGTAAAACCACAACCACACGCTTGATAGCGCACATCGTGGCCTCTAAAGGCTACAAGGTTGGGTTTACAACCACAGATGGCGTTTATA
>Ga0325401_1006985_pt1 | contig 10959 bp, 7 predicted proteins | sample PopdelMetagenome_FD_205666 | JGI IMG/M metagenome (GOLD analysis project Ga0325401, IMG submission 205666) | Populus deltoides microbial communities from Bellville, Georgia, United States - Xylem-PdKOR-R2 | ecosystem: Host-associated > Plants > Phyllosphere > Stem > Wood/Secondary xylem | place...
CTGCTAGTGGCCCCCAAGCCACTAGTGGGGGCATTTCATGCTTCTCCCGTCTGGGTCGCCTCGTTTGTGGTCGGCATGGCTTTGCTCATTGCGCAAGCCTTTCTGACGGCTGTACTGCTGGCGGCTGGGCAGTTACGAACGTACGTCAAGCTAACAGTTGCGCTCAGCGTGCTGGGGGTAGGGGCAGCGGCCGTGGTACTGGTTAGGGGAGGAACGGTGCAACAAGGGTTGCTCGCCTACCTGCTGGGCCAAGGGCTGGTTATCTTACCGACTTTCTTGCTGGCGCATTGGCACGGGTTGTTGCCCCGGTTGGAAGGGCCCATAAGCCGAGGAGCGGTGCGGGGGCTAGGGCAGTTTCTGTTGATGGCCATGAGCGTGCTGCTATTCAGCTACGCCGTTAATTTCGAGCTGCGCAACGTGCTCATTCAGCGTTTCCCCCTGGCCCAGGTGGATCTGTGGCAGGCCGTGGCCAAACTCTCCGACAACTACACCATGGTGTTTTCGGCCCTGATGAGTAGCGTGTACTACCCGCGGCTGGCCGCTTTGACCGGGCAACCCGTTAAGCTTCAGGTGTACGTGCGTACGCTCGTGCAGCTGGTGGCCATATTGGCCGCAGTTGGGCTCGGAGTTGTTTTTCTGCTGCGGGGCTGGCTGCTCAAATTGCTTTTTGACGCCCATTTCGCGGCGGCTCGCGACTTGCTGTGGCCGCAGTTGCTCGGCGACTGGGCCAAGTTCCTGACCTGGATGCTGCTGTTCTTGCTCATGGCGCAGGCGCGCGTGGGGCGCTACGTAGCCGTGCAAGCCGGGTCAGCGGCGCTGTACGCAGGTTTGTTGGCTTGGCTGCTGCCGCGCTACGGGTTGCTAGGCGTGTCGTTGGCACATGCCGCGCGGTTTGGGTTGCTGCTGCTGGGGTGCGGCATTTACTTTCGGCGGTATCTACGTTCTGACGCATGAAAGAAGCTAGCTTGCCGCAAGCCGATCAAATGAGCGCCCGTACGTTGCCACTGGTTACCATTGTGGCGTTGTGCTACAATCACGCGCCTTTTTTGGTCGAAGCGCTTAATTCGATTCTGGCTCAAACCTATCCGCATCTGGAAGTTATCCTTGTCGACGACGCTAGCACAGATAGTAGTGTTGCCATTTTAAAACAATACGCCGCGGCGCATCCCACCTGGCAGTTGCTGCTGCTTCCGCACAACATCGGCAACTGCGCCGCCTTCAACCAGGCGTACCGCCAGTCGAAAGGAGCATTCTTGATTGACTTTGCCACCGACGATGTGCTGCTGCCCGAGCGGGTGACTCAGCAAGTGGCCGCCTTTCAAAAACTTGGCGCCGCGTACGGTGTGGTGTATTCGGATGCCGAATTGATCGATGCAAACTCCCAGTTTGTGCGTCACCACTATCGGCGCGAGGCGAATGGGCAACTGCATCCGCGCCCGGCTTCCGGCGACGTCTTTGCCGATGTGCTAAGCCGGTACTTCATCAGCACGCCTACCATGCTCATGCGCCGCGCCACGCTCGATGACCTAGGTGGTTACGACGAAACGCTGGCCTACGAGGACTTTGATTTTTGGGTGCGGGCCGCTCGTACTTGGCGTTTTTACTTCCTCGACGCCGTAACAACCCGCAAGCGTCTGCACTCGGCTGCCATGTCGCGCCGCGGCTATCGACCCAACGACCCCTACCTAGCTTCCACGATTCGGATTTGCCAGAAGGCACTTGTCCTGTGCCGCACGCCCGCCGAGAAAGCTGCCCTGACCATCCGATTGCGCTGGGAGCTGCGCCAGGCCGTGCGCTGGCGCAATTTCCGTGAAGCGCAAGAGCTGTATAAACTTCTACAACAGACCACGCGCCCCCGCCTGCTCGATTGGCTGCTGAGTAAGGTGAAATGGAAAAAGTAAGGTGGTGAAATAGTGAGTTGTGAAACGAACATTAACAACTTGGAAAACAGTGGTTGGCCTCTAAAAAGCCGCCTTGTTTTTGTAACCTAAGTTGTACAGCCAAGTATGCCAACATCTCACCATCTCACCTCGTACAGTGTCACCTTGCCAGATTCTGCTACCGGATAGCGCTTCGGAAAGCGGACTAGCACGTCTTGCTCCGAGTAGCGAATAAGCTTGCGGGTGAGTTCGTCATTCGTGAGGGTGCTGCGGTTGAGCAGTAGCCACGCGCGCTGTCCTGGCGCTAGCTGCACCGAATCGGCGGCGCTGTAGCGGCGGAAGGTGAGCCCCGGTGGAACGCGGTAGCCAAAGTAAAAATCGTAATTGTCGATCAAGAAATTGTCCACAAACACTACGCCGCGCGCAGGGGCTTGCAAGTGCTGGCGGATGATGCGATTTTGATCGAAGTGCGAGGAAACCGTAGGCTTACGCATAAAATACACCGGACGAATGGCCGTGCATAGCCCCACCGCTAGCAATGCCATACTCGCAAACGCAGTAGTCCCGACGGCCGATTTGTTACGATTTGCCCACCACGCAGCGCCCCAAAAGTAGAGACTTAAACCGCCGTAAATCAAGGAGACGCTGCTCCGAACCCAGGCGGCGGCAGCTAGCATAACCAGCCCTAAAAGCCAGCCCCCACGGCCCGTTTGCACAAAGTTGCGGAGGCCAAAACCAGCTGCCAAGCACAAAGGCGGCAGCAGGGGCGTCGTCATGCGTGGCAGCAGCGTGATGGGGTTGTATTGGCTCAACGAGGTGCTCCCCAGCCAATAAAATGCGAGTGTGCTGAAGGCGAGGCCTAGCCAAAAGCTAGCTTCCGTATTAGCGCTCGGCGCCGACTGCTTGCCCAGCAACGCCGCTACGGCCAATGCTAGCGCGCCTCCCAAACCAGTAGCCACGAAGAACGCAAGGGGCTGCCAAGTGATGCGCGCCAGCAACGCCGCGCGGTTACCCGCCAGATAGTTGCCTTCTTTCAGAAACTCATTGGTGTGCTCAATGAGGTGAATGCGGTACAAAGCGTCGTTGGTATAGTGCTGGTAGAAAGCGAGGTAGCCAACCAACAAAAGCGCGCCCACGCCCAACGCCGCCCCCCAGAACGGATAGTTACGCTTGCGGCGCCAGTCGAGGAAGAGTAAATAAGTGTAGAAGGGAAAGTAGTATACCACGGTTTCCTTGCTGAGTAGCGCTGCAAAGGTGAGCAGCGCAAACCCCCCTCCCCAGCGGCCTGCTGCGTGCTCAGATCGACGCCCCACTAGTAAAGCCGCCGTACCAGCCAAACACCAGAACATCAGAATGTTGTCGGGGTATAGGTAGTTGCTTAGGTTGAGGGAAAAGTAGTGCAGCCCTAGCAGCAACATGGCCCCCGACGCTACCAGTGGCTCGCGGCGGCGATACAAGCACCAAAACAGCACGAGGCAGCCTAGCGTGCACAAGAACGGCCATAAGGTGGTTGTAATGATATCGACGCCGAATAAGCGGTACAGCAAAGCCACCGGCGCAAAGATGAGCATCCGTTCGTGCAGCGGATCGTGTAACAAGCCCTGCGGGTCGGGACCTAGGTGGAAGGTGCCCGTGGCAAGCTGGTGGGCGTAGCGCGAGTAAAAATAGTCGTCGATGGCGTAAAGGCCTTCGTGCGTAAGGAAGAAGTAAGCCAACGTAAACAAGCCAACAAGCAGTAGCGTGTAGTTGGGTAGGCGGAGCAAGGATCGGTTCACGAGCACAAAGCAAACAGTTTAAGGGATTGCCAAGAACTTGCCCCGCCAGAATACCTTGTCTGCGCTCAACTGAGTTAGGGCTGTGTCCTCATCAGAAAGTACCCTAGGTCAGCGGAAGGCTAACAAAAAAGGCTCCTGCCATCAGGAGCCTTTAAAACTTAAGTAAACGAAAAGCTGCCCGCAGGTTTTCAGCCATTGGCAGTCGATTGAACAATCCATGCCTCCGATTGGCTAGCTGCCCGCATCCAGTCGGCCATATTGATGGTACGGCAAGGAGTGGTCGTTTTCGAGAGGCCTTTGCAAGCCGCCACTGCCTTATGAATATTCGTGATTAGGGTGTTATAATCAGAAGCGGGGCGAATATGGCCTAGCTTATCTTCGTGAGGGCCATAATAGGTGGCTTTATAGCGAGCACCTAGCAGAGAGATACGGATATCGAATTCGCCCTCAAAATCGGTTATTGTATAAGTCTGCAATAGTATGTAGCGTAAAGTGAGACGAAGTTGGACAAATATAATAGGAGGTGCTGCGGCTATAATGGAATAATAAATAGGTAAAATTGGCTCTTGTAGTAGAAAAGTATAATAATATACTTATTTAACTTTATGTTGAATTGGTAATGGATAATGCGGTTCGTTGCTATGCATATCGTAGTCGACAGCAACGATAGATAGGCAACTATTGTGCCTGCTAGCAATTAAAAGCCGATTTTGTGTTCAAAACGGTTGGGTCAGCTGAATAAAAATTGGATTAGATTACTTTTCTAGGATTAATGGCATGCTGGGTATAAGACAATTACCAAGGAAATAGCCAACTCACGACGAGCATAGTATTTTAATATCCTATAATTTGTATTTAGTTGTTATCTAGTGCCGTGTTAGCTCATTCGGCAGCGCCGTAAGCTAGCTCAACCGTAGCTGATAAGCCTCCTGGTAGCAGCATAACCAAACGCAGGGCTACCTCGCAAAAGCCGAAGTAATGTTGCGCGAAAAAGAGGCATTGTGCGTAAAATTGAGGGTTATTTTTTGCGGCGTCTTCCTCGCCCAGCTTTTGATACCCCGTTACCTACTTGCTATTCTCACGGTTCTTTCGGGTGGTAGTGCTGCCAGCCTTGTTGCTATTGGCAGCGGGCTGTGGCTTGGGCTGTTACTACGAAACCAACGACGACCTTGCTATTACGCAGCTGTTGCGGGGCGCCTCGGCGGGAGCACCCGTTACCGACTTGCACTTGTATTTTCACGGTCTAGCTAAATTATTGGCACTCGGCTACAAAGCCGCGCCGGGTTGGCCTTGGTACGGCTTGGTGCTGTATAGTTTGCTGTACCTAGCTACTGTAGCCGCCTTCGCTGTGCTCGATCAGCTGCTACGTCCGCGCGTGTCGGCGGTTTGGCTGACGTTGGGCCTTGTGCTGTTCTTTGCGGTGGCTTGGTTGGAGCACGGGCTCTGGTTTAACTATAGCCGCGTGCCTATTCTGCTGAGTGGCACGGGCGTACTGCTAGCGGCTCAACTTGGTCGTCATAAGCGGTTTGTCGTGCTCGGCTTGTGCATGGTGGGAGTGGCTTGGCTAATTCGCCCGAGTATGGCAATGCTGGGCTTGCTGGCGGCCGCGCCTGGCGCGTGGTGGCTAGGCGGGAAGCTCGGGGGGCGCGTGTTGGCGCTGGCAGTAGGGGGACTAGTGGTTGGGAGCGTTGCCTTAGCGCTAACCAATACACCCGAAACCGCTACCTACCGCACGCTGGATGTGTTCAAATCCAACCGCAACGATTACCAGCTGTACCACGCCCTGCCGCGCACCTCGGCCGATATACTGGGCGTGCAGGCGCTTGATAATTGGCTGCTTGGTGATTCAGTCACGGTGAACGAAGCGTTCTTTCGGCGTGCCATGCGTTTCGACCTAGGTCGTTTCACGCAGCACCAAGCTCCAATTAAGCTGCGCGTAGTTGGGGCGTTGCTATTGCGAGACTATTTTCCGCTACTGCTCGGGCAAGTGGTGCTGGGCTGGCTGGTGTGGCGGCGCGGCAAGTTGCGTGCTTTCTGGCTAATACAGCTAGCGTACGCAGCCTTGGTGCTGGGGCTAGGCATCGTCCTGAAGCTACCGCCGCGCGTTGGGTTGCCCCTCATGGACTTGTGGGTGCTGAGCAACCTAGCGTATGTGCTTACGTGCGTGAAGCCAAGATTGTCTGCCCGTGCTGTGCGCGTTATGGGTGTGTGTGCGCTGGTGGCTGTGGCATTATATGGTTACAAAACGCTGCACCGCGTCGTGGTTTTGCGGCGTGAGCGTGCGGCCCACGAGGCTTATCTCACCCAAGTACGCCGTATAGTCGACAACCGCATCATCGTAACTGCTGGTTTGGAAACGGCCTACAAGGGCTTGTCGCCTTTCAAGGTTTATGACGTTAGCCAAAGGCCTATACTCAGCCTCGTGGGCTGGACCACGCTCGACCCCGCAAATGCCGCCTTGCGGAAGCAGCTAACCGGTACCCGCGACCTGCCCGTAGCGCTGCAACGCCTAACCAAACGGCCCGATGTGGCGTGGCTGCTCACGCCGCCAATGGCGCGCTTTCTGGCTTATTATCTACCTGCACGCACCGGCCTTAATCATCAAACGTGGCGTTTTAAACCCCAAAGTCGCCTTAGCCCTGATACTCTGCTACCTGAGCTGTACCAAGTAGATGTAAAACCGGTGAAGCAACCGTAAAAGCCAAAATTTTATTTAGGCCAACTGAAAGGTTACTGGCGTATCTCTAGTTACGGGTACTGTACCTTTGGTCTACTTTTTCACAGCCTTATCTCCCGTCGCCATGCTCTCCTCTGCTCTTGCCACTCGCGCCGAGGTGCTCATTTCGCTCGAATCTTTTATTCGCGAGAACATGAGTTCCTTTCTCAAATCCATTGAAGAAAACTGGCAGCCGTCCGACTTCTTGCCGGACTCTCGGCTCGATACTGACGTTTTTTTCAGCGAAGTGAAACTGCTGCGCGAACGTGCCCAAGGGTTGAGCTACGACTTGCTAGCTGTGCTCGTTGGTGATACCATTACGGAAGAAGCTCTACCCAACTACGAATCGTGGTTTCATGATCTGGAGAACCTCGACCGTGGTGACCACTTCAATGGCTGGGGGCAGTGGATTCGGGGGTGGACAGCTGAAGAAAACCGCCACGGCGACCTGCTCAACCGTTACCTCTACCTGACGGGCCGCGTGAACATGCGCGAGTTTGAGAACAGCACCCAGTACCTCATTGCCGATGGTTTCGACCTAGGTACCGGCCGCGACCCATACCGCTCCTTTGTATACACCAGCTATCAGGAAGCGGCTACCAACATCTCGCACCGCCGCGTGGGTACACTAGCCCGCAAAGCCGGCGACGCGCAACTGTCGAAAATTTGCGGCATGATTGCCGGCGACGAAGCCCGTCACGCCCGCGTGTACAAGACCTTCGTGGAGAAGATATTCGAGCTAGATCCATCAGAAATGATGCTGGCTTTCGAAGATATGATGCGCAAGAAGATCGTGATGCCAGCGCACTACATGCGTGAGCTAGGGGTTGAGATGGGTAAAACCTTCGGTCACTTCACCGATGCAGCTCAGCGCATTGGTGTATATACCAGCAACGACTACACCGACATCCTCGAAGACCTGATCCGCGACTGGAAAGTGGAAAAACTCACTGGCTTGAACGAGGCCGCCGAAAAAGCCCGCGACTACGTGGTAGCCCTCCCCGGCCGTTTGCGCCGCGTGGCCGACCGCATGCCGGTACCAAAGCTGGAGTACAAGTTCAAGTGGATCGACTAGTACTGAGTACATTACCTAGCTAGGTAAATTAGGGCTCGAAAATCTATCGCCTCACCAGTGTCTAACGTAGACACTGGCGAGGCGATAGGCTTTTAGGGGTATATCTGTGTTTGCCGCTGATGTCTTACCGCACGGCTACCTTGCTGCGACCTAGTCCAAAAAGTAAACTCACGGAAACCTCTAAGCCACCGGGGCCTATAATTTCAAAGGCCTTTTGGGAAATAGCCGTGCCAGGACCATATCCTGGGATAAACTCAATAGCCGGATGCGGCGTGAGCACCGCGCCATAGCCCAAGGCTACCTGCAACGCATTGCGCCGGTACTGATGATGCCAGCCGCCCCGAAAATGCAGCAAGGTGCTGGAGTTTATGCGGTAGCGTCCTTTTACGCCATTGTCGTCCGTATCTATCTCTATATCAGCAGCGGAGTAGATAAGATTAGTGCCCAGAAACAACTGATTGCGCGTGCGGCTTGGTACGTAAAAGCGGACTCCGGCGCCGAGCTTAGCGCCACTGGTGCCAAGGCCCAGCCCAACGTTAGCATCCAGGGTCGGTTGAAAACGATAGGCCATTTCGAGGCCCGTGGCGTAGGGTGCCCCCCAGCCCAGGGAGATGCCCAGGGTCAGCGGGGGTGGCGTTTCTACTACCTGGTCGCGGGTGGGAGCCGAGTAAGCAGGAGTGCCAGAGGGCCCAGCTGGTGGGAGCGTGTTCAGCTGCTGTTTGGTAGCCGGCCGAAGGGTGTCTGCTGGCGCTGGGGTTTGGGCCCAGGCAACGGAGCTAGTGCCAACCAGCAAGGTCAATAAGCTCCCGGCGAACGAACGAGCTAGGTTCATATAAGCTGTAGTATATCAATGAAATAAATGGACTGAAATTGCGGCTAGTAAGGATAGTGTAATGCTAGTGCTTTGCCGATAACAACGCAAGGCAGAAGACTAGAAATAAAGCAATCATAAAAAAGACCTAGCAGAGCTAGGCCAACAAAAAAAGGCTGGGGTTTTGGCGCCTAGGGTATTTCCCTGCTGCCAAAACCCCAGCCTCACGGTTGGGTTGAACTACGTTACTTTTTTGCCTGATCGGCGTAGGAAACTTGCTGAAATGCCACCCCCGTATCGGGGAGCTTGTAGCGCACAGTGCGCGTGCCACCGCTGGGGCAGCAATTGGGGTCGGCCGGCTTGTAGAGGGGGAAGGAGCGGAGCAGTTCCTGGCCTTGTACCTTGAACACGTCTTGCCCCTGGTAGCCGTCGGCGGCGGGGCCGGTCAGGTCGGGTACGGTGAGGGCTTGACGGCCTTGGTTTAGAAAGCTATAGGCGATTACTTGCCCGTAGGAGCCGCTGCCAGCGTCGGAAACGAAGATGAGCAACTCCGGAAACTTATCGTCGTTGAGGTTAGTAGCTACTACGTCGGTGACGGTGCCGTTTAGTGCTTGCGTGTTGGTTGCTAGGTCACGCCCGTTTTTTTCGGCGCTCAGCAACAATTGGCGTTGGCTACCCTCGCCTTTAGTTTCGACTACAAACCGGTGGTCATCCTCCGTTACTTCCTTCCGAAAGCTGACAGCCGTAGCAGGGGCGGCCGGGGTGGTGCTTTCCGCAGTAGGACTGGTAGCCGCACTGCTGCGAAAAGAGGAACCAGGATCGGCGTTTTCGGTAACGGTGCGTTGAGAGTCGCAGCTAGCTAGACTTACCAAGGCGAGCAAGGTAACCGGCAAAAGGCGGGGGGCGGGTAATTTCATAGCGAGAAAGCAGTATAAAAGCTAGGTCGGCGCCAAGGCCCGACAGCAGCACTAACGCCCCATTGCGCTTGAGGTTACACCCGCAGTAGTGCGTGGTACCTGCTTCGCGCTTCGTTGGACAATTATGCAGGCTAGATGCCGCCCGGCCAGATTTATTACCCAGCCGGGCGGAACTCTCTGCTATTTACGCTGCTTCAGGGCGTGAGACGCACGTAGGGCGCCACATGCTTACGGCACGATCTGCACGCCTTTCCAGAAAGCCACGCGACCTTCGATATGCTTGGCGGCTTCCTTGGTTTCGGGATAATACCAAGCGGCGTCTTTGTTCAGCTCGCCGTCTACGCGCAGGGAGTAGTAGCTGGCGCGGCCCTTCCACGGGCAGCTGGTGTGGGCAATGCTATCCTCGAAATACTCGCGCTTGATGGCATCAGCCGGGAAATAATGATTATTTTCGACGACGATCGTGTCGTCGCTGTCGGCTACGACGGTGTTGTGCCAGATTGCTTTCATGGTGTTCTGAAGGAGCTAGGGGTGAGAAGCTAGGAGCTAGAAGGAGGAAGGGAAATGCAGCGAAAATGCGGATGCTATACCCGTTCGTTGGTACAACAGCCCACAAATCTTCTACCTCCCAGCTTCTCACTCCTAGCTCCTGTACTGAACATTGCTACCGTCTCTGTTGTTCTCCTAGCCTAATCCCTGTCTTATGTCTGCTGGCTTTCGTTTCCGAGATTTTGTGCCTGAGGAATCGCCTGAGAAAGGCTTTGACTCACTTTTTAAGTTATTTATGCAGTTAGTCACCATCACGTCGGGCGACGTGGGGGAGGCGCTATCGTGGCTGTCGCAGCTTGATAAACAATACGGCCTGACCAACAATGACTACGGTATGGGCAACTTCATCGAGGACCTGAAGAAAAAGGGTTACATCGACGAAAATCCCCAGGAAAAAGGTTCGTTCCAGATTACCGCCAAGAGTGAGCAGAAGATCCGCAAAAGTGCTCTAGAAGAGATCTTCGGTAAGCTGAAGAAGGGTAACGCGGGCAACCACCAAACGCCCCATACCGGCCAAGGCGACGAGGCGAGCACCGATATGCGCGAGTTCCGCTTCGGCGACTCACTGGAGCAGATTTCGATGACCGAATCTATCCGCAATGCTCAGCTCAACCACGGCCTCAGCGACGAGTTTATGCTGTCTGAAGGAGACTTGGAAGTGCGCGAAACCGAGCACAAGTCGCAGACTAGCACGGTGTTGATGATTGATATCTCGCACTCCATGATCTTATACGGCGAAGACCGCATCACGCCCGCCAAGAAAGTGGCCATGGCCCTGGCCGAACTGGTAAAACAGAAGTACCCCAAAGACTTCCTCGACGTAATTGTGTTCGGCAATGATGCTTGGGAAATTAAGGTGAAAGACCTGCCATATCTGGAAGTAGGCCCTTACCACACCAACACGGTAGCGGGCTTAGAGCTAGCCCTCGATCTGCTGCGCAAGCGCAAAACGCCGAATAAGCAGATCTTCATGATTACGGACGGCAAACCAACTTGCCTCAAAGAAGCCAATGGCTACTACAAAAATAGCTTCGGCCTCGACCGGAAAGTAGTCAACAAAACCCTGAACCTAGCTGCCTCGGCTCGCCGCCTGAAGGTGCCGATCACGACCTTTATGATTGCCTCGGACCCCTACCTGAAGCAATTCGTAGAGGAGTTTACGCAGGTAAACCAGGGTAAAGCTTACTACAGCAGCCTGCAAGGGCTAGGTCACTTGATCTTTGAAGACTACAAGAA
>Ga0325401_1006986_pt1 | contig 10958 bp, 9 predicted proteins | sample PopdelMetagenome_FD_205666 | JGI IMG/M metagenome (GOLD analysis project Ga0325401, IMG submission 205666) | Populus deltoides microbial communities from Bellville, Georgia, United States - Xylem-PdKOR-R2 | ecosystem: Host-associated > Plants > Phyllosphere > Stem > Wood/Secondary xylem | place...
CCCGCTGGGGCCGCTCGCGGACGAGGCACCCCTCTACGACCGGCCGCATGTGCCGACCGAGCCCCCCGCCCCGCTGGCTGACGCCTATGTCTGTCGAGACATCGCGGGCGACCTCAAGCGGTTGATGGCCTCGCCCGACCTCGCGTCGCGCCGGTGGATCTGGGAGCAGTACGACCACATGGTCGGGGCCGACACCGTCCAGCGCCCCGGCGGCGACGCGGCGGTGGTGCGGGTGCACGGGACGGCCAAGGCGCTGGCGATGACCACCGACTGCACCCCGCGCTACTGCTTCGCCGACCCGGTCGAGGGCGGGCGACAGGCGGTGGCGGAGGCGTGGCGCAACCTGTCCGCGGTCGGCGCGAAGCCGCTGGCGGTGACCAACTGCCTCAACTTCGCCAACCCGCAGGACCCGGCGATCATGGGCCAGATCGTCGGATGCCTGGAGGGGATGAGCGACGCCTGCCGCGCGCTCGACTTCCCGATCGTGTCGGGGAACGTCAGCCTCTACAATCAGTCGAAAGCGACCGGGGGCGGGTCGGCGATCCTGCCGACGCCTGCGATCGGCGGGGTCGGGCTGCTGGCCGATTGGCAGCAAAACTGCACGATCGCGTTCAAGGGGTCGGGCGACATCATCCTCGCGATCGGCGTGCGCGGCGGGCATCTCGGCCAGTCGCTGTGGCTGCGCGAGACGCAGGGGCTGGAGGGACGCGACGCCGGGCCGCCGCCGCCGGTCGACCTCACCGCCGAGCGGCGCGCGGGCGACTTCGTGCGTGCGAGCATCAAGGCCGGGCACCTGTCCGCGTGCCACGACGTGGCGGACGGCGGCGTTGCGGTGGCGATCGCGGAGATGGCGCTGGCGGGGAACGTCGGCGCGATGATCGACCGCAAGCAGCCCTTCCACTGCGCGCGCAGCTTCTTTGCGGAGGATCAGGGCGTCTACATCGTCACCGTCCACGACCACGCGCTGCTCGACTTCTTGGGGGCGGCGCACGCGGCGGGGGTCGAGGCGGAGCCGATGGGGCGGACCGGGGGCAAGCGGCTGATCTTCGAGCGGCCCGACCGCGACGATGTGGTGGCGCTCGACGACCTGCGCGCGGGGCATGAGGGTTTCTTCCCCGCGCTGATGGGCGCGGAGGAGGCTCTGGCGTGAGGGGGAGCCGCCGGTCGTCGGCGGCTCCGGATCGGTTCAGGCGAAGGTGACGCGGGCCCGCACGGAGCCTCGCCGGCGCAGCGCACCGCCGACCAGACCGAAACCGCCGATCATCATCGCCCAGTTCGCGGGCTCAGGCACCGCGGTGCCCGCCAGCGACGCCGAGAAGCGGACGAAGCTGCTATCGTCGTCGAACAGGACCAGCTCGCCCAGGCTGGTCGAAAGCGGCGTGTCGAAGTTCAGGAAGTCGATCGGTCGGTTGGTCACCGGCCCGGCCGGGCCGCGAAGGTCGTATCCGCGCAGGCTGGGGTCGACGACGTCGATCAGGTCGTTCGACCCCGTCTCGGTCAGGCCGACCAGGGAATTGCCGTTGAAGATCGTGATCGAAAAGGCGTTGTAGAGCGCGTCGAAGGTCCCCGACGTGCCGTCGACCGAGAAGTTGAGCGTCCCCGGCGCACTGTTGAACAGGGTCGGGCGCACCGCCGGGCTCGGCTGGAACACGGTATCCGTGTCGGACGTGAGCGAGAAGCTGACCACCGAGCGCGAGAAGTCGTTGCCCGCCAGTGATCCGCTGAGCCGCCCCTTGAAGGTATAGGTGATCGGTTCCGCCTGCGCGGCGGCGGTGCTGAGCAGCATCGCCATCGCCGTAAATATCGTCCGTGTCATCGCTTCGCTCCCGAGCGGCGCAACGCACGATGCGACTCGCGCCGGCAGGGAATGCTTTCCGAAAGGCGCCGGCGGTGTCGTGACCCGGCCGAACGGTTCGTCCGAAGGGCGGGTGATTACACCCCGCGCCGGCCGAACCCGCCACCTAGAGGTCGGCGCTGCACCACCGGGTTGGCTTCGCGTTCGAGCAGCACCAGCGTCTGTTCGAACAAAGGCTTCAACTGCGCGACGGGTTCGAGCGCCTCGTCGGGGGTGTCCTGCATCTCGACCGCGTCGCGGGCGATGTTCTCGATCCGCTCGGCGAGCGCGGCCAGCGGTTCGGCGCCGAACTGGCGCGATTCGCCCTTCAGCGTGTGGGCAGGAATCACCATCGCGGCGGCGTTGCGGGTGCGCATCGCGGCCTCGACCGCGCCGACCGACTTCCACCCGTCCTCGCGGAAATAGCCCAGGATGCGGACGAACCCGGCGCCCAGCTCGCTGCGTGCGCGTGCATAGGCGGTCCAGTCGACCAATGTGCTGCCCTGGAACGTCACCTTGCCACTCCCGTACCTTCGGCCTTCGCCTGTCGGTACCGCGACCAGGGTAAAGAGCGGGTTACGAGTCGCGGTCGAACGGGTTCTTGGGCGCGCGCAGCGTCAGGCGCACCGGCACCGCGCCGAAGTCCAGGTCGCGCCGCATCGAGTTGACGAGGTAGCGTTCGTAGCTGGCGGGAAGCTGATCGACGCGCGTGCCGAAGATCACGAAGCTGGGCGGCCGCGTCTTGACCTGGGTGACGTAACGCATCTTGATCCGCTTGCCGCCGGGTGCGGGCGGCGGGTTGGCCTCGATCGCGCGTTCGAACCAGCGGTTGAGCTCGCCGGTGCCGACCCGGCGGGACCATGCCTCGCGCGTCTCGAACGCCGCGCCGATCAACTGGTCGATGCCACGGCCGGTCATCCCCGACACGGTGATGACGGTGACGCCCTTCACCTGGGACAGGCCGTCCTCCAATGCCGCCTTGACCCCGTTGAACAACGAGGAGGCATTCTCGGCGACGTCCCACTTGTTGAGCGCGATGACGAGCGCACGGCCCTCCTCCAGCACCCGGTCGGCGATGCGCAAATCCTGCGCCTCAAGGCCGAGGGTCGCGTCGAGCAGCAGCACCACGACTTCGGCAAAGTCGACCGCGCGCAAGGCGTCGGCCACCGACAGCTTTTCGAGCTTGTCCTGGACCTTGGCGCGCTTTCGCATCCCGGCGGTGTCGATCAGGCGAACCGCGCGGGTGCCGCCCTTGGGGTCCTGCCACGCCCAGTCGACCGCGATCGAATCGCGGGTGATCCCCGCCTCGGGCCCGGTGATGAGCCGGTCCTGCCCAAGCATCCGGTTGATGAGCGTCGACTTGCCCGCGTTCGGGCGTCCGACGATCGCGAGCTTGAGGATCGCGTCGGGGCTCTCGTCCTCGTCCGGCTCGTCCTCGACGTCCTCGCGTTCGAGATGCGGCAGCAGCGCCTCGAACAGGTCGCCCACCCCTTCACCGTGTTCGGCGGACAGCACGACCGGATCGCCGAAGCCGAGCGCCATCGCCTCGAACACGCCCGCTTCCTGCGCGCGCCCTTCCGCCTTGTTGGCGGCGATGACGATCGGCGTCGTCGATCCCCGCAGCCAGCGGGCGATCTCCTCGTCGAGCGGCACGATGCCGGCGCGCGCGTCGACCAGGAACAGCGCGACGTCCGCCTGCGCGACCGCCGCCTCGGTCTGCTGGCGCATCCGGCCGGGGAGCGACTGGGCGTCGTGATCCTCGTACCCCGCGGTGTCGATGACGCGGAAGTCGAGGCCGAGCAGGTGAGCGTCGCCCTCTCGCCGGTCGCGGGTGACGCCGGGTCGGTCGTCGACCAGCGCCAGCTTCTTGCCGACGAGCCGGTTGAACAGGGTGGACTTGCCGACGTTCGGCCGGCCGACGATCGCGACCGTGGGGAGCTTGGGCATGACGGGGCGCTTAGCGGAACGCGCCCGCCCCGTCACCCCAGCGGAAGCTGGGACCGCTCGCCTCGAGCGGCACGCCTGCGGCGAGCGATCCCAGCCTGCGCTGGGATGACGTGATCGGCCTCACCGCCAGGCGGTGATCGCGCCGGTCTGGTCGAGCGTGTAGAGCGTGTTGTTCGAGACGATCGGCGGCAGCGAGAACGCCGAGCCCGCCGCGAACGGTTCGCCGAGCGCGCCGTCGGTCGGGCTGGCGGAGGCGACCTGCCCGCGTGAGTTGGTCATCATCAGCCGCCCGCCGGCGAGCACCGGGCCGTACCAGTTGATCGGGCCGGAGCGCTTCTTCTCGTTGCGATACCGCGGCAGCTGGGCGATCCAGCGCGCCTTGCCGGTCGACCGGGCGAGGCAGATCAGGCGCGCATCGTCGGTCGCGACGAACAGCCACTCGCCCGCCACCCAGGGGGTCGAGATGCCGGCGAAGCTCTGTTCCCACAAACGTTGCCCGGTAGACAGCTCCAGCGCGACCATGCGCCCGCCCTGCCCCACCGCATAGACGCGGCCGCCGTCGATCACGGGGCTGGCGTCGATGTCCGCCAGGCTCGACACCGAGGTCGAGATGTTGCCCCGCGCCAGTGCGTCCTGCCACAGGCTGAGCCCGTTCTCGTAGCGATAGGCGTTGAGTTCGCCCGACGAGAAGCCGGCGACGATCGACCCCTGGCTGACCGCAGGCGCGCCGACGCCGAACACGCCCTGCGATTCGAGCGTCGCGCCCTTGACCCACTGGACCTGGCCGTTGCCCTGGTCGAGGCTGAAAATCTGGTTGTCCTGGCTCAGCACGAACACCGATCCCTCGGCGACGGTGGGGCTGCCGCGGAGCGGCCCGCCGGGACGCTGGCGCCAGATCTCCTTCCCGTCCGCGGCGTTCAAGGCGACGACGTCGCCCAGCCCGTCGGTGGCGAAGACGCGGCCGTCGTCATAGCTCGCGCCGCCGCCGAAGCGCGCGGTGCGGTTCGCCTTCTGGTCGTTGACGTTCGCGGTCCACAGGCTCGCGCCGGTGTTGGCGTCGAAGGCGTGGACGGTGGCGGTGACGTCGATCACGAACAGCTTGCCCGCCGCCACGACCGGCGCGGCAGCCAGCCGCTCGCGGGTCGAGCCGCCGTCGATCTTCGCGCGCCACAGCCGCTGCGGGGTCGAACCGAGCGCGAGCTGGCCCATCGACTTGGCGGGATTGCCTCCCGGCTGCGCCCAGTCCGCGTTGGGTGCGGGGGCGGGCAGCGTGACGGCGACGTCGGCGATCGTCTTGTCGGTGCTGATGTCGCTTTCGGACGCGAGGATCGACACCCGGTTGCCGACCGTGGGCGTCTTCTTGGGCGCGCCCTTGAAGATCCCGCACCCGCCCAACGCGATCAGCGCCGCGACGGCGACGGTGGTGCGACTGGCGTGCTTCATTCCTGGGGACCCTTGGCTGCTGCACCGGCCGGTGCGGGGGTGGACGCCCCCATCGATCCCGCCATCTGAACGGCGCGTTGACGGATCGTCTCCGGCACGTCGGCATTCGCGCCGATCTGTGCGAACAGGCGCGCGGCGAGGTCCGGCTGGTTGGAACGGAGATACGCGACCGCGAGCATCTCGCCCGCCGAGCCGAAGAACGCGTTGCCGGGCACCGCCAGCGGGCGCAGCCGGTCGATGACGACCTGCGGCTTCAACGTATCGTACTCGGTCGCGGTCTGGCGGATGGTGGCGAGGTCGCGGAACGGCTGCGCCAGCCCGGTGTCGGCGGCGACTGCGGCGAACTTGGCGGCGGCACCCTTCGCGTCGTTGCGGTTGAGCAGGATGTCGGCCTGGGTGAACTGCGCCAGCGCGCGATAGCCATCGCGGCCTGACCCGGCGAGCTCGGCCAGCGGCTTTTCGGCGGCGGGAGTCTGGCCCGAGCCGAGCGCCTGAAACGCGGCCTGGAGCTTCTCGCCCTCCTCGCCCGCCGCGACCGCCTGGCGATGCTGCCAGAACAGATAGCCGCCGAACAGGACCAGCCCGGCCACCAGCGCGCCGATCAGCAGGCGGCCATAGCGTTCCCAGACGGTGGCGAGCTGATCGCGACGCAGCTCCTCGTCGACTTCGCGCAGGAAGGCCTGGTCGGAATGGGGCGATACGGCCAAGGACGGCTCCGGAAGTGGTACAGGCTGAAGCAGGGGCTCTTAGCGCCCGCCGGGCCGAAACGGAAGCGGGTCGCCCGTCCTGACATCACGGGGAGGTCAGGACTTGGGCGCATAGACCTGGTCGGCGGTGGGAAAGGCGCGCGCGCGGACGTCGGCGGCGTAGCGCCCGGCGGCGTCGGAGATCGCTTCGGCCATGTCGCCGTAGCGCTTGACGAAGCGGGGGACGCGCTCGAACAGGCCCAGCATGTCCTCGGCGACGAGGACCTGCCCGTCGCACCGCGCCGATGCGCCGATGCCGATGGTGGGGCACGCAACCTGCTCGGTCAGGGCGACCGCGATCGGCTCGACCACGCCTTCGATCACGATCGCGAACGCCCCTGCCGCTGCGACCGCGACCCCGTCCGCGACGATCTTGGCCGCTTCCGCCTCGCTGCGCCCGCGCGCGCCATAGCCGCCGAGCGCGTTGACCGCCTGCGGGGTGAGGCCGACATGGCCCATGACGGGGATGCCGCGGTCGGTGAGGAAGGCGATCGTGGGCGCCATCGCCTCGCCGCCCTCCAGCTTCACCGCGGCGGCGCCGGTCTGCTTGAGGAGGAAGGCCGCGCTGGCGAACGCCTGTTCGGGGCTCGCCTCGTAGCTGCCGAAGGGCATGTCGATGACCACCACCGCGTGGAAGCTGCCGCGCACCACCGCCGCCCCGTGCGCGGCCATCATCTCGAGCGTCACCGGCACCGTCGATGGCAGGCCATAGATCACCTGCCCCAGGCTGTCGCCGACCAGCAGCAGGTCGCAATGCGGATCGAGCAGCTGCGCCGTGCGGACGGTGTAGGCGGTCAGCATCACCAGCGGCTCGGCCCCCTTCCGCTTGCGGATCGCGGGAATGGTGAGGCGCTTCGCCGGGGCGGGCGTGGGAGTGGCGCGGCTGGTGGCGGTGTCGATGGTGTAGGTGGTGGACATGGGGTCACATTACGCGGGTAAGCGTCCTTCGTCACGACCACCTACTCCGTCACCCCGGCCTCGTGCCGGGGTCCAGGGTTCCGCGAGTCCTGCCCTCACCTGTCAGGCTGCCATGCCCGCCGCACGGTGGACCCCGGAACACGTCCGGGGTGACGGCAGGATGCGACGAAGGGTTCAGGCGAACACGGCCGCGTACCGCTCGGGCTTGAACCCGGCCTCGATCATGTCGCCATGCACCAGGATCGGCCGCTTGATCGCCGATGACTGCGCCAGCATGATCGCGATGGCCCGGTCGCGGTCCAGCCCCTCGCGCTGTCCCTCGGACAGCTTGCGGAAGGTGGTGCCCGAACGGTTCAGCACGACCTCCCAGCCCAGCGCGTCCACCCAGCGGTCCAGCGCCGCTGGGTGGACCCCCGCCTTCTTGAAGTCGTGAAACGTGTACGCCACCCCGAGCTCCGTCAGCCAGGTGCGCGCCTTCTTCACCGTGTCGCAGTTCGGGATGCCGTGGAGGATCGTCATCCCCCGCCAGTATCGCTGCGCCTCCCACCCGTCACCCCTGCCACCGGAACAAGACGCGGAACCCCCGCTTTCGCGGGCGTGTCGAGACGATTAAGGCGACGCGCATGAGCCACCCCTTCTACGCCCTCCACAGCCACGGGATGGCGCGCGTCGCCGCCGCGACGCCGCGTGCGTCGGTCGGGGATGCCGCCGCCAACGCCGCCGCCGCGATCGAGTTGGCTGAGGTGGCGGACGCGCGCGGGTGCGACCTCGTCGTCTATCCCGAGCTGAACCTCACCAGCTACGCGATCGACGATCTCCACCTCCAGACTGCGCAGCAACGCGCGAGCGCAGCGGCGGTGGCGCGGGTGGCGGAGGCGAGCCGCGACCTCCAGCCGCTGCTGCTGGTCGGGGCGGCGCTGCCCAGGAACGGCCGGCTGTACAACTGCGCGCTGGCGATCCACCGCGGCCGGATCCTGGGGGCGGTGCCCAAGACCTTCTTTCCCAACTATCGCGAGTATTACGAGAAGCGCTGGTTCGCGTCTGGCGCGGGGCTCACCGGGTTGTCGATCGAGGTCGCCGGGCAGACAGTGCCGTTCGGCACCGACCTGATCTTCGCCGCGGACGATCTGCCGGGTTTCGTCGTCCACGCCGAGATCTGCGAGGATTACTGGGCCCCTACCCCGCCCTCCACCGCCGGCGCGCTGGCGGGGGCGACGATCTGCTGCAACCTGTCCGCCTCCAACATCGTCATCGGCAAGGCGCGCGAGCGGGCGATGCTGGCCGCGGCGCAGTCGGCGCGGGGCGTGTGCGCCTATGTCTATGCCGCCGCCGGACCGGGGGAGAGCACCACCGACCTCGCCTGGGACGGCCAGGGATTGGTCTATGAACTGGGCGAACTGATCGCGCAGTCCGAACGCTTCGCTTGCGAGCCCGACCTCGCGGTCGCCGACATCGACCTCGAACGGCTGGTGCAGGAGCGGACCCGCTTCGGGACCTTCAACGACGCCGCCGCCTTTTCCGGGCATCCCGAGACCCGGTTCCGCCGTGTCGGCTTCACGCTCGGCGTGGAGGCGCGCGACATCGGGCTGGAGCGCGACGTCCGCCGCTTCCCCTTCGTCCCCAACGATCCCGACAAGCGCGACGCCGACTGCTACGAGGCGTACAACATCCAGGTCGAGGCGCTATTGAAGCGGATCGCGGCGTCGGGGGCGCAGACGCTGGTGATCGGGGTGTCGGGCGGGCTCGACTCGACCCATGCGCTGATCGTCGCGGCCAAGGCGATGGACCGGCTCGGCCGCCCGCGCACCGACATCCTCGGCTTCACCATGCCCGGCTTCGCGACGGGAGAGGCCACCAGGGGCCACGCCTGGGCGCTGATGCGCGCGCTCGGCATCACCGCGGCGGAGATCGACATCCGCCCCGCCGCGCAGCGGATGCTGGAGGAGATGGAGCACCCCTTCGCCAAGGGCGAACCGGTGTACGACGTGACCTTCGAAAACGTCCAGGCGGGGCTGCGCACCGACTACCTGTTCCGCCTCGCCAACCAGCGCGGCGGCTTCGTGCTCGGCACCGGCGATCTGTCCGAACTGGCGCTGGGCTGGTGCACCTACGGCGTCGGCGACCAGATGAGCCATTATGCGGTCAACGCCGGGGTTCCGAAGACGCTGATCCAGTTCCTGATCCGCTGGGCGATCCGAACCGACCAGTACGACGCGATGACCGACCAGGTGCTCGAAGCGATCCTGGCGCAGGAGATCAGCCCCGAGCTCGTCCCCGCCGATGCCGAGACGGGGGCGCTGCAATCGACCGAGTCGATGATCGGGCCGTACGCGCTCAACGACTTCTTCGCGCATTACGTGATCCGCCATGGCCTCGCGCCGTCGAAGATCGCGTTCCTGGCGTGGCACGCGTGGCGCGACGCCGCCGCCGGACGCTGGCCCGCCGACCTGCCTGAAGATGCCAAGGTCGCCTATGACCTGCCGACGATCCGCCACTGGCTGGAACGCTTCTGCCACCGCTTCTTCCGCACCAGCCAGTTCAAGCGGTCGGCGCTGCCCAATGGACCGAAGGTATCGGCAGGCGGCGCTCTGTCCCCGCGGGGCGACTGGCGGGCACCGTCCGATGGAGTGGCGACCCCTTGGCTCGACGAACTGGCCGCGAACGTCCCAGACTGACGCCGTTCGCGCCTTGACCAGCCCATCAGGGCAAAGCCGCAACAGGATGCGCCCAAACGTTTTCGCGTGGGTTAAGCTCCCTTGCGTTTTGGTGAAACTGGTCGCAGATGACACCTCCATGACAATCCCGCCGCCGGACGGATCGCGCGATCGCCGGATCGAGGATCCTTCCAATCTCTACCTGATCCACCCGCTGGGCCGGCTGCTGGTGCGCCCGACGATCGACGCGGGCATCTCGGCCAACGCCGTGTCCGTGGCGGGGCTGGTGCTGGGGACGGGCGCGGCGCTCGCCTATGCGCAATGGCACAGCTGGGCGTTCGCGCTGCTGGGGCTGGTGCTGTCGGTCGGCTGGCTGGTCGCGGACGGGCTCGACGGGATGGTCGCGCGCGCGACCGGCACCGCCTCTCCGCTCGGCCGCGCGCTCGACGGGATGTGCGACCATGGCGTGTTCGCGCTGATCTATCTGTCGCTCGCCTGGACGGTGGGTACCCCCGCCGACTGGGCGCTGGCGATCGCCGCCGCTGCCGCCCATGCCGTGCAGTCGAGCCTGTACGAGGGCGAGCGCGCGCGCTTCCACCGCCGGGCGAAGGGGGTGGCGCTGACCACGCTGCCGCCGATCGCGGGCAGCCCGCTGGTACGGCTGTACGACCTTGTCTCAACCAGCCTCGACCGGATCGCGCTGCCGTTCGAGCGTCGACTTGCCGTCGCGAAGGACCCGGTCGCGATGGGCCGTGCCTATGCCGCCGATGCCGTGCCGGCGATGCGGCTGGCGTCGCTGCTGACCGCGAACGTGCGGGTGCTGGCGGTGTTCGGGGCCTGTCTGCTCGGCAATCCGCGGCTGTTCTGGTGGGTCGAGCTTGGGCCGCTGACAGCCGTCGCTATTGTTTCCATTCTGTGGCACAGGCGCGTCGAGCGCGCCTTTGGCCACCTCGCCGCGGCCGAGGATCGGTCGACGGCGCCCCTCATCGCAAAGGAACAGGGACACTAATGGGCACCATCCGCATCGCCATCGTCGGCATCGGGAATTGCGCGTCGAGCCTCGTCCAGGGCTTGGAGTATTACCGCGAAGGCACCAACGACACCGTCGGCCTGATGCACCTCGAGATGGGGGGCTATCGCCCGTCCGATATCAAGGTGGTGGCCGCCTGGGACGTCGACAGCCGCAAGGTCGGGCGCGACGTTGCCGAGGCGGTATTCGCCAAGCCCAACTGCACTGCCGTGTTCGCCGCCAACCTGCCCGCCACCGGCACGACGGTGAAGATGGGCGCGGTGCTCGACGGCGTCGCCGACCACATGAGCGACTACAAGGACGACCGCACCTTCATCGTCGCCAACGACACCCAGCCGTCGAAGGACGAGGTCGTCGCCGAGCTGCGCGCGAGCGGCGCGGACGTG
>Ga0325401_1006991_pt1 | contig 10952 bp, 9 predicted proteins | sample PopdelMetagenome_FD_205666 | JGI IMG/M metagenome (GOLD analysis project Ga0325401, IMG submission 205666) | Populus deltoides microbial communities from Bellville, Georgia, United States - Xylem-PdKOR-R2 | ecosystem: Host-associated > Plants > Phyllosphere > Stem > Wood/Secondary xylem | place...
CTCGTTCTGGATCGAGACGAGCACCTGCGACCCGTCCGCCGTCGGGAAGGCGCCGTACGGGCAGATCGAGGGGTGCGCCAGCCCGACCCGCTCCGGCGCCCGCCCCGTGCCCTCGAGGTAGAGCAGCGGCACGTTCATCAGGTCCGCCATCCCGTCGAACAGCGACACCGCGATCCCCTGGCCGCGGCCGGTGATCCCGCGCCCGATCAGCGCCTCCAGCACCGCCGCGTGCGCGTTCATCCCGCAGGCGATGTCGCAGACCGACACCCCGACCCGTCCCGGCCCCTCCGCGCGCCCCGTCACGCTCGCCAGCCCGCTCTCGGCCTGCACGAGCAGGTCGTAGGCCTTCATCGAGGCGTACTCCCCGCTCTCGCCGTAGCCCGAGATGTCCACCGTGATCAGCCGCGGATGCGCCGCGCGCAGCGCCTCGCTCCCGAACCCCGCCCGCGCCGCCGCGCCGGGCGCCAGGTTCTGGATGAACACGTCCGCCCGCGCCACCATCCGCCGCAGCAGCGCGAGGTCGCCGGCCGCCTTGATGTCGAGGCAGACGCTCTCCTTCCCCCGGTTCAGCCAGACGAAGTAGGAGGACAGCCCCCGCGCCGCCGCGTCGTAGCCGCGCGCGAAGTCCCCCTCCGCGCGCTCCACCTTGATCACCCGCGCCCCGGCATCCGCCAGCCGTCCGGACAGGTAGGGCGCCGCCACCGCCTGCTCGAGCGCCACCACCAGCAGACCCGCCAGCGGCCTGGAACCGCCCATCAGAAGGAGCGCGGCAGGCCGAGCACGTGCTCGGCGACGTAGGAGAGGATCAGGTTCGTCGAGATCGGCGCCACCTGGTACAGCCGCGTCTCGCGGAACTTCCTCTCCACGTCGTACTCGTGGGCGAAGCCGAAGCCGCCGTGGAACTGGATGCAGGCGTTCGCCGCCTCCCAGCTCGCCTTGGCGGCAAGGTACTTCGCCATGTTCGCCTGCGCGCCGCAGGGCTGCCCGGCGTCGAACAGCCGGCACGCCTCGAAGCGCATCAGGTCGGCCGCCTCGATCTCGATGTGGCTCTCGGCGATCGGGAACTGCACGCCCTGGTTCTGCCCGATCGGCCGCCCGAACACGATCCGCTCGCGGGCGTAGGGCACCACCTTGTCGACGAACCACCGCCCGTCGCCGATGCACTCGGCCGCGATCAGCGCCCGCTCCGCGTTCAACCCGTCGAGGATGTAGCGGAACCCCCGGCCCTCCTCGCCGATCAGGTTCTCCGCCGGGATCTCCAGCTCGTCGAAGAACAGCTCGTTCGTCTCGTGGTTCACCATGTTCTCGATCGGGCGCACCGTCAGCCCGTTGCCGATCGCGTCCCGCAGGTCGACGAGGAAGATCGACATCCCCTCGCTCTTCTTCGTCACCTCCGCCAGCGGCGTGGTGCGCGCCAGCAGGATCATCAGCTCGGAGTGCTGGACGCGCGAGATCCACACCTTCTGCCCGTTGACGACGTAGCGGTCGTTCCCGCGCCGCACGGCGGTCGTCTTGATCTTCGTCGTGTCCGTGCCCGTCGTCGGCTCGGTCACGCCCATCGATTGCAGCCGCAGCTCGCCGGAGGCGATCTTCGGCAGGTAGTGCGCCTTCTGCGCATCGGACCCGTGCCGCAGCAGCGTCCCCATGTTGTACATCTGCCCGTGGCAGGCGCCGGAATTGCCGCCGGAGCGGTTGATCTCCTCCATGACGATGGAGGCCTCGGTCAGGCCCAGCCCCGACCCCCCGTACGCCTCGGGGATCAGCGCCGCGAGCCACCCGGCCTTCGTCAGCGCGTCCACGAAGGCCTCCGGATAGGCCCGCTCCGCGTCGACCTTCCGGTGGTACTCCGCCGGGAACTCCGCGCAGAGGGCCCGCACCGCCTCGCGCAGCTCCCCGTGGCTCTCCGTCGCCCGCATCGCCGACCTCCCGCGCCTTCCCCTCCGTCATGCCCCCGGCGCCCGGCCGGGGGAAGGGGGGCGGGGTCAGCCCCCCAGCGGCAACCGCTCCCCGATCAGGAAGGGCGCGCCGGGCCCGGCCTGGGTGAACAGGCACAGCTCCGTCACCCGCCGCGGCCGCGCCGCCTCCGCCGCCAGCGCCGCCTCCGCCGCCGGACGCACGGCCGCCGCCTCCTCCGCCGTCAGACGCCGCGTCAGCGTCACGTGGAAGCGCCATCGCCCGAAGACGTGCGGGTAGCCCCAGCGCTCCAGGTTGTACCGCTCCCCCGGCGTCAGCCGCTCCGGCCGCCGCCGCGCCACCTCCGCCGCGTCCGGCGGCGCGCGGTGCGCGTCCAGCGCCGCCACGAGGGCATCCGCCAGCGCGTGCAGGGCGGGGCAGGGGGCCGTCTCCCGCAGCGCCAGGAACTCGTCCAGCGACGCCACCTCCAGCGGCGGCAGGTCGAAGGTCTCCGTCGCCGCCGCCAGCGCCGCCGCCGCCTCCCGCAGCGCCGGGTAGGAGGTCGAGAGCCGGAACGGCGGCTTCAGCGTCGCGTGCAGCCCGTAGCCGCGCGCGTCCGCCGTGATCGCGGCCATGTCGTGCCCCGGCACCGCCGGCTGCGGCACCGCCGCCGCCGTCTCCGCGTCCCGCCCCAGCCAGGCACTGCCCGCCCGGTGCAGCGGATCGTCCACCGCCGGCGCCCAGTAGACCCCGACCCGCATCCCCGCGCTCACGCGATCCGCGCCCCGCCGCGCCACACCGTCCGCGCCACCGGAACCCCGGCGGCGACCCCGACGCGCACGAGGTCCGCCCGCAACCCCGGCGCGATCCATCCCCGGTCGTCCAGCCCCAGCGCCCGCGCCGCGTTGCCCGTGACCGTCGCCACCGCCGCCGGCAGCCCCATGCCGTCGGCCAGGATCCACGCCGCCTCGATCATCGCCGGCGGCACGTAGTCCGACGCCACGATGTCCACCAGCCCCTCCCGCGCCAGCTCGGCCACCGCGACGTTGCCCGAATGGCTCCCCCCGCGCACGAGGTTCGGCGCCCCCGCGATCACCGCCATGCCGTGCGCCCGCGCCGCCCGCGCCGCCTCCAGGTTCACCGGGAACTCGCTGATCCGCACCCCGTCCGCCGCGTTCCGCGCCACCACCGCCGCGTCCCAGTCGTCGTGCGTCGCCAGCGGCACGTCGCGCCCCGCGAACAGGTCCAGCACCGCCCGCCGGTTCGGCTCCGCGAACCGCTCCCGCTGCCGGGTCAGCTCCGCGATCCGCCGGTCGATCTCCTCGGGCCTCGCCCCGCCCTTCACCCGCATGGCGCGGTAGCGGTCCGGGTCGACGTACTGCCCCACCCCCGGGGTGTGATCCATCAGCGACACCATCCGCAGCAAGGGGTCGGCGTGGCACGCCTCCAGCATCGCCAGCATGTCGTGCGCCGGCAGCTCGCAGCGCAGGTGCAGCAGGTGCTCCGACCGCAGCGCCCCCGCCGCGGTCAGCGCCCCCATGTCGCGCACCCCGTCCCGCGCCGTCCGCAGCCGCCCCTCGTCGAACCCCAGGTCGCCGAGGCAGAGCGCGTCCAGCACCGTCGTCACCCCCGCCACCGCCACCTGCGCGTCGTGCGACAGGAAGGCGGACACGGACGGCCAGCGCGCCGCCCGCCGCGGCTCCACCTGCCGCTCCAGGTTGTCGGTGTGCACGTCCACCACGCCGAGGATCAGGTGGTCCCCCTCCAGGTCCACCGCCCCCGGCGCCGCGCTGCGCCCGGCCGAGACCTCCGCGATCACCCCGCCCCGGACCACCACGGTCCCGCCCTTCACCCGGTCCGGCAGCACGAGGCGGGCGTTGGTCAGGACGGTCTCGCTGGTCATGCCTCCCTTTCTGCCCGAGCGACGCGCCGGGGCAAGCCGGGGGGGCACCGTCACCGGGGCTTCGCCGTAAAGGGCGGCGCCGCCACCCGGGAACGGCGAAGGGGGCGCACCCTGCGGCGCGCCCCCTCCGGAACTGGCTCCCCGAGTTGGACTCGAACCAACGACCTAGCGATTAACAGTCGCGTGCTCTACCAGCTGAGCTATCGGGGATCATGTCCCCGCGGACGAACCGCGGGGCGCGCCGGATACCGCGCCCGCCACCGGACCGCAAGGGGGCTCGCGGCGACAGGGGGGCGGTGGAGGCCTGAGCGGGAATCGAACCCACATTCACGGATTTGCAGTCCGTTGCATCACCATTCTGCCATCAGGCCGGCCCGCCCGGCGCATATCGCGCCCCGGGGGCAACGGGTCAACCCGTTCCGCACCCCGGAGACGCCGTCAGCCTTCCAACCTGGGTGCAGCGCACCTATAACCGGGCCGGCCGGTGAACCGACCGGTTCAGTTCGGGGCACCGAGGTTGGGGACGATGGCCGGCATGGACTACGCCGAGGCGCGCAGGCGCATGGTGGACGGGCAGGTGAAGCCGAACCGGGTGACGGACCCGCGCCTGCTGCTGGCCCTGCAGGAGATCCCGCGCGAGCTCTTCGTGCCCCCCGCACTGCGCCCCCGCGCCCTGGCGGACGAGGACCTCGCCCTCGGCCGCGGCCGCTTCCTGCTCCAGCCGATGACGATCGCCCGCCTGATCCAGACCGCCGCCCCGCGCGGGGGGGAGCGCGTGCTCGTCGCCGCCTCCGGCACCGGCTACGGCGCCGCCCTCCTCGCCCACATGGGCGCCGAGGTGACGGCGCTGGAGGACGACGGAACCCTTCTCGCCCTCGCCGCCCCGGCGCTCGCCGCCTGCGCCCTGCCGCCCGGCCTGCTCCGCCAGGAGCGCGGCGACCCCTCCCGCGGCCTCCCCGGCGAGCCTCGCTTCGACCTCGTGCTGATCGAGGGCGCGGTCCCCGCCGTGCCGGCCGCCCTGGTCGAGGCGCTCGCCGAGGGCGGCCGCCTCGTCGCCATCCGACGTGGGCCCCATGAATCCGGATCGGCCATCCTCGGCCGCCGCCTCGGCGGCGCCCTCTCGGCCGTCGAGGTCTTCGACGCACGCGCCGCCGTCCTGCCGGCCTTCGCGCCGCGCCCGGGCTTCGTCCTGGCCTGAGGGGGGACCGGCGCGCGTCCTAACGGGGCGGAAACCGCGACGCCGCCATCCTGGCCGGGCGGCGGCGCAGCGAACGATCCTGGCCGGGACAGGTGAAGATGGCGCGCCACGCCCCCGCGGCGCCGGCGCCGCCGATGGGGGATTTCCGATGATCAGCGGACGCGACCCGAAGCCCCGCCCGCCGCGACGCCCCCTCCTGGCGGGCGTCGCGCTCGGCGCCCTCCTCCTGGCCGCCCCCGCGGGGGCGCAGACCCTGCAGGAGGTGCTCGCCCAGACCTACGCCAACAACCCCACCCTCGCCACCGCGCGCGCCCAGCTCCGCGTCGTGGACGAGAACGTGCCCCAGGCCCTCGCCGGCTGGCGCCCGACCGTCACCCTGTCCGGCAGCGCCGGCTACGGCGAGGGCACGCTCCGCACCCGCGCCACAGACGCCCGCGGCAACCGCATCGGCGTGACGACGGACCAGGACCGCGTCATCGGCACCGCCGCCGCCACCGTCACCCAGCCGCTCTACCGCGGCGGCCGCACCGTCGCCTCCACCCGCCGCGCCGAGAACCAGGTCCTCGCCCAGCGCGCCCGCCTGCTCGCCACCGAGCAGCAGGTTCTCCAGGACGCCGTGACCGCCTACGTCAACGTCATCCGCTTCCAGGAGGAGGTCCGCCTCAACCTGAACAACGCCCAGGTCCTCCAGCGCCAGCTCGACGCCACCAACGAGCGCTTCCGGGTCGGCGAGATCACCCGCACCGACGTCGCCCAGGCCGAGTCGCGCCTCGCCGGCGCCCGCGCCTCCCGCGCCGACTCCGAAGGGCAGCTCCAGAACTCGCGCGCCACCTTCCAGCGCGTCATCGGCGGCGCCCCCGGCCGCCTGACCGCGCCCCAGCCCCTGACGCCGGCCGCCCGCAACGGCCAGGACGCCTCCCAGGTCGCGGCGCTCAACAACCCCGCCGTGGTCGCCGCCCTGTTCGACGAGGCGGCGGGGCGCGACTTCATCGACGTCCAGCTCTCCGCCCTGCTGCCCCAGGCCAGCCTCCAGGCCCAGGCCTTCCGCAACGACAACCAGCAGATCCTCGGCCAGCGCACGATCGGGGAGAGCGTGACGGCCACCGTCACCGTCCCCCTCTACCAGGGCGGCGCCGAGTACTCGGCCGTCCGCCAGGCCCGCCAGGACGCCTCCCGCCTGCGCCAGGTGGTGGACGACCAGCGCCGCACCGCCTCCTCCCAGGCCTCCGCCGCGTGGGAGACGCTGACGAGCGCCCGCGCCACGGTGGACAGCGTCCGCTCGCAGATCCGCGCCGCCGAGATCGCCCTCGACGGCGTCCAGCGGGAGGCCGTGGTCGGCTCCCGCACCACCCTCGACGTGCTGAACGCCGAGCAGGAGCTGCTGAACGCCCGCGTCTCCCTCGTGCGCGCCCTCACCAACGTCGTCATCGCGAGCCACTCCCTCGCCCAGGCCGTCGGCCGCCTTACCGCCCGCGACCTCAACCTCCCCGTCGCCCTCTACGACCAGGAGGCCTACTACCGCGCCGTGCGCGACCGCTGGGCGGGGCTGGGCGACTACGCCGCCCCCCAGCCGGTCCGCCAGTAGCCGCGCCGACCGGAGAGCCCGCATGTCCGGCGCCCCCGCCCCCGGCCAGGATCCCTCGATGGAGGAGATCCTGGCCTCCATCCGCAAGATCCTGAACGAGGAGGACGCGCCCGCCGCCGCGCCCCCGCCCGAGCCGCCCCCGCCCGAGCCGGCCCTCCCCGGCGCGCCCCCGCGGCCGCAGGTCCCAGAACCCGACCCGGCCCCGGAGCCCCTGGAACTGACCGAGGCGATGATCGTCCCCGGCCCCCGGGTGCCCGCCGCGACGATCGAGACCTCCCCCCTCCCGGCCGCCGCGCCCCCCGTGCCGCCCCCCGCGCCCGTCGCCGTGGCGGAGCCGGTGATCCCTCCCGTCCCGGTCCCGGCCCTGCCGGACGACCCTGCGGAGGGGATCGTCGCCCCCGCCACCGCCGCCGCCACCGCCGCGCTGATCGGCCAGCTCGCCCGCACCGTCGCCGCCGAGCGCGCCGCCCCCGTCCATCGCGGCGGCCCCTCGATCGAGGACGTGGTGCGCGAGGAGGTCCGCCCCCTGCTGAAGGCGTGGATGGACGCCCACCTGCCCGCGATGGTGGAGCGCCTCGTCCGCGCCGAGATCGAGCGGGTGGTCAACCGCTCCCTCGGCTAGCCGTCCCGCCCGGCCGGGGCGCCGCCCGGCCTTGACGGCGGACGCGGCGACGCGCCAAGCCTGCCCCATGCTCGACAAGACGCTCACGCCCGCCGGCTACGAGCCGCGCCTCTACGAGGGCTGGGAAGCCGCCGGCGCCTTCACCGCGGACCCGGCCTCGGACGCCCGGCCCTTCACCATCATGATCCCGCCGCCCAACGTCACGGGCAGCCTCCACGTCGGCCACGCGCTCGACGTGACGATCCAGGACACGCTGATCCGCTTCCGCCGGATGGGGGGCCGCGACGCGCTGTGGCAGCCCGGCACCGACCACGCCGGCATCGCCACCCAGATGGTGGTGGAGCGCCTGCTGGCCGCGGAAGGCCTCGACCGGCGGGAGATGGGCCGCGACGCCTTCCTGGAACGCGTCTGGCAGTGGAAGGGCGAGAGCGGCGGCACGATCACCCGCCAGCTCCGCCGCATGGGCGCGAGCCTCGACTGGTCGCGCGAGCGCTTCACCATGGATGAGGGCCTGTCGGAGGCGGTGCGCGAGGTCTTCGTGACCCTGCACCGCCAGGGCCTGATGTACCGCGACCGCCGGCTGGTGAACTGGGACCCGAAGTTCCAGACCGCCATCTCCGACCTCGAGGTCGAGAGCCGCGAGGTCAAGGGCCACCTCTGGCACCTGCGCTACCCGGTCGAAGGCCAGCCCGGCCGCTTCCTCGTCGTCGCGACCACGCGGCCGGAGACGATGCTCGGGGACACGGCCGTCGCCGTGAACCCCGAGGACAGCCGCTTCCGCGACCTCGTCGGCAAGACCCTCATCCTCCCGATCGTCGGCCGCCGCATCCCCGTGGTGGCCGACGCCTACTCCGACCCGGAGAAGGGCTCGGGCGCGGTCAAGATCACCCCCGCCCACGACTTCAACGACTTCGAGGTCGGCCGCCGCCACGACCTGCCCGCGCCCGGCGTGCTCGACGCCGAGGGCCGCGTGACGCTGGCCGAGATCGAGTCCCACGCCGCCCCGGTGGACGGCGCGGCCGACCCCGCCTTCCTCGCCTCCCTCGCCGGGCTGGACCGCTTCGAGGCCCGCAAGGCGGTCCTGGCCGAGCTGGAACGCCTCGACCTGATCGAGCGGATCGACCCCCATACCCACGCCGTCCCGCACGGCGACCGCTCCGGCGTCCCCATCGAGCCCCGCCTGACCTGGCAGTGGTACGTCGACGCCGCGACCCTGGCCAAGCCGGCGGTGGAGGCGGTGGAGACCGGAAGGACCCAGTTCGTCCCGAAGCAGTGGGAGAACACCTTCTTCGCCTGGATGCGCGACATCCAGCCCTGGTGCGTCTCCCGCCAGCTCTGGTGGGGCCACCAGATCCCCGCCTGGTACGGCCCGGACGGGCACATCTTCGTCGAGCGCACCGAGGCCGAGGCCACCGCCGCCGCCCGCGCCCATTACGGCGAGGACCGGCCGCTCACCCGCGACCCGGACGTGCTCGACACCTGGTTCTCCTCCGGCCTCTGGCCCTTCTCGACGCTGGGATGGCCGCGGCAGACGCCGGAACTCGCCCGCTACTACCCCGGCGACGTGCTCGTGACGGGCTTCGACATCATCTTCTTCTGGGTCGCCCGGATGATGATGCTCGGCATCCACTTCATGGGCGACGTGCCCTTCCGGACCGTCAACATCCACGGCCTGGTGCGCGACGAGCGCGGGCAGAAGATGTCGAAGTCCAAGGGCAACGTGATGGACCCGCTGGAGCTGGCCGACGCCTACGGCGCCGACGCGCTCCGCTTCACCCTCGCCTCCTTCGCCGGCCCCGGCCGCGACGTCCGCCTCGGCCGCCAGAAGGTCGAGAGCAACCGCGCCTTCGTGACGAAGCTGTGGAACGCCGCCCGCTTCTGCGAGATGAACGGCATCGCCCCCGACCCCGCCTTCAGCCCGATGGCGGCCACCACCCCGCTCGCCCGCTGGATCATCGACGCCGGCAACGCCGCCATCGCGGAGGCCACCGCGGCGCTCGACGCCTACCGCCTCGACGACTACGCCGCCGCCCTCTACCGCTTCACCTGGGGCACCTTCTGCGACTGGTTCCTGGAACTCGCCAAGCCCGCGCTGACCGGCCCCGACGGCGCGGAGAAGGAGGAGGCGAAGGGCGCCGCCCAGCACATCCTCGGCCTCGTCCTCCGCCTCGCCCACCCCGTGATGCCCTACGTCACCGAGGAGCTCTGGGCCCGCTTCGGCTACGGCGCCGAGGGCACCCTCATCCGCACCCCCTGGCCGGAGCCGGTGGCGGTGATCGGCGGGGAGGAGGCGCGCGCCGAACTCAACTGGCTCGTCGCCCTCGTCTCCGAGGTCCGCGCCGTCCGCGCCGAGATCAACGTCCCCCCCTCCGTCACCGTCCCCCTGCTGGTGCAGGGCGCCTCGCCCGAGACGATGGCCCGCGCCGCCCGCTGGATCGAACCGATCCGCCGCATGGCCCGCGCCACCGAGGTGGTCGCCCACGAGGGCCCGCCCCCCGCCGGCGTCGCCCAGGCCGTGGTGGGAGAGGCGACGGTGATGCTGCCGCTGGAGGGCGTGGTCGACCTCGCCGCCGAGCGCGCCCGCCTGACGAAGGAGCACGCCAAGGTCGAGGCCGAGGCGCGGAAGATCGCGACGAAGCTCGCCAACCCCGACTTCACCTCCCGCGCGCGGGAGGAGGTGGTCGAGGAGACCCGCGAGCGCCTCGCCGCGCTCGAGGCCGAGGTGGGGCGCCTCGCCGCCGCCCTCGCGCGCATCGCGAGATGACGTTCTTCGACTTCTTCGCCCTGACGATGCTGACGGCGGTGCCGATCCTGTGGTGCCGCTCCCGGCTGCCGCAGTTCGACCGCGACCCGCCGATCAGCGACCGGACGGCGGTCCTGATCGGCTGCCTCGTCGCCGCGCTGCTCTCCGGCTACTACATCTACCGCTACGTCCTGTACCGCTGACCCCGTGCTCGTCTTCCTCGACTTCGAGGCGAGCGGCCTCGGCAGGCAAAGCTTCCCGATCGAGGTCGGCTGGGTCTTCGAGGACGGGCGCGAGGAGGGCCACCTCATCCGCCCCGCCCCGGGCTGGGAGGAGTGGGACCCGGACGCCGAGCGCGTCCACGGCATCCCCCGCGACCGCCTCGAACGCGAGGGCACCCCGCACGACGCCGTCGCCCGCCGCATGGTCGAGGTCCTGACCGGCCACGACCTCCTCGCCTCCGCCCCCTCCTGGGACGGGGGGTGGCTCAGCCGCCTCCTCCGCGCCGCCGGCCTGCCCCGCCACGCCCTGCGGCTCCGGGACACGGAGGAGGCTCGGCACAACGCCATCCTGGAAGCCCTGCGGAACGCCGGACGGGACCCGGCGCGGCACGCCGCGCTCGCGATCGAAGTCCTGCACGCCCTGGAGCGCGAGCACGAGGCCACCGCCCCCGTCCACCGCGCCGTGGACGACGCCCGGCACGAGCGGGCCCTGTGGCAGCGCGCCGCCCTCCTCGCCGGGGAGGCGATCGCCCGCCTTCCCTGACCGCGCGGGGATGCAGGCTTGCGCCCGGCGCCGTTGCCGCAGCCATTCCGTTGCGCGATACCACCCCCCGCGAGAGGGAAATGCCATGCCGGACAACACCTGGGACAAGTCCCGCCTGCCCAGCCGCCACGTGACGGTCGGGCCGGAGCGCGCCCCGCACCGCTCCTACTACTACGCCATGGGCATGACCGAGGAGGAGATCGCCCAGCCGCTGGTGGGCGTCGCCACCTGCTGGAACGAGGC
>Ga0325401_1006992_pt1 | contig 10951 bp, 4 predicted proteins | sample PopdelMetagenome_FD_205666 | JGI IMG/M metagenome (GOLD analysis project Ga0325401, IMG submission 205666) | Populus deltoides microbial communities from Bellville, Georgia, United States - Xylem-PdKOR-R2 | ecosystem: Host-associated > Plants > Phyllosphere > Stem > Wood/Secondary xylem | place...
TATATTAATGACCTTACCTTTGTATAGATAAATTATATTAAAACTTGATTTTTTAAAGTTTACCTAATTTTGATCATTATTGTATTTTAATGACTTTTGTATCAAAAGTTATATTAAAACTTGATTTTTTCAAAGCTGACTTATAATAAGCAAATCAATTTTAGTCATTATTTTAGGTCAATGGCTTTCACATCAAAATTATACCAAAACTCAATTTTTTCAAACCCACCTAGAATAAACGAATGAATTTTGGTCATTATTCTAGGTTAAAGGCTTTTGTATCAAAATCATATTAAAATTTAATTTTTCTAAGCCTACCTAAAATAAATGAATTCATTATTCTAGGTTAATGGCCTTTGAGCAAGATCACATCAAAACCCAATTTTTCTAAGTCCACTTGGGATAAAATAAACCATTTCTTTGTCGATCTTCTAAGTTAATAGCTTTCATGTTCAAACTTGATTTTTTCAAGTTTTTCTAGAATAAACGAATCAATCTGTTATTATTCTAGATTAATAACTTTCATATCAAAATTAAATAAAAAAATTAATTTCTTATGTCCATCTAGAATAAATGAACCAACTTCGGTTATTATTCTTGGTTGATGAATTTTATTTTTAAAATATATTTTTAAGAGTTCGCTTAGGATAAATGAATCAATTTTAATTATTATTCGAGGATAATGAGTATTGAGCCAAAATTACATTTTGTAAAATATATAAATATATTATTTCTCTTAACATTCAAAAATGTGAATTCTTTATTTTCATATTCATGTGATAAATTTATGGTTTGTTCTCTTATTTTTAGGATTTGTTTTTTAACACAGCGACCTAATTTGGGCTGGATTGATATAGTTCCATTGCGCGTGAGTGGCGGTTTTTTAGTCCATTTTAATCAATATAAATTTCTGGATAGACTTATGTCTATTTTTTTTTTCCATATTTTAATTTTGGGTCCAACACATTTGGAAAATAACCATGTACATGAGCACAGACTCTGGGTTCAGTTCCAGTTTCAATTTCAATCTGGAAGCCTGATGAGTGATGATCATAAGACATACCTCGTCTGGTTTTTTAGCAGTAAGCAGCGCATTAGTAAAACCACACAGAACTTTATTGATACATGTTTTTTAAGGGCAGATAGCACCATTGACACTTGTCAATATGGTGAACATATTCCTCCTATGGCCACTCTCCATAGCTTCGCTTCCCAAACACTCGAGCTATCTTCAACACCACTGATGGCTTCATTCTCGCTAAGAATCTCAAAAACACCTCATTCGACCACATACAAGTTCTCTAAAGTGGGTTTCGTACAAAACCCAAAATGGAAACATGGGATTGAATTGGAGATGGCTGTCATTGCCATTGCCAAGCATTTTACTTTTGACATTACAACACTACATGCTATATGGAGGATCCATTAGTAGCAGGAGTACTTGTTTTAACTTTTTGCCTCTCAAAGTTGCAACAGATCATATATTTAGTAGGCAACAGCAACAGCAGCAGCAATGCTCCTGTTCTACTTCTTCTTGTATCGAAGACAGACGGAACTTGTTCTCTCATTATTGCCTGAACGCATCATTTTCATCGTTGTCCAATCAACACCTTTTTTTCTTTCCTTTTCTCTGCTCTCAAGCACAGCACTGAACTTCAAGATAATCTCTTTCTCTAGCAAACTTTTATATCAATTTATGCTCATGGCTGGTTAATGTGTCCTTTGCAGGCTAGCTGTTTGTTTTAATGCCTACTTTGCAAAAATGACCTAGTAGTTGACAAAGGCAGAATCAGCAATTTCAACTTCCAGATGCTGAAGTTTGGTTCATTAAAGTAAGTTATTATGCTTTCCCTTTTCTCTTCCTCTCTTAGTGATACGCGTCATCCCTAACCACTCAATTCTTTTTCTTTGATATTTGGGTTCTGTTGGCCTTCTTAGCTTGTTACTTTGTAACCAAATGCTAGAATTTGGCTAAAAGTAAGTGATTAGTGCTTTATGCATCATTATGCCCGAAGAGATAAACATCTGCCTCGCTAAAGACTATAGAGAATCTTATCTTGTTTGCTAAAGGCTATAGAGAATCTCATCTTGTAGTTTAGTTATTTAATTATCATTCCTTTTAATGGCTGCTTTGAAGAGAAGTTGAATATTGGATGGCCTACATTGTTCAAATGGAACTTCTAAAGGCATGAACTGGCAATTTAGAAGAGCATTTTGAGGACTGCAATAACTTCTATCAGTTTTTTAGTTTACTTTTTGATGGAAAGAGATGGCTCTAGGTGTTTTGATGGTGCTATTACTTCGATTTGCGATTTGCTTTGATTGATAAGAATTTTTTAATCTGCTTACTCAAGACCCATTTGACTTGCAATGCTGTGATTCGTTAAACGAAAGGCATCTTTATCATCTTATATAAGTCCTCTTCATTCGCAATTGTATCCCGCAAAATATACTCATTTTTTTCTTCAACCTTCAGGATGTTGTACCAACTACCAACTAAAAGTTCTAAGTCTTCTTACATAACTTCATTCTTGAACATCAACACTCTACCTTCTTTACGAATATTGACAAGATGGGTTCCTCCTGATCTTAGCAATTCGTGCACTGGACTAATCCTCCTCCAGGCATGCTTTATATTTTTTTTAGCTGGTGTTATTGGAGTGGCCCTCTAGTGGCCTTGGTCTTTCTTAATATAATCCATTATTGCACCCAAAAAAAAAAAATATTGACAATATTATTTAAATGACTATGGTCTGCTGCAACTCAAAGGTAAATGAATAGTGAATCTAGATTGGTTCAGTTATAAAAAATGCAGTGATACAGTTAATGAATGTATCGGAGATGACCATGAGGAGTTGTTAATGTTTAAGGCAAGAAGCTGCTGTTTTATGTGCTTCTAGGTGATAGGTTGCATGTATGGGAGATGAAGTTACAGTCATAAGACTACTATATCTTTAACTCAACTTATAGATTCCTCCGTTAATAACTGATTATAAATTGTAATTTCTTTTTCTGTTCGTCTATATACCATATGATAGGAAAATTATCCATTTACATTCGAAAACAATTAACAAAAAAACCCTCATATTTTGTGCAGGTATACATGTCTGTTTAATATGTGTTGAAGACCATTTTCCACTAACCCTTGTTTTCATTTCTGTGCGAGCCAACATTCTTGAGCCAATCAACAACTTCCTTGATGGTTGGTCTCTTGAAAGGGTTCTGGCTAACACACATGCAGGCCACATCTAGTACTTGCAGCATCTCGTCATCAAAACCCTTTCCTCTCAGGAGAGGATCAAAGACTTCATTTTGTTTACCCTCATTTCTCATTTGCTGCACCCAGCCAACCAATTCTCTTGACATCTTTGGCTTGGATACCTCCACAGGCCTCTTCCCAGTCAGCAGTTCAAGCATAACAACTCCAAAACTGTATATATCTCCTCTCAAAGTAGCTACCCATGCTTGCCCATACTCCGGAGGAATATAACCCAGAGTTCCAACAAGTTCGGTTGTAACATGAGTCTGGTAAGGAAGAATCAACCGGGACAATCCAAAATCTGCTACATGTGCTTCGAACTTCTCATCAAGGAGGATGTTGCTAGATTTGATGTCACGATGCACAATATGAGGCTCACATATCTGGTGCATGTAAGCCAGACCAGAACCTGCGCCCCGTGCAATCTTGAGCCTCGTGGGCCAATCCAGGTTGGATGCACCATCAGTCTTCTCATGCAACCAGTAATCCAAACTCCCATTTTCCATGAAGGAATATATAAGCAGGCGACATCCCTCGTGCACACAATAGCCTTGCAGGGAAACCAGGTTTTCATGTTGAGCTGTGGAAAGAGCCTCCACCTCTGCTCTGAATTCTCTTTCCATCAGACCCAAGTCTCCGGAGAGTTTCTTGACAGCCAGTTTGCTCCCATCTCCTAATGTTGCTTTATACACCAGACCAAAACCCCCACAACCGACAATGTTTGCTTGATTAAAATTGTCAGTGGATTTCAAGAGTTCAGATATGGTTAGATCCTTGATCTCATAAGTATTACTTGGGAACAATACAACTAAACTGGCATCCTTGTCACCCTCGAGAGGAAATCCAGAGTTGATGGAAATTGTATCCAACTCGGTGTTGTCGGTATCCCCTCCAGGAATGATCCTTCTCTTGGACAATATCCACAGTGCTAGCACAGCAATAAATAAACCGGTGCCAAAACAGATACCAACAACAAGTCCAATGACGAGTTTTATGTTTGTGCTTTTATGAGGAGCCGAAGAATGGTTGGTTCCTGGTGAACTGGAGCAAGATCGCTGCAAAACCTGACCACACAACCCTGGATTCCCTACAAAGCTGGAACTGGGGAAAGTATCAAACTGACCTCCCGATGGTATAGGTCCTTGAAGTTCATTATTGGCAACATTGAACAAAGACAGGAAATGCAGACCTGAGAGTGAAGCGGGGATTTCTCCGGATAAGTCATTTCCTGAGAGATCCAATTTCTCCAAGTTAGTGAGGTTCGATAACTGATCAGGAATGTTCCCGAAGAATCTGTTATCACTGAGATCCAGCACATGAAGGAACTTCAGTTGGCCAATCTGTACAGGGATGTTGCCACTGAGGTTGTTGTTTTTAAGGTATATAGCTGGTGGCAGGTTAGAGAGCTGATTGTACTGCAAATTGGTAGCATTTGTGGGCTTGACAAACACGGGCAACTCTAGATAACTTCTTTCCACTCGTTTAACAGCCTCTTGCGATGTTAGTGCTCGCAATCCCGCGAGCTCCAGAGGAAATCCTCCTGAAAGAAGGTTATTGGACAAGTCCAAGTAGAAAAGGCTTGACAGATCACCCAGCCAACGAGGAATTGAACCCCTGATTTGATTGTAAGACAGATCTATGACCTGTAGGCTCGTGATGCTGGCTAGCCAGGAAGGCACTTGACCAGAGAGTTTGCAACGACCTAGGGCCAAAACCTGGAGATTTTGGAATCCAGTTGAATCTAATGTATTTCCATCGTCTAGTATACCTTCACTCATAGTATTATTGGAGAGGATGAGAGCAGTGAGGCTCTTGCAACCCATCAGAATTCGGATAGCCCCAGTAAGGTTAGTTAAGTTGTTGGCGGAAATTGAGAGAAAAGACAGAGATTTTAGAGCTGTTATGTCAGGTGAGATCTGCCCCTCTATCTGATTACTGGCAAGTCTAACTGCAACTAGTGATGTGCATGAGTAGAGGCTTGTGGGAAAGATACCTGTAAAGTTGTTGTTACCAAGATCGAGGGTGGTAAGCTTGGGGAGTGTGGAGAAATCGAGGTCAGAGAGATTTCCTGCCAAGAAATTGACTCGCAGATTCAATTTTACTAGTTTGGTGCAGTTCATCAGAGATGGAGGCAGAGGACCTGCGAGACTGTTAATGTGAAGCAGCAACTGTTCCAACTTGGAGAGCTTGCCTATCTCCCTTGGTATCCTGCCGGAAAATTTATTGGAGTACAGCTCGAGAACCTTAAGATTAGTGAGATTGACCACAGCATCACTGACTGGACCAGAGAGGTAGTTAACAGGTAACGAGAAATGTACAAGTGATGTTGCTTTGTACAGATCATCAGGAATCATCCCCGAGAGATTATTGAAACCAGCGCGGAATATCTCAAGCTTGGAACATTCCCCTAGTTCTGGAGTAAGGTTCCCGCTGAAATCATTGCTGGAGAAGTCAAGGAGGGTTATGGAAACAGGAGAAATTTGGCAGACGTTGGAAGGAATTTGGCCTGTGAAGCTGTTATTGCTGACATTAAGTCTTGTCAAATTCCAGGCTGCCCGGAGAAATGAGTTGGAGTGACTTAATTCCCCATCGAAGTGGTTGCTAGACAAGTCTACTATCGTGATAGGGATACGGTTATTGGTATCAACGGATGGTAATTCACCATCGAGACGGTTGTAGCTGAGATCAAGGACCTGGAGGCCGCTGAGAGAGGAAAAGAATCCAACTGGTAGAGGACCATGCAGGCGATTATGTGATAGATTGAGGTGAGTAAGGCTTGTGAGATTGGCAAGATATGGGGATAGGGTACCAGTAAGGTCTCTAAAAGGTAGAGAGAGACTGGTTACTCGGCCATCTGCAGTTTCATTGCAATCAACTCCTTCCCAGAGGCAGCAATCAGTGGAGCGATCCCAATTCAAAGGAGATGATAAATAGGAGGAGAAGGACAAGAGAGCGTCGTGATCATCTTGATTGCAGACAGTAGCAGCATGGCAAGGAGACAGTAGCGATGCTATTAAAAGAAGAAATAAGACCATGACCAAGGAAGAGGAGGAAGGGGGCGTTGGTCTTTGAATTATAATGATTTGATATGTCAAGCCAGACAGAGTAGAAAAGCTGTCTTTCTTGACCATTATCCTCACCATCATTCAAGTTTAAGGGACCAAAATAGTGGAACAAGAAAAAGACATAAGGAGGAGGAGGAGAAGGTGGGGGGATGGGGGTGGAGGAGATGATGGAAGAAGAGATGGCCAAGTACATGATTATCCATTCTATCTAGGAGAACTTGTAGGCTTACAAAGATGTGAGATTGCAATCGAACCCCTCATTGACCTAAAGAGAGAGAGAGAGAGAGATGAAGAGAGTGCGGGCGTGACGTTAGGTCATTTGATATTTTAGTGGCAACTACATGATATAAAATATAAATAAATAAATAAAAGGCTGTATCATTAGATATATGAATCTCAAATGGCGTTTACTTTTGGTGGTGCTGGCTGCGGTGGACTTTTTGTTGGATGATGATTGATTGATGACCACTGGCCACAAATCGTGTAAGCTTGAGCGTTCAAAAACTTCATAATCATCTCATGTTGTTTCAGAGCTTATCATGTCTTCCAACTCCACAATTTCCATCGTCTCTCCCCTCTCAATTGAGTTGTCTTCTTCTTTTCTTTTTTTATTCTCTACTTCTTTCCCATGCCCCCCAACCCCACTCTCCACTCGTAATATTATGATGTGCTGGGGGCTTGGCGTTGGTTGCAAGGTTGCCATTGCTGATCTTGCCAAATACCCTCTAGAATTCTATTGCATTTCCTTTTTCTTAGTAGCAAAAAGAATCTTAATAGTTAAGACTTGCTATTTTTTAATGTTTCTCAGCCAGTCGCTAACAATAGGTGCAAAGTGTTGTCAATTAAAAATTGCCCATTGCCAACCATCGTGTATATTGGTCAGACGAATATATGGTTTAACTTTCAATAGCACTGGATGCAAAGTGACTTCACATTCTCCGTTCGCCCATCTTCTCTTGAGGTGTGCTTTAAGCATATCTTCCGGAGGGTCTAGCAAAATAGTGTATTTTTTACTCTCTCCACCTTGCTTCCCTTAAAGCTGACGCTTGACTTTACAGGTGTAATTTCAGCAGCATAACTTACCATGGAAAACTTAATATTTATCAACATATTGGCATGATGATAGTAAAAATGTCAATCTTGATCATCATCGTCGTAATTATAACAGGAACAGTAAAAACTTTTCCAAGCATTATTCAGCAGTGGTAATGAAATAACATAAAACCTTAAAGAAAGAAAGGGAAAAGCAAGGAAATTCTTCTCCACTGCTTGTGCATGAACTGTCATCCGATGAACACATCCATATCATGAATCCAAAGACAAGAAATGGAAATATCAAGCAGCTAGAGAACATCCCGTTACGGGTGGGTTTCCACACCCAACAGATTAGTAAAATCAAATTCCATAAGCCCCCTTTCTCTGTTGCAAAACTCTGTAGAAACTAAAAAGGCCTGAAGGATGGGGAAAGAGTGGGGAAATGCTCAGTAAACTATGCATTATTGAGCTGAAATGGTTTTGGTTCCCAAGTCAGGCTTCCTTCTTTTTTATCAGGAAGCAAGATTTTAATTTCCCACAAGCGCATGCTTCTGGATCCAGTCATGCTACTCTCACCACGAAACCCAGTAGATAGGAAATGAAAAGAACGAAGAACCGACTGCAAACCATAGACACAAAACCTTTTTGAATCTGCACGCTATGATTGCCAAAATGCTGACGACTATTATGGAGAGAAAAATTGACCCCTCAGCAAATTCTTTCATAAATTTTAAAAATTTCATCCCACAAATTGATATAAAAAAACATGTTTCGGATACATAAGAAATTATTTGAAACCAGGGCTCGGTTCAACAAACCAAGCGTCAGCAACACCACCCTACGCCACAACTTGATGGTTTAATAAGAGGAAAAACACAGTAAATTAAGATGTGATTTCCCAAAAGTCAAGAAAACATTAAACTAAGATGTGATTTTCCAAAAGTCAACATAAATAAATCCAAGAAAGGCAAGAATACTTCACCTGCTCTACAGGAATTGAGTACTGCAAATTCTCATTTGTAGTTAGTTATACACCACCATATTGCAAAATATAAAAAGGGATTAAAATTTAGGGTATGATTTGCAGCATCGGAATATTCATAGATATCATCACAAGATCTTTCCAGTTTCCACATAATTTACTCTGTCTTGAAAAAGTCATGCTCCTATTTACCATTTCAAACCAGCAATGACAGGGACGTAATTCTTTGTTTACCTTGATATTTTCAAGAAGAAAAAATGTTTCAACAGAGCAATTTATAGATAGAAGAGATTACCTTGATATTTTTGCTGTTCCCTAAACTCCAAATAGTTAATTAAATGCAAAATCCGAAATTTATAATTTCAAAATGGAGTTATAAAAAAAAAAAACCCTTTTATAAGATTAGATGAATGAAACCAAACCTGGATGAAAAGGGAGTTTGTTTCTGTCTGTCTGCAAGCATTTGACTGGGAATGGGACACTTCACTCCAGCAAGCTCTTATCTATCTTTTCGCAGATTTTGGCATCATCTCTTCCTCCTTTCTCAAATGGACTTTGGCATTGAGAAGCCCATTTTCATCTACTTTTAGGTGCCCGACCCCATTTGCTTGCGAGGTCATGAAAAGTCTACCATGGTGTTGATATTAAAAATTTAGTTTGCCAAACCTGAACGTGTGAGTAGTAATAATATATTGGAATGCCATTATTATACTGGTAGGATTACGTTTCCATGTTAATAAAAAATTTATATGATATTAACAAAAACTAATAGGCATTGAAAAAAATATTGTAGCTTAAGATTCGAAAACACTATTAATTAAAATAGTATAATGATAGTTTTCTCATTCACACTACATAACTTAAAATTTTTTATATAAAGTATTAGTCATTATTAAATTAGTAAAACCAACCAAATGCTTTTAAAAAAAATTGGATTCAATGGGCAATGTGGTATTTTCAAAATGATTTTTTTTATTATTATAATATAAAATGAGAAGCAATTTTGTATTTTGATGAATATAAAAAATAAAAAGTATAATAAAATGACTGCAATGTAAAAAGCATAAAGCTAGTATCAAAGTCTGTGGGATTTATCTTTTCACCAAGATTTTTTATTATTACCATATAGCTCATAAACAATTTAGAATTTGGCTAAGAAAAAAATTACATATCGTTAACTTCAAAGTCTGTGAAATTAGTCAAAATACTTGCAAGCTAACTCAAACACCCATATTAATAATAAAAAAAAATTACAAAAACAAATCAAGGGTGTTCCTGGTATGTAGATTACTGAGAGTACCATGCTATCGAAGAAGCATATGCTTTTCTTAGTACGAGGTTGTGTCTGGTATGAGGTGGAAAAGTTGGTTGAGAAAAATTAAGAGTGTAAGGATTTAAAACTTAAGTGTTACTGAATAAAAAAAAATGTTAAGGATGTTTAGTAAAAATTAAAAAGAATAATAGGGGATTAATAATATTATAAAAAATATTAAGAAGGTATTTGTTTTTATAGATCGTCTCCGAGTCTATATATATATGTCACCCGATCTTTCCCTGTGTCATCAAGCTTCAGACCTTTTGGTCGCCCTGCCTCGTCTCCGCCATCATGTCCTCACGGCCCTCACCTGAAGTCTTCCACCTACAAAAAGTTCCTGGGTTACAACCACTCGGTCCGGTCTTTAGGGCCCGATCAACCCGCCATGACCACGCCTCTGGGTCAACTTGCTTGGCCCAACCTTCGAGTCCACTAGCACCGAACCAATCGCGCGTCTGCGAGCTTCAGCCTTTGATCTGAACCCCGGGTCGTTAGGTGTCTTTGGAATCCCATGGTTCAAGCTTGAGGTGATTTAAGAATCCATCCGCCGCCGCCGCTGCATGAGAAACAGAAACGTGACGTGTTAAGTTACTGAAGCCACACATAAAATAAGATAAAAGAAGAGCTATGCCACAGCCCGCAGGCACAAAACTTGTCTACCCGTACTAGTTTCTCTTGAATTCGAGAACACCCTCAATTCGAAAGTAAAATTCAAATACAAAAAATACCTAATCCGCTACGGAAGGTGAGATAATTAGCTAGTACATAACTAAATATATAGTTATTTATGATAATAAAAATATTTATTATTTAAAATAAAATAATTAAAAAACATATACATAAGTTATTTTCAAAAACAAATAAAACTATTTAATTATTTAAATCTACCACTTCAGCATGGGTAAAATAAAATAATTATTTTTATTCATGAAAGTATAAAAATATATTAATAAATACAAAATTATTTATTTCTTAGTTATGACTTGAGAAAAATTGTTATTTTTTATGAAGCTTATAAAATAAAATAAACATAAACATAATATTCAATGAAAATAGAAAAATAAATGAAAACAGGGCTACAGGCAAATAAATTATCATTATTCAATAAATGAAAACAGAAACGGAAGCCGTGATTTATCACAGGAAGAAATTTCTCATTCGATCGATTGATAAATTAATCCCCAGGTCCTTGCGATAGTTCATGCAGTACCGGAGCAGATTCAGCAGCTATCATCGTAGCAATCACGTTTCTTCCAAGTTCTCGGACCATGCACGGCTCTTTTACTTTTAGAACA
>Ga0325401_1006997_pt1 | contig 10947 bp, 4 predicted proteins | sample PopdelMetagenome_FD_205666 | JGI IMG/M metagenome (GOLD analysis project Ga0325401, IMG submission 205666) | Populus deltoides microbial communities from Bellville, Georgia, United States - Xylem-PdKOR-R2 | ecosystem: Host-associated > Plants > Phyllosphere > Stem > Wood/Secondary xylem | place...
CTAGAAATTACTGAGAAGACAAATGGAAGGCTTCTGTTTAGACTTGTCTGCACAAGCCGAAACAAGGTATCAACAGGGTTTGTTTGTCAGCTTATCGTTGATAATGCCGTGAGGCAATTTCTTTCAACAAGCCTCTCATCTCATGGGCTCAAACAGGCCAGACAAAACCTGCCATTCTAGGGTTCCAGCTTTAGTGCTTAACCGCTTATCATCGAGAGATACCAATGCTACCATCTGGCTTTAAATCTTAGCCGGCCATTCTTTTTGTTGCTACGTGTGTCTAGAATAGAGCTGGCAAAATCACTGTCAAGTGTTTACCCCCACATTTGTTTTGTAACAATTAACAAAGATTTTATATGTAAAGAACTCGTAAGATTATGCATAAGTTTATCACAATTGAACAGAAAGATTTGTTGGAAAATCACTACACAAGTCATATTAGCGTGAACGAAAATTGTCTGGTTGGTTGATGCGGTGGATCTTGATTTATTAGTGATTGCTCCAATGAGTTCTGCTAATGTGTTTGGTTTGATCCACATCTTGCATTGGTTAACAGTTGCTTTTGGTTAGTGTATTAGGACAGAGACAGAAACATAAAATAATTTTGTTTTAATGACAGTTTTGAAGTGAATTTCCAACAATAATCTAAACCAGCCATTGCAGCATTTGCAAAGTCTAATGCAGAGTATATTCACGGACCAACCTCTACTCTTCCCATAATGACTGCCCAGTAACACTCTAATCTACTTTATTCATAAGAACAATTTGTAACACTCTAATCTACTTTATTCATAAGAACAATTTGTACACCAGATATAAAAACATCTCAAAAATTGAGTCTGGAAAACAAAACAACAAAAAACCAAGCAAATTGCTGTTCAGTTCTTCTATGTTCTAAGCCATCCGACTTGCCGAAAAACACCTCCATTTCAACTTTTTGTTTTTGTACACATGGAATAGATTGAATTTCAATTCAACGAAAAGAAATTGTTTACTTCATTGTTTCTATACAGCATTTGATACAACAACAAGCTTTCATTTTACTTGGTATCATCACCAAACTTAAGTTCATTAATCTGTCAACTGCTATGCGACGTTGATGCACTGTTTCAAAGCTGTCAACGTGTTTGAGTTCTATGCAGAATTGGTTTACTGGATTATCTATGATTTTAGTGTTCTGGATCACATTATTCTTTCATAAAAGCATCAGTGCATACGTCATGGACAGGTTAAAAGAACTACATTTACCTTGGATGAACGTCTAGCTATCATTATCTTCAGCAGCACTGCTTTTATCCCTGGAGGTCTGTGGTGAATTTGTTTGTTCTTGATCAGCAGGAAAGAAAAAGGGGTCAAATGCGGCTTTTCCTTCTCCCTTTTTCTTCAAATTATCATTAAGACTGCCATAATCCAAATTCTGCAAAACACTTGGAAGATATATGGCCCCATCTTTGCCAAATTTACCTCCCATTTCGATGTCAAATTTCCCTTTCCCAATGAAGTTTCCATTTATGTCTGAACTACCCATTAAAGAATCATCATCTTCTGACACCCATTCTCGGAAATTGATTGCTGAAGCTGGGATCTTCGAGAAGAATACTTGTTTAAAGTTCTTTAGTATCCCTCTGGTGAAGGGGTTTTCCTTCTTATCATAGCGGTACCGGAAATTTTCATAAGTGGTCTGTGATGAATGAGAGGCAACAGAATTAGATACAAGAGTGGCGAACAACGCACGGATTGTAGCTAGAGGTAAGCATATGATGAAAGGCCAAAACAGAAGAATGCTAATAAAGTATATTCGCTGCAAATAAAATTGATTGAATTGCCTTGTTCACCTTGTGAGATAAAAAAGAAAGCGGCAGCACAAACATTAGATTCTGTTAATCATTTGTAAATGCCATACCTGGTTGGTGCTAATCAGGTAGAGGTGGAAAAGCGTAAGCCCACCAACAAACCAGACAGCTACAAAGCAGTACGCAATGAGAACAACAGATGGAACGTCTTGAGACATAATGCTCCACAAAGTTCCCTGTTGCCGGAGAACATTGAACCAAGAAAACACGAACACATATATGCACAAAGTGGTTGATGTGGATATAAAGCCTATGAAATATGGGTAGTTGCGCTGCAAATGGGCATCAACACGGAAGAAGCTGGTTAGTGTCTGTCAAAAAAAAAAAACTACGCAGGCTCTCTAAAGCAGGAACAGCAAATTTCAGAATTTCAAAACATGAGCAGGAATGATTCAATAGAGTGCATGATAAATCATGAGCGAAGTCCAAAATGCAACTTTCTCCGGCTTGGAGTGCCATAATAACATGAAGGATTATCAATAACTTTTACACTCCATGAAGTCTGTCTGTAACACTTTCAAATGCGCAAAACCAATCATACATAACCTCAATCAACTTCTATAACCTAAAGAAGAGATGGTTTGATTGTATATAGTCCAAGTTAAAAAATGTGTTCATACATTATCAGAAACGTCCACAGGTTTCAGATAGCTCAGAACATTCAAATATTCAAGAGATCTTCAAATCCTAAAGAATACCAGGAAGTAACTTACCAGTCCAATGCACTGACCCACCCATGGACAATGATGATCAAACTTCTGAATACAATTGTTGCAGATGAAGCAATGTTAAGCTCGTGGCGGACGATATAACAGACAAGTGTCACAGAACTTCAATTTAATACTGTGGCCATTAACAACTACATCCTTTGTACGATGCAATTTCAAGTCGGCAATTTTGTTATTAACCCACTCCATAGATTGGGTAGCAATGCCAACCGATTCATCTGATTCAGGTGGCTGAGAGTTTCTAGGGATTATTCCTGGATCTCTACCTGACGTCAAGAAGAGAAATAAGAAGTCCTGCGTGATATTTTATCAGGTCAGAGTAAAAAATTATTGGCTGCACGAGGTCTATCATTACCAAGAAACTTCAATTTACCAACCATAATAGCGAGGACCATTCCCCCGACTAGTACTGGATAGTCATACTGTGGATCATCATTTCTGATTATCAGCAGCAGCATCTTTATGCAGAATGCTATTGCAGGACCTCCAATTAAAAATGTTGTCAAGAATAGAGATGATGCATCAGGACCAAAGACTGCTCTCCCACCACCAAGAAATTTCTGATATCAGAACAAGAAGCTTGTTAGTCCTGGTCCAGAAATTAGAGAACATAACAATCTGTAACTGCAGTTTCCCATCAAATCCATCTCTAACTACTGCAAAATACTCATCGATTGTCGTGTCAATAATGAGCCAGCAACACTCATTTCGAAACACATTTACCGATTATAATTCTGGGACTCTTTCCTCTGATTAACTAAAGTCGTACTAATAATTGCAGCTGATATTTTATAAAGAAACATTTGATTAAGGCACATCCCTTGATTTTATAAAGAAACATTAGTTTAAGGCACATTGATTAGATCCCCTTAAAATATCATTAGTAATAAACCAGTAATAAAAAAAATCAATAGATTCATAGTAGAGAGAATGATGATATGCAGAAGGTGAGAAAAAAGGATTACATTGTTTCCCTTCCAAATTTGATAGAGCCTCCTTGATTTTGGTTTGGAAGGAGGGTCCATCGCTGTTCCCTTATTACAGAAAGATCTCCAACTCTTATACCTGTTCCTTTTCTATTGACAAATATTAAGAAACAAAAGCTCCTTCAAAATCAAACCCACATGAAATCAATCCAAAAAAAAAAAAAAACTTTTTTGATAAAAATGTTTTCTTTTGGATTGAAATCAAAAGAAAAGTGGGTTTTTTTGTCACATTCTTCTCTCTTCAAGAAAAAAAAATGACAAGAACCTCCCAGATCACACACACCAATCCTATTACCAATCTCTGTCTCTCTCTCTCTCTCTCTTGCAACCTTTGCTGTCAACTTTTCCCACCAAACAACGATTTCCAACGGTTTTTTCGCGGGCTAAAGTAGTTAAAATAAGGTCAAATTTTAGAATAAAGCCCCTGGTTTTTGTTTTTTTAAGATTGTCTCTGTTCAAACTTTGAGACTTTGGGCACCCCTAAGTTCACTAAAGTTTCAAGACCAGACGATCTCTTATCTCTCTGTGTTGAGCATTATTTATCTGACACTGAGGTGCCATTCTTGGACAGAGGTAGAGAGCACATCCACTTCCCAGCCAAATAGTTTCACAGTTCAATAACATATCATGCTTGTGATACTTGTCTCTTGTAAAAAGAGATGCTGGCCATGTTTTTGGTAGCTGCCAGGTATTTTGGGGCTACTAAAATCAGTGATGAAAGGTTAATTTGCCAAATCTAATGCCCTCTGAAATGAAATAGTTCCAACCATAAAGTAGCCTCAGATTTCCTTCTAAATACCATTGTTAAACTAATTTTTTCTTTTCATGTGATTGAATCTATTGATAAAGCAGTCTTTGTAACAAAAAAAAAAACCTCCAGCTACTTCGAACTGCAAATGCAGATCTCTTCCTTTCAACTTATTTAGTTGCACGTGTTCTTGGAGGACCTCTCCAGTTTTTTAAAAAAATAACAAAAACTTGGCACAACGAAAAAACCAAAAAAAGTTGAAATAGCATAGCTGAAAATTTGCATGCTAAAATAACACGAGACACTAGTCTTAGATGCGCGACCACTTGTGAGTTGCAATTTTATAAGTTTCCAGTTGAGCTATTTTAGCTAAATTTTTTAACCATTGTGTTAATTTAAGAAGAAAAAAACTCCATTTTTGGAGGACCTCTCCAGTTTTTTTTTTTAAAAAAAAAAAAAAAACCCTTAGCACAGTGAGAAAAAAATTATCAAAATAGCATTGCCGAAAACTTATCCATAAAAAGAACACCAGACACATTAGTCTCACATGCATGACCAATTGTAAGTTGAAAGGCTAGAAAAATGCCTCTGCCATGCAATTTTAAAGTCACACATGTGAGATCTGTGACTCTGCTATTTTCACAAATAAGTTTCCAGCTGAGTTATTTTGGCTAAATTTTTTAACCATTGTGTTAATTTCAAAAAAAAAAAAAAAACCCTCCATTTTCTCACTACAGCAAACCTCTTCGCTGCAAAAATGGTCGGGAGTCTTAGAACAATAGCCATCAAAACCTATGCTTCACTTCGTATTCAACTACAAATCACTCCTTTTCCTATTCAAACAAAAATGGATGCAACTAAGCGCGTATAAAATGACTGAAAAAATGAGTGCAACTAGGAAAACTTCTGGGCACATCGATCATTATTAAATACGAGTGAACTTCACAAACTAGGCGAGAACTACTCGATGGGATAACAACTAAACCAAGTTACAAGTCTGCATCCTAATATTTCATATTACAATGACCGAATTACCACCAACAGCTGCTGGAAATACAGGCATTTACTGAGACATCCTGGTGCTTTTCTCGCCACGGACTGCAAAAATAGCTGATGGTGGAAAAGGGAAAAGCAGAAGTGAGTCTTCAGTTTCAAAAGGTAAGTATGGACACCAAAATTCTCATGGACATAAGAAAGCACACATTCATACATAGAAGCAGCAAAGCAATCTGATATATTTTCAAAATGTTCCAACTGAATCTACAATTGGACCAGAGTATATAACTTGTGTGATCCAGTATCTAATCTTCTCCAATCATGAACACAAATATGAGATTTGATACTTGGAAATTCAAAATCTTAAGATTTCTTAAACCATGAATGGCAGTCAGATGCAGGATTTGCTGTAATGTCTCTAGCCCATTGCAGGATGAATCTAGTGCTCTACCTTCTTTCAAACACATACATATGATGAGGATCATTAAAAGAGTCCCCCTTTGATGGCCTTGTGGAGGCCTGCTTCAGACATCTTCATGAGTGGAAAAAAAAAAGAGTTGTTTAAGAGTTATAGTCATACAAATGACCTTGCAGTTCTATAAACCACTTTCCCGTATTACAACATCACTTCATGGGATATTTTGAAAGAATTTTTACCAAAATAAATTCAAACAAGGTCTAAATTTAATCAAGTGAATATATAAAGAAAATGCATGATTTCCAAAGTGTGAAGCATCGAGATTGCAAAACATGTTACAGGTATGAATAAAACTGGCTGCAAGATGAAGGGAAGAAAGAAACATGAATATTTAGTGTACTTGGGATAATCAGTCATGTTTATTTTGTAAATAACTTAAAAATCAGCCACATAGCACTTTGTTATGCATTGAAACAGTTTAGTAAATTTATGAGCATTTGAGGAAAAACAAGGAAAAAATAAATATTTTCCCCCCAGTGAGCAAAAACTAAGTGATGAAGTTGGAATACAAACCTTCTTCTGGAAGCATGAGTTAGCAAGGACTATCCTTATCCAAATGCTCCAGTTAATGGACCATCAATAGAAAAAACCTCTGCACTTTGGTGATCCACAGAAGCATTTTTTCTTCCCACGATCTGCTTTTTCAGGTGGTACCATTCCATAACTATATGTCAACTCTGTCATAGGAGGAACGTGTCTGATAGCATAAAATGCAATATGGAGATCAAACTCCTTGCTATTTCCCCGTAAAACTGGTTGCCAGAACAGATTTGGAGAGCAGCTGTGATTTATAAAACGAGCTACATTCCCAGCATTTCTGGCATTTATTATAAGAGGAAATTGAAGGTTTGGAGCATTATTTAAATCACCAGGCAAAACTTCCACTGGCTGATAAATGCGGGTACCATAAAAAATGTGATCATCATCGTTTTCACCTGCAAGCTCTTGTGCCTCAGAATCATCGACAGCTTCTCCTGCATATACACATATAAATGCTCCAGCTCGTATGGGATCCCAGGATCTTAAGCCCCAACCTCTATCCTTAGTTTTAAACACCTCCAAACGAACTCTTAGACCACCCTGGGACACACGATTGCGACAAGTTGGAGGGCACCGGCAGGGAGGACCACACTCATATATCACAGATTTTTGACTCACAATAACCCCATTCACAATATGAGGAAGATAGCCTCCATTTTTCTGAACACAATCACAATTCTCGTTTCCTGGAAGACAAGCACCATTGCAAGCACAGCCAACAAAAGGATCCCTCGGTACTGGTTTTGAATACTTTAGGGTTGGAGAATAATTGAAATAGGCAGGCCCCTTTTCATGATCAACATCATTCACAAGAGAAACTGGTAAAGTTTCGGCCCCAGAAGTAAGATCAGGTAGTATAATCCCCATCCTAGGAATAATACCATCCTTCCATTGCTGAATTTTTTTCCACATTTTGTATGCATCAGGCTGGCCAGGTAACCTGCCCAACTTATATCTAAAAACATTGGAACCAGACTTTCCTTTCTCCACCCATGACTCCTGGATTCTATATAGACCGTCATACACATATACCTTTCCAGTTGGATTTCCCACATCCTTTATACCCCTGGTTACTCTAATGTCATTACCACGATGCAAGCTTTTCTCCAGTGCAAGGTTACCCCTTTCAAGCTTCTGATCCATTTCTTTGCCCTGGCCAGAGTAAATCAAGCCATCATCTTCCTCAACATCATCCTCGTATCCCCCAGATGAAACAATGCTAACAGCTATTGGTTCTTCATCTTGACTGACCTTGACAGACATGTAATCTATTCCAGCCATGATCGGAGCATGCAGTCCAATGGTGCACAATTCCATTCTAAAAAAGAAAATATCTCCAATTTCAACACCGGGTACAGCTCCAACTCTCTTCTTGGCATTAGTCCGAACTCCTTTGGTCATCAAAACATTGCCTGCTTTTAAGTCAGGGCGCCTTGATTGTCCTGCAGTGGCTTCCTTTGAATCTTCAAGCTGTACGATTTGTCTTCGGAGCAGATTGAAAACCAGGAGTACACATCCTACAGAATCTTTATCACCATTATATCGTCGTGCTTCTTCAAATTCCACGAGGTTATATGATTGGTAAATATTTTCTACCATCACATCCATGTCAACATCAGGAGAGGCAATTTTGTCCTTTTTGCCTCTTGTCCTCTTCTGAGATATACTCTGTGAACTCCAAGTTTGGTTGTCACCGTACCCATCTTCTTCCACAACCCTGTTGTTTCTGTTAGCCCTCCTTGATGACCCAGCATTTCCATTTGCTGCCCTTGCAGATGGAGGCTCAGGTGACCGAAATGAATTGATTGGAACTGCTGATGATATTGGGGTGTGGTCACCAGAAGGGACAGATTGATTTGGTATACCGGAAAATGGAAAGAAAGGAGAAACTCCAGGTGGGAAAGGACCTGCTGGTGGAACACAAACGAAAGGTGCAGAACCTTGAGGAAAAGAATTAGAGCTTGGTGGTGCGGAGAATACTGGAGTAAGAGTCCGCAAGGGCTTTACATTCAAAACCCTGGACTTATCTATGGAGCCTTCACCTGGTGATTCTTCCATTAAAATTACTTCTGAATACGCAAAATCACAGTTTTAGCTTAACACAAACCCCCCCTTGAATCACCACTCTCTCCGCATACATGGCTTCCCTTCTTCCATATCTTTCACTTCATAAACAATAACCAAAACTTACAGAAAAATCTGATGGAATTACCTATGCTACAAAGAGAACAGGATTTTGTTGCAGAATGAAAATGATTCAAATAACACAAACTTCAATGCCAAAAAACTGCAAGATCTCCACAGAAATGTTGCAGAAGTTGCTAAACTTTTATTTTTCTGCAGAATGCAAGCACATGCACCAAGTTAGAGACAACCAACACAAACAACAATTCACTAAAAAACCCTAAAACAAAAGGGTTAATATTTGGTATCCAAAAAACAGTGAACACGGACTCAACAGACTCGCACATAAAAAGCCTCAAAACAGCACAAAAACATGAAATTGAAAGTGACCTGGTTTTCCATTTTTCTAGAAATTGAGCTAGAACAGATCAAGTTCAAATCTCCACCTTGAAGGGTTTGAAAATGAAATCAGTAGACAAAACAAGCTTACCCCTTTTAAGAAAGAGGAATTTTTTTTAGACAAAAAAAGGAAGGAAGATTCTTTATTAGCATATCACAGACAATAATAAACCTTGTAAATTAAAATTAAGACAGAATCTGATGTAACAAACAAAGGATCCAAGCTAATAATATCATTACCTGAAATCTTAGGTTCTGCTGTTTTGAATGAAAATCAGTTGAATTTCTTACAAGGACCAAAAACAGAACCCAAAACAACTCTAAAGCTTGGACCTTTTTGTTTTACTTTGTCTTCTTTCATTAGTCCTTTTGTTTGGGTCTGAAATTCAAAACCCAATAAAGTGTTTTCAGTACTTTCTGATAGTACTAGTTTGGTGATAGAAGCTCCAAATAGTTTTTTGACCACTAATCCTTGAAGGCCTGTCTCTACTCTCTAGTGTTGAGCCTTACAGTGCTGGGCCTGACTGCAAAATCTACAGTGCATAATATGATTTATGAATCAGGTTCCTATTGTTGATTTTTTCCTCGATCAGTTACGGTAAAAGAAGACATGTTTAGTTGTTCCTTTCCTGCTTGTGAGTGCCATTTTTTTCAGTTTTTTATTTTTTTAAAATCAAATTAATATATTTTAATGTTTTTTAATCATTTTGATATAGTGTTAATATATATATATATATATATATATATATATTATTTTAATATATTTTTAAATGTATAATACTTTAAAAAATATTTTGCATTACAATTTCAAACACGGAATTTAAAAAATATTTTTAAAACTCTTGAGATTCAAAGTTCAATCTGATTTAGGTTTTTAACTCAACAAACAAAATATTGACTTAGCAAAATTTGTTTGATACAGTTAGGTTCTTAATTACTTGATTTACTTGATCAAACTAGACCGGGTTAATAACAAAAAAAAAATTATCATTTTAATTAAAATAATTGACCCAAAAACCTGTGGATTAATCTGGTGATCCAGCAGCTCATACTCTTTTCTAAATCAATCATCATATCAAGTCTAACACTTATACTTTTATCAATCTAAAAACATATATTTTTAGACTAAAAAGGATTAAAAGTAAATATCTAAAATGTAATAAATAAAATTATCAGGATTTTTTTTCTATATAACAATTTAAAAATATTATAATTTAATAAAAAAATCGACTGATATTTTAGGTGAGAATTGATAGTTTTTTTATTTAACCTAGACTATACGAATTCTTTCACATTGCGAGTATTTTTAGTGCTGTAACATATGTAAATTATGCGTAGCTGAGGCTACAATTGGCTAGGTTCTTTTGTAGCCATTCTTTTCTGGCCATTTCTCAGCTCATGCTTTGCATTGGAACTTGTCTGGTATTGTGTTTTAAATGAAAGTTGGATGAATTTTATTTTATTTTATTTTATTTAAAATTAATTTATATTTTTTTTATTATTTTGATGTGCTGATATAAAAAATAATTTTAAAAAATATAAAATATATTATTTTAATATATTTCTAAATAAAAAAGAATTTTAAAAACTATCACTGCCATATTCTCAAACACACTTAAAAAATATATGGAAAAGTGATTCAGTTTATGTTTGCAAAGTCCGACCTGACCTAACTTTTATAAGTAAACTCAATAATTTATTGTTTTAAGGTTTGGTTTAAGCTAAATTTTATATCAAATTGTTTCTTATATTAAAATGATATTATTTTAGTTTTTTTAAAAAATTTTCTAAAATAATATTGTTTTAGATTTTTATTAAAAAAATTAAAATTAATGTATTAACCCAAAAATTAACATGCTCAATTCGCATCCCAAACCTTGAGTCGGGTGCATCTTGCAACTATGGTTCAGTTTTTAGTATAGATTTAAAGAACAAAATTCTTTTTATTAGAATTCATCTTTTTTTTTTTTAGTTTAATAGGAGTTGCAACTAATTTCAAACTTTCTCCTTGCGTCAGAATTACAACTTCTATACTAAATGACTTTAAGTCAATATAGTGTATCATTGTTTATATAAATAGTGGAGTTTTTTTTTT
>Ga0325401_1006999_pt1 | contig 10944 bp, 7 predicted proteins | sample PopdelMetagenome_FD_205666 | JGI IMG/M metagenome (GOLD analysis project Ga0325401, IMG submission 205666) | Populus deltoides microbial communities from Bellville, Georgia, United States - Xylem-PdKOR-R2 | ecosystem: Host-associated > Plants > Phyllosphere > Stem > Wood/Secondary xylem | place...
TTAAATGAGCATATTAATAGTTTAAGATAGGTTCTTGAAATATTTAGAAATGAAAGATTATATGCTAACCTAAATAAGTGTGATTTTTACATGAAAAGAATTGTATTTTTAGGTTATGCTGTTAGTGCAAAGGGGATTGAAATGGATGAGGCAAAGATTAAGGTTTTTCAAGAATGGCCTACACCTAAGACAGTAAGTAAGGTAAGAGGTTTTCATAGTTTAATTAGTTTTTATAAAAGATTTGTCAAAAATTTTAGTACTATAGTTGCACTATTGACTAAAATTGTAAAGAAAATAATAGGATTTAAATGGGATGACGATTAAGAAAAGGCTTTTAACTTGCTAAAAGAAAGGTTGATTTTGGCTCCATTGTTTGCTTTACCAGACTATACAAAAACTTTTGAAATTGAGTATGATGCCTCAAGTATAAGAATTGGAACAATTTTAGTGCAGAAAAATGGCTCATAGCCTATGTCGATACACGACGTCAAGCGACGGCGCCCACTTTTTTGTTTATTTAACCAAAAGGGTTTTTTCTCGATTGGGGGAAATAAAGATTTTATTGGAGTCGCCATCTAGTAATTTTAGGGAACTAGAAATCCCAAATTAGACACGGGTCCCAGAGATTTGGATACGGGGTTAGTTATGATTAAGGGAAGGTAGACACCACCCTTAAAACATCATTTCAAAAGAAAGGTTACCCTTACTTGTGTGTTTTTTATTTGATTCAAATGCAATTATATTTTGGGCTTATTTGTAAATTTTTTAAAATGATTAGCGTCGGTCCCTAAAAATAGGAGACACGTTAAAAATGACACCAGTCCCTAAAAATTAGGAGACTCGTCTAAAATATTGACGTTTGTCCCTAAAAAGGAGAGTTACGTCTGAGTTACCAAAAGAAATAATGGATATAATCCATTATATTTTAGGTTTATTGGTAATTTGTTTTTTTTTTTTAAATGGTTAACGTCGGTCCCTAAAAATAGGAGACGCGTTAAAAATATTATCAGTCTCTAGAAATTAGGAGACTTGTCTAAAATATGATGCTTTAACCCTAAAAATGACACCAGTCCCTAAAAATTAGGAGACTCGTCTAAAATATTGACGTTTGTCCCTCAAAAGGAGAGTTACGTCTGAGTTACCAAAAGAAATAATGGATATAATCTATTATATTTTGGGTTTATTGGTAATTTGTTTTTTAAAAAAAAATGATTAACGTCGATCCCTAAAAATAGAAGACGCGTTAAAAATATTATCAGTCTCTAAAAATTAGGAGACTTGTCTAAAATATGACGTTTTAACCCTAAAAAGAAAAGTTACGTCTGGGTTACCAAAAGAAATAATGGACATAATCCATATTTGGTATTTACATTTTTGACATTGGTCCTTTTAAAAAAGAGACGTGTCGACTTTGGTTTTTGTATTTTTTATAACATGCAAGAGAATTTACAAGCATTTATATATATAAAAAATATCAAAAATACCAGTAGAAACCCCAAAAAATTACTTGAGTGCCACTGTGTAGGCAAAATAATGAAATACCCTTGAATTTCTCCGAAATTTACGAAAATGCCACTGGCGGCGCGTGTGGCCCACGCGCGGTTACTGTTGGAGGCGGTGAAATTTTCTGGCGAGATTTCCGGCCAAGAAAATGGTTGCTTCTGGTAGATCTGAGGGCGAGGATTCTGATGGCCATGGTCTAGACGGCCGTTGATGGCTGACGAGGGAGAATTGTCGGTTTGAAGCTTCGGTGGCCGACGAAAATCGCGGCCCTTTTCCGGGCAGATGAGGAGGCGAAAACGCTGAAAACGGTCGGGGTTTTGATTTATATGAGGATAGAAACCTTTCTGTGGTAGTTCGGAAGCTTAAAATGGCCGGAAATGCTAGATCGGAGGGGAGAGAGAGAATCGCCGGCGAGAGGAGAGAGAGACTCTGAGATGTACTACGGTGTGAACGCGCGCATGGTGCACTGGTGCAGCGGAAGGCTGTGAACCGTTGGATCGCAGCAACTGATCCTACGGCTGTGTTTGGCTGGATCTGCAAGTTGATCGGACGGTCCGGATGAGCTGCGTTTTGATCGCGTGTGGCGCGGTATACCTAGAGATTGGTACACCGGGTGACGTGGCGCCACAAGATCTAAGGGAAAATTGTTTTAAGGGCTGAGATGGAGTTGGGTTTTAATTGGGTGTGGTAAGCCCTATTGTATCCTATTAAATCAACGGTTCAGATCTAAACACTGTTAGATCTAACAGTTAGGATATTTTTGGTATTTTTCAGATTGTTTTTAATCAAAATCAATATCTTACTTGCACGAAGAAATAGTAAAAAAAAACATGAATAGTGATATAGGATATGGTCTTTCTCTTCTCTTCTCCCTCTTTTTCTTTTTTACTGGCGCACTGTCACTAGCTATTTAGGGAGACATGCAAATCTTAAATTTCCACAAATCTTATTTTTTAATCACCGTTTGCTTTCGGCGCAACTGACCGTTTGACAAAATTTTTTTATTTTATTTTATTTTATTTTTTTATTATGTATAATAATATATATTTATATAGGTAGAATTAAACACTCAATTCAGTATTAGAAAAACCCGATTCAACCGCTAAAAATCCATTTTAATGACCGAAAATTATGTTGAAACACTGGGAAAAAAAACTTTTGATGGGTATCAACCCGGTAAACCGGGTTTTGACCAAAAATAACAATTTTGACCCAAAATAGCCCGAAACTCATTTTTTACCCCGGTCGACATGGTTTGACCCGTATTGACTCGATAGACTCGGTTCTTATGGAAAGATGCGGTTTACTCGAGAAAAATGTTTTTTTATTTTTTTATTTTTTATTTTTTAATTATTTTTTATTTTTTAAAACTTTTTCTTAATTTTTTTATTTTTATAAATAATAATAGAAATAAAATAACATTCAAGAAAATCTTGGTGAATCCAAAATTGGGTTACAACAGCCTATTTTAGTGAGAAACTTAAAGGAGCAACTTTTAATTATCCAACATATAATAAAAATGTTTTATGCATTGGTGAGGACCTTAGAGACTTTACATCATTATCTTTGGCCTAAAGAGTTTGTGATACATACGGATCATAAATCTTTAAAACACTTAAGTAAGTTGAATAAGCAACATGCCAAGTAAATTGAATTCATTAAGATGTTCTCACATGTCATCAAGTACAATAAAGGTAAGGAAAAAATCATTGTAGATGTATTGTTTCAAAGGTATGTTTTTCTTAACGCCTTGAACACTAGACTTTTAGGATTTGAACATATGAAAGAATTATATATAAATGGTGATGACTTTGGTCAATGTGTGGACAATATGAGCATTTGACCTTTGATAAGTATTTTAGGCATGATGAATCTTTATTTAAAGATACGAGATTATGTGTGCCAAAATATTTGTTGCGTGAATTGCTTGTGAGAGAAGTTCAGGGGGACAGTTTAATGGGACATTTTAGGGTAACTAAGACTTTGGAAATGTTACATAAGCATTTTTACTAGCCTAATATGAAATAGGTTGTTTAAATAATATGTGATAGATGCATAGAATGTAAACAAACCAAGTCTAAAGTCATGTCTTATGATTTGTATACACCTTTACCAGTACCTAAAGAACATTGGGTTGATATATCCATGGAATTTTTTTTTTTTTGGGTTACCTAGGTTTAAGAAGGGTAAAGATTCAATATTTGTTGTTGTAGATAGGTTTTTTATGATGACGCTTTTTATATCAAGTAATAAAATCGATGATGAAACAAATATAGCAAATCTTTTTATTTGAGAAATAGTTCGGTTATATGGTGTTTCAAGGAACATTATGTCTAATAAAGATGTTAAATTTCTAAGATATTTTTGGAAAGTTTTATGAGGTAAGTTAGGAACTAAATTGTTATTTTCTAATACTTATCATCCACAGACAAATGACCAAACAGAGAAGCTAAATAGAACTTCAACTTAATTGTTGAGAACTATTATCCAAAAGAATCTTAAAAATTGAGAAGATTGTTTGTCATTCATTCAGTTTGCATATAATAAATTGTGCATTTTATAACTAAGTTTTCTCCTTTTAAAACTATGTATGGTTTTAATCATTTAACTCCATTGGATTTATTGTATTTACCTGTTGATAAAAGAGTAAGTTTTGATGGGAATAGAAGAGCACAAGTTGTCAAAAATTTGCATACCAAGGTACAACAACATATTGAAAAGATAAATGAGCAATATGTATTTAAAGTCAATAAAGGAATAAAAAATATGGTACTTGAACCATGAGATTGGGTTTAGGTGTATATGAAGAAAGAGATATTTCCTACTCAAAGAAAATCTAAGTTTATGCCAAGAGAAGATGAACTATTTCAAATTATTAAGAAGATCAATGATAGCGCCTACAAAATGGAATTTCCAAGTAAATATAGTGTTAGTGCTACATTTAATGTATCTGACCTTTCTTTGTTTAATGTAGGTGATAATTTGAGGGCAAATCCTTTCGAGAAAAGAGGGGATATGATCCCTAACTTTAACATTAAGAGATCCATTAGAGGTTTTATTGGGTCCACTCATAAGATTTAAAGCAAAAAGGTTCAAGGAAACAATTAATGGACTTCTTCAAGAAACATAGGCTAAGGTAGACTTTAAGATTATATCAAATAATAAAGAACAAGCCTTGATTAATTTGAATCATGTTCAAAAAGGGCTTGTAAGGGAGCATACATAAATAGAATGTTATATCTTTCTTTTTTTTGTATATAGTGGACAAAGAAAAACTACGTTAGTTACAAAAACACCTGAAACACAAAAAAAAAGCCTGCACTTAAAGGTATAACAATCTCTTTCTCTTAAAATATTTAGGAGATTTCTTACTGAAAGTTCATGTGAATTACTATTAGAGATCAAATATTTAGATAACCTGTGCTTTGTGATAACTGATAAGTGCAAAATATACATATGTTTTTAATTTTTTTACATTATGCTTTTAATGTGTTTTAAGCTTATTTGAGTTCATTGAAAGTAATTTTATGAGTTTGGCATGCCTAAGAGATTTGGTGAATTAATTGTTAAAAGATAAGAAATTTTGTATTTTATGTTTTGGAGCTTGGTTTTTCTAATAGTTTTTTCACCAAGTTGGAGTTACAGAATGAGAACATGGCTTAATAAAAGTTGAACCACACATATCCAGCTTTCTAGAAAGATATTATGGGTAAAAATCTGATCTCATCTGGACCTCTAATTAGACTTGTAAAATCGGGCCAGATTCCTACTCGTAATAAAATTCTTTGATTTTAAACTAGATATTCAAATGGACATTTCTTGAGCTTTAGTTATTGAAATTAGGGGATTCAAAAGCACAAATTCATCTACACATCTAGGGATACAACTTTCATGAAGGCCTTTAGGTTAAATAAAATCGTTTTTAAGATGAAAATCTTGATGCAAGCTGGATGACAAGTTTTGTCTCCTAATCTAATGAGAAACTAACAAGATGGGAGTCTTATCATTTAAAGAAAATATGATGGGATCAAATAGATATATTATCATGAAGGTTTCCTTTTATGATTTAATAAAAAAAAGGAGATCAATGTGACAAAAGAGAGAGAGAAAAAAACGTTATTTGCCACTAAAATTTTCAAAAAGTTCATCTTTGCTGCTGAGATTTTCATAGACCATGAACAACTAATTCTCAATTTTGGTTTAATGGGAATAGACACTATATCCATTATCAAATTATGAGAAGTAAGTTATCATTATAATTCTTTCATATTCAACTACTTATTTTTTCTTATTTGAAAATTATGTTATTAATTTCTACTTAAGATAATTGAATTGTTTTGAGATGGCATGCATGTATGCTTTCTAATTTCTTTCAATCTATAATTATTGTTAAAGACTAGAGTTAGAAGCAAAAGAATTAATTTGATTGTTGCAACTATCATCTTAATTTATTAGGGAGGAATAAGCTAAGTTAAATTGTCAAGCTTTTGAACGATTGTTTAGTATAAATTTGACAAACTTTGCTCTTAAGACTACTACCAAATAAATGAGAATTGCTTTTCATTATTAAATATTTTTTATGGTAAGAAATTAATTAGAAAGTTTTGTCTAGTTAATTTATTGATAGTCTCCTCGATTCCCCTTAGCTTTAAGGGATATCGAATTTATTTGCATGACTTGAACTTTTATTTTTACTTCGATGATCAACAAATTTATAAGAATGGTTGTCTAGACCCTTTGAACTGAGTTAACATTATATCAATTTCATTTTCAGAATTTTGTTTCTTTAATTATTCAAATCCCTCTATTTTATTTATTTTAGTTTCTTGTTGGAAGATTAAACAAATTTTTTCTTGGGCTAAACCTAGTTTTCATGATTATACTACGAATTTATTTTGTCTATGATAATACAATTAAGATTATATTTTGAAGGTTCTGATGACCAAACAACAACCTAGCTTTGAAATAATTTTTCAAAGTCAAATAAAATATCTTATTTTCAGGAATTTTCATATAAATCTTAAACAACTCTAAATCTGTCTAACATAATCTTTAAGACTCCAATAGAAGAATCAATCCATAACCCTTGATTTTTCTTTTTAGCATCATACAACAATAATTGAATTATAAATAAACTTGTTAAAGGGTGTAATATATTTATAGGATTTGTCTAAGATTTCCTTAGAACAGCTGTTAAAAGATCACTTATCATGATTGGTTAAATGTTGATAGCATCATACAACAAATAATTAACTTGTCTGGATCAACAAATTAGCCTTTTTCCTTCAAATTTATTTCGTCTTCTTAGGCTGTTGGATTTGGTACACAGGCTTCTAAACTTCAACAACCTTACCTTCACGCATTCCTGGTGCACGATCTGCTTTTCGTTTGCAGTTACATAAATTATTTCGTAAATTAAGATATAGTATATAATGTTTTATTATTATTATTATTATTATATGAATAAAGATTAAAATTAAGGCTACAAAACTTAAGGCATGCATATGGCATGGAGAAATCTCATCGTGATTGAATGGTAAAAATTGATCAGTTGTGCAAAACATGACTTGCCAACTGTTCTAGACCAACAAAACAACAAGTTCCCAGTGATCATAAGTGCCAAGCATCTTTGCATGTCCAAGGAAATTATTTCCTCTACAAATTTAGCTAGCCAGCAGACATGATTGCTTGCTCTCGCTAGCTACTAGCTTTTCATGGCTTCATGGGTTGAAGAGCTCCATTTTCCTCATGTAAACATCCCTGTAACAATCGCCCATCTGCTTCCGGTATCGCCTGCAGGGCCCATATCAGCTGCCCCAGGTGATAGCCTCTACCTCTCTAACCTTGACGACATCATTGGAGCTCGTGTTTTCACCCCAACTATTTATTTCTATCGATTCGATTTCTTGAATAATTCCACCCGAAAATCTGTCATGAAAACTCTATTCGATGCTTTGTCACATGTTTTAGTTCCTTACTATCCTTTATCAGGCAGGCTTAGAGAAACCAAGAATGGTAAGTTGGAGGTATTTTTTGAACAAGGACAAGGCGCACTCATGGTAGAGGCATACTCAGATTTGGCCTTGGATAAACTAGGAGAACTTACAGTGCCGAATCCAGCATGGTCCCCATTGATTTTCAGGTTCCCAAACGAGGAACCCTACAAAATTCTTGACATGCCATTGCTTATAGCTCAGGTAACTCTCTTTAGCTGTGGTGGTTTTAGCCTGGGCTTAAGACTCTGCCACTGCATATGTGATGGTCTTGGTGCAATGCAATTCCTTCGTGCATGGGCTGCGACGGCGAAGTCAGGCACTCTGGTTACAAACCCTGACCCCTGTTGGAACAGGAAATTCTTCCAGCCTCGTAATCCACCTGTGGTTAAATACCCGCATATGGAATTTATGAAAATAGATGAAGGCTCAAGCCTAACAAGGAGTCTATGGCAAGAAAAGCCTGTGCAAAAGTGTTACCGCATTAGCCGAGAGTTTCAAGCACAATTGAAATTTGTAGCAGCTCAAACAAATGATCAGAAGTTTTCCTACACAACATTTGATGCTATGGCAGCTCATGTTTGGAGGTCATGGGTGAAAGCGCTAGATGTAAAACCAGTGAACTATAAGCTTAGGCTTACTTTTTCAGTCAATGCTCGCAACAAGCTTAAGAACCCGCCATTGAAAGATGGTTTTTATGGCAATGTGGTATGCCTAGCATGTGCTGTAAGCTCTGTGTATGAACTTATTACTAGACATCTCACAGAAACTGCTCATTTGGTTCACGATGCTAGGATTGGGGCGTCAGAGGAATACTTGAGATCAACAATCGATTATGTGGAAGTGGACAGGCCGACAAGGCTTGAATTTGGTGGGAAATTGACAATAACACAATGGACAAGGTTCTCAATACATGAATGTGCAGATTTTGGATGGGGAAGGCCTATTTATGCTGGTCCAATAGACTTGACCCCAACACCACAGGTATGCGTGTTCCTGCCGGAAGGGGAGGCGGATCCCAGTGACAGGATGGTGGTGTGCATATGCTTGCCTGAGTCAGCCACCGATAAATTTAAAGAGTTCTTGAGTTCCGTAGATCAATCAAGGGATGAGGATGTTGATAGGAATAATTAATTAAGCTGGAATAGCTAGCGATTTATTTGATTAATTCCAAAACTATAAATACGTTTTTTTTTTTACTTCAATTTTTCTTTTTTCGTTTTCTTTCTTTCTTTCTTTTTATAAAAATACTTTAATCTTAACAGCAGAGCCTTATGGGATAAATATAAGTCGTGACACAATCCGGATCTAAAAACAACCGTTATATAATTGGAGGGTTCATCAGAACAGAACAAATAAGAGTGATGGCAGTTGGCGACATAGCTCTTTTCATGTCCTACAATATTAATCTTCACTTATCGTAATATATAAATGAGAAGCATATAATTGGTTTGACAATAATATATTTATGAAAGAAAATTCATGTTACTGTTATACTAATTTAATCATATATATCAAATAGAAAAAAAATATATAAATGACCTTAGATTATCAAGGATATAATAATCATAAAATCATAACATAATATCTATAATATTATCCAATAATACTTATTATTTCAACATTATCTCTAAATATTTTTGGTGGCCATCTTTTCATTAATGGATCAATAATAATAAGATTAGTGCTAATGTGTTCGACTGACACTCCACACTCTGTATTCTTCTTTAACAACGTGGTATTTTAATTATGTTTTGCACCCTTTCAATGCTTGTTGTTTTTAAAGAAGAAAACAACAATAGAATTACAACAATATTTTTTTAGTGGCTTGAAATAACTATCGATTACTCTAAGTTCTGAAATAAAGTTTTGCAACCTATTTGTTTGAACTATGATATCAAAGTATGCCATAAATTAAGCTTACATGAGATTTCTTCTCCAACTAAAAGGAACAAATATCATACTATAGATTTTATTGTATCCACACATCCAGTAAAATTCAAATATGAATATCCAACCATCTCAAGATGATTATATTTTCTATAAATGAGCTTGTAATCTTTTATTTCTTACAAGTATCTTAATACTTTTTTTACAACCTTCCATCAATAAAATTGATGTTTAGCTTAGTACAAATCTATGCATACATTACGCAAACAATAATTAATGCATAAGGAATTTCTTCCATCTATTTACGTTCCAATTCATTTTTTGAGCATTACATAAGATTATGTTTATCTCTCTTTTAGATTGGAACGACATTTACTAAGCATTTATCCATTCTCAATATCTCTAAAACTTAATTGATATATTCCTTCTAAAAAAACTATAACAATTCTTGTAATCTATCCCGGAATATTTCTATCCCAAACTCATAATTAATGTCTCTCTCCCATATCTTTCATATCAAAGTTATTAAAGAGAAATTTATTAGTCTCGTGTAGTAAACCATTAGTTGCAAGCAATATTATTAATATACAAAATCAATTATATAAACTTGCTCCTACTAACCTTCAGATGCCTCGGTTTAGGTAATCATCGTGTCAAACTTTTATCAGTACCAAATCTAATTATATCTTTCATAAGTTTGTTCTTTTTTACATATGAGTTGCAGGGTTCTTACCCTTTAGGTTTGCATCAATCAGTATCAAAGTAAGACTCTAAAATCAATTCCTTAAAGAGCTAAAAATATAGGTACGAGAGGTAAAAGGCAAAAAAATTTTGACGATGTCTTTCATATACTTCTCGTTCGCGATTCTTTATAATCATTGGGTAGGGGTTTCATTCTAATAGTTTTGGTGCCTTGATTTATGTAATCATTGAGTCAAGATTTTATCAACCAAATCTAATTTTAGCTTTCTTGGGTTTGTTTTATCTTATAAGTTGGTTTCATGATTCTTACCTTTCGAGTTCAAATCAAATGAGTTCTTTGATTCTTAAGTCTTGTTTCCTCGTTAATAGGTATTTCGTGTAGTTCAAGCACCTTCCATTTATCCTTTATATTTCATTTAGAAACGACAATACTCTAGAGGTAATGAACTAAGGATAAATTGTACAAGAAAATTCTCATCCACATGCATCTCATGTGTTTAAGTCTTGTTGTAACAATTTTCATTTCAATGATAGGTTCATGTATGGTACAAGAACCATCAAGCTTTATAGTGGTCAAAGTATCCATTAATGTCTTAGTAAGTGACTCATTAGTAATTTAGGAATACTCTTCCTTGAATTTAATAAGTTTCTTAGCACTTTTAGTTTTTGAGAATAGCAGACTTGATGCGAAACTTTTTTTTTTTTTTTGTATTTTCTACCTTATATTCCCATGGAGAGCCTTTATTGTCTATGCTTTTTTCTATTTCCATCAAGATTAACCCTTTTCATCAATAGATAAAGAAAACAAATCCAAAGAGTCAAAGGATTAAAGCCATATACAATTTCAAAAGAAGAA
>Ga0325401_1007001_pt1 | contig 10944 bp, 6 predicted proteins | sample PopdelMetagenome_FD_205666 | JGI IMG/M metagenome (GOLD analysis project Ga0325401, IMG submission 205666) | Populus deltoides microbial communities from Bellville, Georgia, United States - Xylem-PdKOR-R2 | ecosystem: Host-associated > Plants > Phyllosphere > Stem > Wood/Secondary xylem | place...
GTGATGATACTTGTGCAGCTCCTTTTTGGTCGTACGGTCCCGGGAACAACCAGCCTCCTCCTCCTCCTCCTCCTCCAGCTCCGCCGCTGTTCTAGTTTAATTTTGTTTTTTAAACACATTAAATTTGTAATGAATATTATTTAACATTATTTTTATATTTTTAATGTTTAATCCAATTTTATTTGTTTATTAAGCTTTTTTACTATTAATAAATTATTTTTTATATATATATTTTAAATACATACCGACGGCTTTACTGACGGATAAGGTCCGTCGGTATTTCACAGAGAGTTGCCAAACAATTACCAGTCATGCCATAATTACTAACGGAATATTTCCGTTGGTGATTACATAAAGACAGATTTACCGATGGATAATTTCCGTCGGTATTTCACAGAGAGTTGCCACACAATTACCATCGATGTCATAATTATCGACGGATTATCCATCGGTAATTACCGTTGAAAATTCAAATGGATTTCATCTGTCGATAATGTTCCCGCTGGAAAAAAAAATTTTGGCGCGCGCGTATCTGTCTGTAAGACCGTCGGTGTTCCATCGGTGGGTGGTTTTTTTTTTATTTGTGACAGAATTAGCAACGAGAAATGGAGTTACCGATGACTATTATACCGACGGATGTATTCCGTTGGTGAGGCCATCGGTAATTTTTTCACCAGCGGAATAATTTCGTCGGTAAAACTGTTTAATGGTTTAGTGAAGTGATTTTATATATCTTATTTGAGATGAGATATGTATCCATCCTTATGCATTGTTTTGGTTTATGATTTTCCTACTCTTCCTTGTGTTTTGTCTGTGTCAAAAGCTTGGTATCTTTGAAGATGATTTCTTTATTTGACATTGATCCCTAGTGATGAGCCACTGTCATTAAGAACCTGGCACAAGCACTGGGGTGATGAGCCAACAACATTAGCTAGCTGAGTGTAGCATTGCGACATGGTGACTAGAACATTTGTACAAGCCCAAAGCATTGAGCCATGGTCAAACCCATTGACATCGTTGAATGGTCCATTGAATCTCTTCACTTTAGGTATTGGAAATGCTCAAGGAATGTGAATGAAGATCTCTTATAGCTATTGAGTTTGGTTAGCTTGATGGAATGAGAATCTGATGCAAGATCAGGTAAATGAGAAGTCGGTTATACGGGTCACCACCTTTTCCTAATTTCTGAAGGGTTGTTATTCAGTTAAGTAGTTTGAAACTATGGTTACGATTATTTTTTAAAATGTTTTTCGTGTTAAAATTTATTAAAAAATATTTTTTTATTTTTAAAAAATTATTTTTGAAATCAATTTATTAAAACGATCCAAAATATATAAAAAAATTAATTTTTAGCAAAAAATATTTTAATATTTTATAAACACGGGCAACCAACTTTTCCAAATGAGCTCTAACTAGGTCAGCTTGGACCTTAAGATGAGTTCAAATCCAGCGGATATGATTTAATATGTTTTTTTTTTGAAAATTTATTAAAATTATATATTTTTTTAATAAATTCATAATTTAAAATAAACAAATTGGTTATTTGTGTTTTTAAAATTTATATAAAGTCCTCGTGGCTTTAATTTTATTAAAATTATAATCATGTAAAATATAAAATTATTTTTTTGTGCTAAATCATGCAATATTGTTTTTATGTTTTTTTATTAAAATAAAATATGAATTTTTTAGAAAAACTTTACCATGTACAATTAAAACCTTTTGTTAATTATTTTTTATCCATTTTCATTACTTAATTAACGCATGCTAAAAAACTAAAAACAAAATGCAACACACACCCTTCCCTTTTCCACTGATCTTACTCACACACCTTACAAATCATTAAAATTCAACAATAATTAAAAAGAAAAAAAAAACATTAAACATTAAACAACATCCAAATTTCAAAATATCAAAATAAACCTTAAGGTTGGGAATAGATTGGAGGAAACTCGGGAACAATGCTGGAAGACCCTGAAACAGTGCTAGAAGACCCTGGAACAATGGCGGTGTCTCTTCCTCTTTCTTCCCGTGCCGATGGTGAATCTCAAAGTTACCTAGAAAGAAAATCAGCATAAGCAGAATCTCATTTTTTTCTCAACGGGTTTGTTTCTTCCTTCCAACCCCCACGGTTGGGCTTCTAGTGTTGGTTTGGCTATGAGTGTGTGTTTGTCACGTTTTGTAACAATGAGGGAGAGATAGAGGAGAGGCTGGTTTGGTTTGCTTGGACAAAACAACAGAAAAAAAAGGTTTTGATGATGGTAATTTCTGGTTTTGGTGGAGATGGAAGAGCTGGGGTGAGAGAAATGGAGAAGTTGTTGTGGATGGTGGAGACAACTGATTTCGTTGATGGTGGTCACTGACCAACACTTGAGGCGCTGCTGGTAGGAAATGCTGGCTGGATTTGGTCATCTTTCTTGATGGAGGGAGCTGGTGAGAGGCAATGCCACTGAGGTGGCTGTTGCTGGGTTTTGACAATGATGGGTGGCCTTCATTTTTGTTACTGCTGACGGGGTTATTGCCATTGTGATGCTTGACTATTGCTGCTTCAGCCGGTGCGGGTGCTGGCGGTTATTGATGGACACAACTCCGCTGATGGTGGTAGGTATGGCCTATGGATATGGTTGTCAGTGGTGAAGAAAGATAAAAGGTTTTTGAAAGGTGAAGGATATGGTTTGTAAGAAAGGAAGGCCAACAGTTGGCCTGTTAGAGGGAGAGTAAAAATCAACCTTTTAGGCTTTGTGTGTGTGGTTAGCTAGTGCAGTGGCTAGAAGGCGGAAGGTCCAGCGGTTATGCTGGCTGTGTCAGCGGGCTGAGAGATGTGGCTATCAGTTTTGGAAGAGGGGAGATGAAAAGTCTTTTATTTTTTTTTATTTTTTTTTGCGATGTATGGGCCAAATAGGTAGGCTCTTCTAATAGTAAATACGAGATGGAATGCTCGCGCGCTGCAGCGGGCTTATAAAAAAATGCATTTAATAGTGTTATAATTGTGAACCAGCGCTAGATAAATAATAGAAACTAAAGGTATGATGGAGCAAACATTTTATGATGAAAAAAAAGTTGTGTTGGTGATCAAAATATGGGAAAACATTGCAACAATTCATAGTTGGTAGAGAATTTAGATTTGCAGCAATCAACAATGTTTTAAGGGAAAAAAAATACAAAACTAATTTTTTAATAAACTCAATATTAAAAAAATCGACAAATAGAATTTTGAAAAATAAAAAAATAAAATAGAAAAACTATGTGGGAAAACAATGCAACAATCTACAGTATTTTAAAGGAAAAAAACTACAAAGTGAAATTTTTAACCAGCTTAACATTTAAAAAGTAAAATCAGCAAAAATAATCTTGGAAAAGAAAAAGAAAAAATAAATGCCAAAAAAAAAAGGAAAGTTAAAAAAAAAAGTAATTTTGGAAAAAAAAGCGAAAAAAAATGAAAAAGTTAAAAAAAGAAGAGGAATGCACTGTGTTTCCCCACACCATTTAGTTGCTGCATGCGTGCTGTTGCGGGCTTATAGAAACAATATCTATGATGCTATTATAATTGTGAATTAATGTTAGATAAACTAATATTTTATGAGGGGAAAAAATTATGTCAGTGATTAAGAACCTAGAGATTGGATAGAATAAATTGTGTGAAAAATATTGATATTGTATAGATATTGAAAGATCAAAGACTTACATGATTGGAGTGGTTGCAGAAGAAGACTGATTGTGTCATTGATTATATTTCAAAAGTAAAACAACATATAAAATATTATATCTATTTAAAAAACATTAGGAAAAAGATGTAATAACTAATTATAAACAAAACGATGCCACAACAACATTAAAGAGTTGCGTTGCTGTTTAACAGAGTTAAATGTTGTTGCATTAGTTCGTAGGGGCATGCAAAATTAATAGGAAAATAGCCTGTAAAGTTGCTTGATAAACAAAAATACTGTGTGTCACCTTATTGATGGAGATTTCCTGCAAATGAAGAAGAAACTTGCATTATTAGTGGTCAAATGAAGGAAAAAAGTAGAAAAAACGAAAGGGAAGGTGGAGATAATGTGCTGCTAATTTGTAAAAAAAAAGGAGAAGAAGAAAGTAAAGTTTAAAATGATAGTAAAGAAGCTAGAAACTAAGGGCATATGATTTTCATAATTAAACTTGTGTGCTAAGTACCCTGCATGGGATGATCGTCTCAACAGGCTTTATGCAGATCAATTAAGGGTTATTGTTGGTCATTTGGATGTCATGGGTGCACCAGGGGTGCAAGCTGCCTCGCTTAGTCCAAGCGTTTCTCACGACATGGAAAGCTACATGAAGAGCAGAGATGACAATTTCCTGCAGCTTATTCAAAATTCAAATCCCTTTGATGCTCAACCACCTATGGTATTCTACCCTGAGCAGAGTTCTCATTTGACCAACTTACTGGAGAGGAAGTATAGCAATGGCTACTCAACAGACTTGCAGGTTTACTATGAACCAAGGCCTTTAGATGATCAGTTACCGGTCGGTTTCCAATCTAAACAGACTTCTCATGGGACTACAAGGAATGCAAGTTTTTAGGAGAGCAACAATGGCAACTGCTATTGAACGTTCAACCACCAATGCATTTCCAACCTAAGCAGAATGCTCATAGGACTTCGTCATATTTACATGCAATGGAAGATGCGATTATGAAGATGGTTTGTGATCAGAATACCAGCGATGAATTTGGTTGTAAGCTGTCTAGTAGTAGTAATCTGCCTTGTGCTAACCGCACATCATGGATGTGGGATAATGTATGGTTCAACAATGCTGATTCCTCAGTGAGCTATAATAAATTGTAACACCAGCTATAAAATTTAGTATAAGTGAAGAAAGAATAATGAATGTTTTCTATCAATTTATTATTGTTGTTATTTTTAAGCTGTCAACATTTCGCAAATAATTTTATTGGAAAGAATTAATTTAATCCTTTTTTTAAATACATATCCAGCAACTTTGTGCTGTTAGTTCTATTTAGCACAGTTTATGTTAAGTGACTAAAATTATGGGTTGATCTGATTACCAATATTTTTTAAAAACTGCATTTTTATCTACAGTAATAGGAATGTTTAGAGGAAATATATAAAAAGTGACAAAAAGATAGGACTTTTTAAATATGTTTACAAAAGTTATTATGAAATGCCTATTTGTTTGTTTTGAGTTGTAACAATGGGTTATATGCTTCATTAGTATCGACTGCAGACAAATAATTGTGAATGCTAAGAATATGATTTGCGATAAATTATTTGTTGTCTTCAATTCTCTCTCTTATGGTATTATGATATTTAAAAAAATATAGCAAGAATTTTTGGAACACCAGTTGAAGAAGCTCTTTCGTATTGTTTATGGACAAATAATATGCTTCGGTTGCACACATATTAACTTAGCTTTTTGAACTAAGCTTTAAGCATTAATATAACTGGAATATGGATTTTGAGAATGTACTTTTATAGATTTGGGTGAATGGATGAACAACGAAATAAATAATATGAAGTAAAGATATGTGTAGAGAAAAGAGTATGGTGAAAAAGATATAAAGGTAATAATGAAAGAATAACCAAAGGTAAAAATTCTTCCTAGCTGCAGAAGTTTAGAGGGGTGTATTTTTACATTTTTATTATTGTACCATAACACCAAGATTTGTACTTGTAGTTTGAACCCGTAAAAGCACAGGCAGATTGAAAATCAAGCCAAAGAAAATTGGAGGATAAAAAAGAACTGGAATCAACTCCCTGTACGTCAATTTCTTAACATCAATCAACTAACTAAACTGTAATTAATTAAATAGCAACTTGTAGAAATGTAATATGAATCTGGGAGACTGAAAAGATACTATAAAATAAAAAAAAAAAGGATGCTAAAATTTAAAAACACTGTACAAAAGAAACATGTAAAGAAATGCATGTGGTTGTTTGAAATTAGCATTAATCATTTAAATGATAAAAGTGTAAGATAAATTAAAAAGCAAGTTAGTTAAAATTACCTAATCACGGTGTTGTTTGAAAGGGCGTTGGCGTTTGCTTGGTGGATCATTTGCCTCAGCGATGGTTGATGTATCACGGTCAAGTGGTGTGAATCCAGCTTGAGGACCAGCTACAACAGCTATTGCAGAGCTGTTGATCCAAAATAAATTAATAAGTTATGTATCTGCTACTCATAAAACCAAAAGAAACAATGAACATTGCTGAAATTGAAAGGCAACAACTTTTAAATGAGAGAAAGGAGCAGTTTGTCACCTTTGAATAGGCGTTTCATCTTCAAATAGCAACTGTCTTTTGGCCTGTGATGGAAAAGGACCAACCATATATGGTTGCTCTGGGGACATTTGTGGCTGATGTGAGAAATTAGCATTAGTTTTAGATGGTGGAACAGGTGTTGGTGTTGTTGGGTCTAATGGAGAGGCAACTTTAGAGGATGATGAAGCTGCTTGATTATTAAGAGGAACATCAATAATATGCAGCTCTGGTTCATCAGGCAAGGGGGGAGCCTCAGCAGTTACAATGTCGTCAAAAACATTGGTAACAATGATGTCACAACGGTTAACAACTGAGCGAAAAGCTCCAAACCTCAGCTGGAAAATCTTGTCCTTGTTTAATTTTTCAATCATCGGAGGTGGGATGCAATTAATAAACCCTTTGTCATAGAGATAGCAATGGGCAGAGGAGCCAAAGAAGTTTTCAGCAGTTTTTCCAACCATTAGAAATGTTGCAACATCATTGCCATCAGTCACAATACAATCAACTTTAAACCTGATAAAATGTTTAGAAGTGAGATAAATAAATGTAACATATTGTTAAAAAGATGCAAAGAAAATTTATAATTTAGTTTGAGACATGAAAAGCAATAGAAAAGAGCTCTTAACCATGGAACCGGCGTTACTTCATTGTGTTCAATGCATCTAAAAATTGTGCCTTTGTCAGACAATGATTTTGTGCATAAAGGGCAGCTTTGATACCACCATCCTCTATGAAGATCATAGTCAGCTATGGAAGCTTTGCATGTAAATCTTTCGCTCTACACATTATTGAGAAAAAAATATAGTTTGATGTGTATTTATAAAGATCAAAGTAAAAGAATGAGATTACTGTTGACATACTTTGTGTTCATATGGATCCATACAAAGAATTTCTTTGATAGTCTTCCTGTTTTCATTTATTTGTTGTTCGATGGATCTAACGGCATTCATGGAAGCAGGGAGTTGATAGACCTCAACCGGCAGCTGATTATAGCTGAGAATAGAAGTAGTTTTATGTCAAAAGAAAAAAATAATAATTGAAGAAAATAAGCGAGATTAAAAGAAAAGAAAAAGAGCTAGCTTACTGATGCTTATATGGAAGAAGCTCAGGCATTTCTGGGTTGAAATACCATAAAGAGGCAACAGTGCTAGCAAGGTTTGGTTTTCCTGCGAGTAAAAGGAAGCAAATTGATTTAAATTATTTGAAAATAAGTTAAATGATGCAACGTGCAAATAGATGGAAGGTGCACTTAAGAATTGCAAAAATTTGAAGGGCAATATTTGATAATACAAACCTTTAAACTCAGTGACTCGAAAGCCAGCAAAGACAACAATAATTGGATTTGTGTGTTCATGCAAAACAGAATCATCAAAGCTTTTAGCAACGTCGCCCCAAAGAGTTATCCTAAGTTCATCGCCCCTGCACAAAAGATAAAAAGTAAAAAATAAGGCTATTAAAGTTGTTATAGTAGATAGAATAAGCCGAACCTGATATTTTCAATGATAAACTCTTTCTTGTCTGTTATGTCTTGACCCCGAACCAACACTTGCTCAAGTGGCTGAATAGCTTTTAATCGACCGAGTACATCTTATGATTAAAAATTTTAAACATGTTAGCAATTTAAAAACCAAATCTAATAAGGTAATTAAATTGCATCATGAATTTTTTTTGTTGTTGTTCATACCAGTGAGTGTTCTTGATCCCTTTCCTTTAGTCAACAAATGTGCAAAGTCGATGAAGTTAAAGTAATGGCGTGGTACTTGGGGTGTCAGTGGATTAAGCCTTGCAACTTTTGTGTCAGACTTAAGATCAATAACGGCTTCGTGGGCAACAACAGAGTTGGTGTATCTATTTTCAAATGTATAGAATCCGCTGATTTGGTAGTAATCACCTTCAATGATAGAAGTAGTAAACAACTGTATATCCTTGCCTTTAGTTGAGCCCTGTATTGCGTTACCCTATGGAATCATGATGAAAACTATTATAAATAAGATAGCATTAAAATTGAGCACAAAAAACAAAGTATAAAGCTAACAGTGATTCATTAGTCATATAAAATAAAAATTATTTGACAATTTTTAGTCATATAATTTATTATATTATAAAATATGAAATATATTATAATGATAATGATAATTAAATTATAATTAGAAATTGAAGTCAATTCTTGCTATAGTTGTATTACACATTGCTGTCATCTTTTTAATTAATAAAATAAAATGAATACATTTTACAAATAATTCATTGAACCATGGTTTGTGCGTCATGTTATTTTTTAAACCTACACCACTGTTATGTTTGTTACAAAGGGTAAAAATAAAATATAGGCGTACCAGAAGCTTTGTTTTGTAAAAATACTAAAAGGTTATTTAGTTGAAAAAATAAAAGAAACATTTGATGATACCAAATGGATAACACTTAAGTTTTTTTTTTGTTTTGGATTCAATTGTAAAAACAGTGTTCAATTTGAGATTAAAGTTTGTAAAAATTAAAGGGTAAAGATAAGGAAGTCTATTGTTTTTTATTTAGTACATGGAATCCTGTGGACAACCTTTTGTAATAAAAAACTACTCTAATGTGTTTTGCAATAGTAGCTGGGATAATATAATATTATTTTAGATTTAAAAAAGTACACAAATCGGAAATATATTATAATCATTTTATTATGCAATGGAATTTTTTAAAAAGAAATTAGATTCTCATGAATAGATTTGCATAGTGCACATCATTGTAAGCTAAATGTAATCCAATTACCAAAAATAGAGCTCAAACGACAAAACTGTTTAGACTCTAGATGATGATTATCCAACAACTTATTAGACTAATTAATTAGGTTTTCAGGTTGTGTTTAGTGTTAAGACAGCGGTGACCAACGTTGTTCAATAATGGTAAAGACAGGTTTAAAAAGAATTAAATCCTGTATTAAGAATGTAAAATTTAAAAGGGATTCAATGTAGAATCATATATTAATATAATGTAAAATTGCAGATTTTAAAAAAATAATAGAATAAAAAATAGCAATTCTATTTTTTGTGCATCCATAAATGATACTCGGTCGAAACGTTTTCAAAACAGTAAAGAAAATTGAAAAATAGCTATGAAAACCAAAGTGCAAAAGATGAGCTTACCATGTTATCAGCAAATAGGCAATTAAAACTACTTGTTTGACCATTGAGCTTAGGAATCCAAACATGGCAAACTCTAGCACGAAGGGATGTGTAAAAGGTGTATTTTTTAATGTTTTGGATAGACAGCGCCATGATCCTGAGAGGGAAAAACAATAAATAAAATAAGAACTAATGATTTTAAATTTGAAAGGAATTTAATTTACAATATACCAATAACTATAAAATGCTACAAATGCAATGTAAAAATGTGAAGTAACGTCTTACAAATGTATTAATGAGGCTAATTAACAGGCGAGCAAACAAAGGGGGGAAAAGGAACACTTTTGAAGGCAAAGTTGAAATCTAATCATCTGTAAAAGAGCGATGAACAAACAATAAGTGATTAATTGATGTGTTTCGGAGCGTTAGAAAAAAAGGCTTTAAAAACAACCTCTAGGAAGAGCGTTTATAATGTCTTTATAGACAATATTTTTTGCATAATGAGAAGGTTCCCCTTGATTATTGCATGAGATAATTTTTAAACCCTTTCTTGAAGTGACTCTTGAGAGAGCGACATAAAGCTGGCCATGAGTAAAGACTTGTTCTTTAAGAAAGAATCCAACAGTTTTTAATGATTGGCCTTGACTTTTATTTATTGTCATTGCGTAACACAGTCTTAAAGGAAACTGACGTCTTTTTATCGTAAATGGACACCTTCCTTCATTTATTGGAAAGATAATTCTTGGTATAAAAACTCTATTACCAATATTAGACCCAGTTATTATCTGTGCTTCAATGACTCTTGCTAAAAGCTGTGTCACTATAAGTCTTGTCCCATTACATAAACCAATAGATGGGTTGATATTTCTAAGCAACATGACTGGTGTTCCGATTTTCAAAGCAAGTGTATGAGATGGCACACCATTGAATTCAAGTTGGTTGATATATTTTGTTGGATATAATGAATTGGCAATGTCAGTCTCTCTTGATGACGTTGAAATAGAATCTGTGCTAAAATAGATATGTTTGTCGCCCGGCGTCATAGCAAGCACAAAATCATTAATTTTAGCAACTGTTGTGTTTTTCGGTGTTACAATGGCTCTTTCTCTAAAATAGCAGGGGTCCATTTGAGGCTCAGAAATAGATGGATAAATTGCTGAGACAATGGCTGGAATTGGATCACATGAAGCATGAAGGAGTAGATCTGAGGGAATACTAATAAAAGAATCATCTAACTCACCAGAGAAAGGTAAATCAGAGATATCACCATTACCAATGCTTAAAATCCACCTAGCAAATTCGCTGATTTCAGTTCATTCTTCAGCGGCTAGACCATGAGTAGAGAGGCGCATGTTTTCTGTAAGAGTTAATATAGTAAATTTAGGCCATAAAGCTGAGCTGCTTAGAGAAGCATTAATTATCTCTTCTTTTGTTCCACCAGGAATAACTGGTAATATTTGGCGAAAATCACCGCCAAGCAAAACTGTTTTACCGCCAAATGGAAGATCTCGACTACAATTGTCACACCCTGAAAGGACATCACGCATTGAACGGTCAAGGGCTTCAAAACAACACCTGTTATTCAT
>Ga0325401_1007005_pt1 | contig 10936 bp, 3 predicted proteins | sample PopdelMetagenome_FD_205666 | JGI IMG/M metagenome (GOLD analysis project Ga0325401, IMG submission 205666) | Populus deltoides microbial communities from Bellville, Georgia, United States - Xylem-PdKOR-R2 | ecosystem: Host-associated > Plants > Phyllosphere > Stem > Wood/Secondary xylem | place...
TTTTATTTTTATCTTTTTCAATTTTTATATTTTAAGATAATATTTTTATTGAATTTTATTTTTTATTATTGAGTTAATTTTTTCTTGAGCCTGCCAAATAAACAAGGTCACATGAAACAAATTTTACATGATTTAATTTAAAATTTAGACTAAATAAATAATATCAAAAACTTTTGATAAATAAAATATTATTTTTTATGTTAAAAAATTAATCTAAGCTGCAAACCACAATCAATAAACTAATAACTACTACTACTAGCTCTTTATTAACTGTTGTTAGGAATTAAAGATTGAAAAGTTAGCATGAATTTTAATAGATATACACTATGTGTTTTTCCTTTTTATGAGCAAAGGAGATGTCTTTGCTTTGATGATATTAGAGTAATTGGTTCATGCTTTGTTGTTAGTGATATTAAAAAAAGTTTTGATAGTAAAATCTTGAGAATGAATTTAAAATTCAATGTATATGAAGTATAATTTTTTTAATAACAAGATAATGATATTTTTGGTCAATTTAAATCAATTTAATTTGACTTGTTAAATCGGTAATTCAAGTTATGAATTTGATTAGACTCAATAACATCATTTTGTTGAAACAATTTTTATATAATTATATTACAATAAAAATATATGCTAATGAAAAAGTAATTAGATAGTATTTTTTAAAAAAATAATGATGGGTTGAAAAAAAAACTAGCTAATATTATTAAAAAAAATTGTTATATTCTTATTTGAAAACAAAATTAAAATTAAATGGGATTTAATAAAATAACATTGAGAATATATTCTTAATTAATTCAATAATTTAATATTTTAATAATATTTTAAATTAATTAATTAATTAATTATAAAAAACTTGTAAATTTAAATTAATAAAAATAAAGCAAGCTAGACATGCGCCTGGCTTGAATTAAAATGTTTAACCACACCTAAAAGCTCTGGCTTGTGTTTGAGCTTTTTTTTTTTTTTTATTATTATTATTATTATTTTAGTCATAATATGTCATCCGTTTTATTTTTATAAATAAATTGATGATATATTACTTATTTTTATTTAGAATCTAACCACTACTTTGATGGCTAAAAAATTAGAAAGGGATTTTGTTTTTAAATTTTATATTTCAATGTATTTTCATTCCAAAAAAACCTAAAAATCATCATAAAACTACTCATCAGACCCAAAAACACTCCAAAATAATTCAAAAAAAAATCATCAAAATCTCAAAAATTAAAATCAAACCCAATATGCTGATCTCGTCATGTTTAGAGAAAAAAAACTATCACCATCAAACCGATCTCGTCGAATATAACCTTCTGATACCAAACTTGGCTATTTTGATTGCCAAAATCACAACCAATAACTCTCTTTTTGATTATTTTACAGTAATTTTTATCTTTTTTTTCAAATTCAAGGATTAAAAAATAAACAAAATGAATTTTTGAACTAAAATGAAAATAGTCATAAATTTAGAGTGAGCCATGTATTTTCTATGTATTTTACATTTGAGTTTTCTAATTTTAATTTGATATTTTAATCATAATTTAGAACCTAATTTCTTCTAATTAAACTATAAAAAGATTCAATTCAAAGAAAAAGGTTGGAAAATAAAAAAAAATTAGTTGCTTCATTGTTCATATAAATAATGAAGAACTTGGAAAAAAAATCTCTAGATATTTTAGTTTTTTAGTTAACGAGAACTTTGGTTGAGCTTGTTATTTATTGTTTAAGAAAAATTGTCACAGAGGATATTGAAAATTAAGAAAAATTAAGACAGAGAATATTGAAAATTATGGCACATTTTATATGTTGTTTTTATTATAATATTACACTAGCTATTTGACATATGCTCCACTGCCTAATATATTTAAATGTAAAATTAAATTTTGATGAATTTGTTTAGTAAAATAAATTAAAAATTATATTTTTGAATAAATATTAAAAAGAGTTGTTAACACCAACTAAAAATCAAAATAGTAGATTGAGAGATAAATACAAATTAATACATTTGATCTCATGTTGTAGAAAGCTCTTTAATTTTTTTTTTGTTTAATTATATGAAAATACTTTTTTATTAAGAAAAGTAAGAATTTACATTCCATTAAAACCAAATAATTTGCTACTATAATTTCTCATTTTCTTATTAATATTTTTTTAAAAAACAACTTTTATGTTCTATGTTCTCCATTTAATAAAAATCAAAACAACCAGAAAAGATATGAGAAAAAAAAACATAAATCAAATTTGAAATTTTAAAATAAAGATAAAAAAAATATTCCTTTAATTAAAACCCCTTTATCCCCTCAACATGCTTAATTATTTTTGGTATTTTTGATTATTTTATTTGTTTATTGACAATATTTTAGCATAATCATAAAACAAAATGTTAATAACAAAATAATATTATGATAATTTAGAGGTGAGTGTATTAAAAAATAAAAGTATAGTACAATGCTCAAGGTGTTGTTGAGAGGAACTTTTGAAACGTGTTATTAAACTCAACTTCGCTTGGTTGGTTAACATAGAGATTCCCAACCTAGCTGCTTGTTTTGCCTATGATTCCAATTAAATTAGGTGAGAGGGCTTGATATATCATTGATCTAATATGTTCAAAAATGATCTAGTTGACTGGATTAAAATATGATTTGACTTTAAAGAGATTTCAAGATAGGGTCATCATTATTCTCTTTAAAAAAAAAATTAAGATGATAGTTTTTTGGATCAATCATATTAACTTGTAATAACTTGCTAAATACATGACTGAGTAATGGATTGAATTGGGTTTAACAACTTTGTTTTTTGAAATTTTTTTTATTTATACAATAATAAAAATAAACCAACCAAATAAAATTTAAGGAAAAAACCATCACAAAGGCCAATTCAAAAGAGAATGCTTCTACTATTAAAAAAAAAGCTATAATCTAATTTGAAAATAAAAGAAAACCATACATTTAGGCCTAAATGAGCCATTAAAAAGAAGGCCAAATGCGTGTGCTTGCTTGCTTGCTTGGCCACATGTTTTTCACTCTTAAAGCGGGAAGATGATGCGTTGTCATGAATGTTTTTAAAGATAGGAGACAATACGTGGTCCACTAAAGTCGAGTCCCGACTTTTTGGACCCAAAATACTTTTTTTCCACCTCAAAACATCCAAGATGCACCCTTCTTAATGAGATTTAGGATTGAAATGTTAAAATTTCAATAAAAAGAGATAAAAAATGGAAAAACCTTTGGGAAAAATTTTAAAATTTGGGCCTCATTAATTTTAAAAATAAAGAAAAAAACCCTTCCCTTTTTTAGTGTTAAACTTGGTCCCCAAAGTTTTAATTTGTTTTAAACAATGAAATTAAATTTTATTTTGTTAAATCAAGTATTAACTTCTTATCAATTTTTTTTTTGACATTGCGAGAACTCCATGGTAAGTTAATTGAAACAAGTTATCAGATTTAATTTCTAGTCAACGCAACATGGATGAACATATTTTTTTTAAAAAATAAAGTTAAGTGATTGAAATAAAAAATACTTTAAGGACAAAAAAAATCATGTTAATATTATGTCAATAAAAAATCCAACTTGAGGTATTAAACAATAAAAAATCATGTTAAAATACTCCATGGTAAGTTTTAAACAATAAAAAATCATGTTGAGTGTTACCCTAATCAGATTTTTATTTTTTGTAATAATCATGTTATGATTTATGTCAAAAATATTATTGAGGTGAAGCTTATATAATTTTAAAATCCAACTCGAGACTTAATCCAACTTAAATTTAGATTGTGGGTTAATTAATTTAATTCAAGAAAACTCATTTAAGAAAAAAAAACTTTTAAAATGAATTATTTTTAACTAATACAATAAATTCGATCCAGACCCCAAGAGCGAGTACGTTTAGATAGTCGACCTGATAGTCCGAATGTCATAACTATGGAAAATGCTGTACAGGGCAAGCATGATCATGAGACTCGACACTCGTGACAAATAAAACGTTTGCTTGTGAACTATTTATAAAAAAATTTGCTCAGCCGTTATAATTAGATCTCGTTAAGGATCAGATTAATTTCCTCGATAATTGAGATGTGGGGTCGAAATGGACAAATCGATAATTGTTTTCCAAATGCATCAATTACCTCACAAGGAAGAAGATTGACTTTTTTGCTACGGGCCTAATTTGGCATATATTTTCCCAATTTAGTGGGAAATTGACCAAAAATAGAAGAATTAAAATAGGTATATATTTTCTCCTTTTGTTTCGTTCTATCAGAGCCAATTGTTGCAATTCTGGTTCATCTTAGGTTTTCAGCTGAGTGGAACTGGTTCATCTTCGGTTTTCAGCTGAGTGGAACTTTATCTTTCAATGCCTGCAACAACGCTTTGAGTTCATAATTGTATGTGTTACGTGAGGGCTGCAATACTCTTGACGTATTCCGGTCACATAAACCAAGGGACAGAAAAAGGCATACGTACACTGTATTTTTTAATTACAAGAATAATGCCTACCATTGCTGAATGCTAGTGTGGAGTCCGAAGTTTGCACTCTGACGCATCAGCCATTAAGGTCCATGAGAAATAGAACAAATCAAAGTAAAATGTTTCGGCTAGATATGTGTACAAGTACTGGATCAACATGGAATTTCACAAGAAATCATGACTTTTTTATTAACTAAAACCGTAAAAAAGGAAGGAAAAAAAAACAGCACGCAGAACTTTCAACTACCTATACATTGTTGAAGCTGAAAAGGATAAGTTTTGAATGATTAATCCAGCAAGAAAATCGTCTAAATGTGGGAGGTCCAATTTCTCGTTTAGCTGTACAGGATTGAATATTGAATGTAATGGCTAAAAGCTCAGTTCCCGTCAAGCACAAACTACTGGATGTTGCTCTATAAATACCCAATATCAGGGTCTCACATGTACAGCAACATCACAGAAGTAAGAGAGGGAAGAAGATCAGAGATATGGCATCAGACTGTCAAGGTAATTATGAATAAACTCACAGTTCAGGATTAATGGCATTTGTTAAAGGAATATTGTGCGTGTGTTGTAACAAAAATGTCTTTGCACTTGCAGGTAAGAGTTCATGGCCAGAGCTCCTTGGAGCACAAGCAAGGGTTGCTGTAGTGACAATTGAGACGCAGAACCCTAACGTCGACACTCAAGTCGTGCTGGAAGGAACACCAGTGACTAAAGATTTCTCATGCACTAGGGTTCGTGTTTGGATTGACCAAAACAGAATTGTTACTCGCGTCCCTGTGATTGGTTAGATTTCAAGCGTGCTGTTGCTGTAATCACCATAATAATGCACTGATCTTTCTCCCAAAAATGAAATAAGGAGTGACGATTCTCCAATGTCTGCCCTTTTCTGGTTAATATTGTACTAAATAAGAGAGATGGATGTCTGCAGTATTATTATGCAATCGTGTTTTCGCACAGGACCAGTTCATTACATATATATGACTAAATTTTATTATTTTTCTTCATTTGTGTAAAATAACCAATTCTGACTAAATTTTATTATTTTTATTCATTTGTGTGAATTAATGAATTCAACTTAATAATTTAAACGTTAAATAAGATTCTAAAATATAATTTATATTATTTTATAACACACCCTCTCAAGTGAATGATTTTTAAGCTTGAAACTTGCGCAAACTTATATTATCCCGTGCTTAATTTTTATCAAATAAATATAAATGATGAGATTTGAACTTGTAACCGTTTGGTCATTAAAACTATAATATTATATTAAAGAACCAATTCAACCTAACAACTTAAACTATTATATAAAATTTTAAAATATAATTTATATTATTCTCTAATAATTTGCAACAGTCTCTCCCACGCGCATTAAGCCATGGTTATACAAAATTTACACTTACAAGATTTAAGTCAAAGAACACATCTATATTAGAATACTTTTAATATGGATAAACCGGATAATATTGAATACCTATCGGGTTACTTATTTTAATCTAGAATGGGTTATACAAAATAGAGTTTTTTTTTTGTTAGTAATGTTTGTCAAATATATATATATGAGATTAGAAAAGGGACAATGGCTTTGGTAAATAATATATCCTAAATATTCTTCACATTTCTTAATTAATTAAGAAGAAAATACTTATGTGCCATCAACTTTTATAATTTACATACTTCAATGTAGTAATTTTGTTGCTCCTTGGTTAAAATCCTTTTGGAAAAATCACTCCTAGTGTCTTAGTGAAAAATTATAATTTATATTCTGAATTTTATATGCTGGCTTTAAATTTACACATATTCATATTACTTAGTGACCGCTTGGTCATCAAGACTCTAATACTACTTCAAGTGAAAGCCCTAACTTGAAACTTGCAAAAGTCCACATTACCTTGTACTTAATTTTTATCAAGTAAATGAATGTCGCACCCGACATCGTGGCGGCCCTAAAAATAATCTTGATTATGGAAAAAGAACAGATTTCTGGCATCCTGTTCTTTTAGGGGAAAATATCTTGTTTAAGGAGTCGCCACCTAGTATTATCATCACTAGAAACCCTAACTGGTCAACAAAGATTTTATGGTTCGGGACTGGTTACGTAAAAAGGAAGATATTATCACCCCTTAAACGTTCTGCCTAAGGCATACTGTATTGTTGGTTTTGTCTTAAATTACTAAATGTTTATTAGTTCATGCTATGATAATTTGTTTATAATATTCCTGACTCTGGCGCCAATGAATATTCAACTACGGATAATTCCAACTCTGGCGTTGATAAATATTACGTAGCTATAAAATAAATTTAGATCAATTTTTTTATCCTTAGCTCTAACGTTAGTAAATAAACAAATAAAAGAAATTTATTTTATTACACATTCACATATGTTTTTATTTTTTATGTAGCTAAAAAAACATTTAAATCAGTATTTTTATTCCTGACTCTGGCGTCAGTGAATAAACTAATAAAATAAATTTTATTTTTCATGCATGCACATATTTTTTTATTTTTTCTAGCCAAATAAAATAAAACACAATGAATAAAAATAATATAAATTTAAACCAGTATTTTTATTCCTGACTCTGGTGTCAGTGAATAAACCAATAAATTTATATTATTTTTATTTATGCATACACATATATATTTTTTATTTTTTATATATATTTTTTTGGGTTGGGCCCAGCTCAGCCCACATGGGCTTGCATGAACCAAATCACGCGTGCATGAGCAGATAAATTCAAAGTAAACAGCAGACAGTGAATTAAAACGAAAAGCAAGGAAAGAGAGTAAAAGACTTACCTGGTTCTTTTGTAGAAGATTTGCGCGAGATTGCTGAGGGCGACACTCTTGCTTTCAAGTTTCCTCTTGCTCCTTCTGCTTGTCTTTCCTTTTTGTTTCGTTTCCCTTGTTTACCAGACTCTCTCCTGTTTGCGTTCTGTCACCTTTGGTTTTGAGATGAAGGAATGAAGATAAATGTGGGGCTGATTCTCCTCTCTGTGTTGCTCCTTGTTTCCAGTGTTCTTCCCCCTGTGTTTTTTTTTTTCTGTGATCTCTTTGTGTTTTTGGTTCTCATTCCTCTCTATTTTCTCTCTTCGTCTGTCTCCTAGTTTTTTTCGTGTCTGTCTTTTTATTCTTACCGTTCGTGGCTTTTTTTTATCCTTTCCCATCCCCTTGTGACCTTTCGTTCTCTGGCTTTTATAGCCAGAGAACAATCCGTTTCTTCCAACCATTGATTGCAGGTGTAATGGTGGCGGTGGACGTCCGTTGAAGAAGATGAACAACGCATCCACAGACGACACTGTTTTGATGTTTAATGATTTTTTTGCGTTTTGGCCCTTGAAGTTTTAAAAGTTTTGTAATTAAGCCCCTGGTTTAAACTGTAATTGGCCCCCTGCATTTGCACACCATTTTCAACGTAGTCCTTGGATTTTAATTTTTTAATTTTGACCCCAAACTTTAATATTTCTTCAATTAAGTCCCTCAATAGGTTAATTCCAAGCTCAATTAAGTTTAAAACTTGTCAATTCTCCAATTAAACCCTTAATTGGATTAATTAAATTAATTCCACGCTTAATTAAGTCTCAAAACTTATCAATTCTACAATTAAAACCTTGATTAGATTGATTAAATTAATTTCAAGCTTAATTAAGTCTCAAAACTTATCAATTCTCCAATTAAACCCTTGATTGAATTAATTAGATTAATTCCAAAGTTTAATTAAAACCCAAAACTTTCAATCATGTTGCCCTTAATCTAAATTTTAATTCACTCTTCATTTATTTCATGTTACTTGTTTTTCATCATTATTATTTTTTCATCATCATTTTTTCATCATTTTCATTAAATAAAATAATAATAATAATTAAAATAAAAGGGTCAAAAATTGGGTTATGACAATGAGGATAGTGAGATTTGAACTCATTGGTCATCAAGGCTCTGATACGATGTTAAAAAATCAATTCAACCTAAAAACTTAAACCGTTAAGTGAGGTCTTAAGATATGATTTATATTATTCTCTAACACACTCCCTTAAGGGAAAATCCTTTGAACTTGAAACTTGCACAGACCCACACACTATTGTGTTCAATTTTTATCAAATAAATGAGGGTGATGAGATTCAAACTCGTGACCACTTGATCATTAAAACTCTGATACCACGTTAAAAAATCATCTCAACCTAATAGCTTAAGTTGTTAAGTACAATCTGATATGATTTATATTATTTTCTAGCAATACTTAATATCTTCCGAACAAAAACAAATAATAAAAAGTCTGATTATTTATAAATTTATCATTTTTTAGTACTTAATAACTAAATAACTCTTATATTAAATATTATAATTTTATAAGTAAAAAAAACTAGCAATTAATCACCAAAAACTTTCTTTTTTCTTATCCAAATCTTAATCATAACCCTAAATTCCCAAAACTTGTAGGAGATGTTCTCGACCCTTGTATGAATATATTTGTTACGGATTCAAGGTAGAAGCAATATATATGATGCAATAAAGACTAGTAGACTCAAGTTGCTACTGTCAAACAGAGTTTTGAATTTGGGTTTTCAATACACTTGCTACTGTTCAGTTTGAGGGGTACAAATTAAATAGAAAAAACCCTAATATTTATCTCACTAGGAATCCATTCGGAATCTGCTCAACTTGCTTTCTTGATCAATCTCTTGGGGTTTGTTCACTAACATAAAACTATTTTTCCTTTTCCTTTTCAATTTTTTTAATTTTTATTTCTCAATAAAAAAATAGAAACACAGGTTCATTTTGTTAAAAAAAAGAAGATTGTTTTTCTTAAAAAAAATTAAAGAATATATTTAGATTACAACTACTTTTCATAAAAAGAATATAACCATAATTTATATAGTCATCTTAATATTTTCATGTTTATGATAATCTAATTTTAGAGTATTAGTTTTATTTATTAAAATTAAGAGTTATTATAAAAAAGTTATATTATCAACTAGATTTGTACGTCATAATTAAATATAATTAAATTTATGAAACTAACTAAATATATAAATATATAAAAAAATAATTTTAACCTTTTGCATTGCTAAAAAGTGTTTATATAAACAATATTTATATTGTTTATGTCATTTTTTTATTTAGAAAACAATGAAAAAATCGTAAGAACAATTCATGAAGAATCTTTAAAATACATTTTCCAAACTTAATGTAAATTCAGAAAACTAAAAAAACTATTTTTCCAGCTTTCTAAATAAAAAAATATTATATTTGAATAAAAAGATCTCAGCTTTTCTTTTTTACTTTGTCCTAAACAACCCTTTACGTATTCCAATACAAAAAGAAAATCATCTGCTAACAAGTCGTGGTTGTATCAGCCTTTGTTTAATATATATTGCAACCTTTATGGCATCTTCACCTTCATCACGATTTTAATGATGAGGAAAAGTAAATAAATAAATAAATAACATAGGTGCTGAGGAAAGTGGTTGAAATTATATTTTTTAAAAATTTATTTATTTTTAATTTATTTTTTATATATTTTTAGATCATTTAGACATACTATATCAAAAATAATTTTTTAAAAATAATTTTAATATATTTTTAAATAAAAAATACTTTATAACCTATATATATTTAAAAAAAAAACAGTAGAATGTTTATTCGACAGAATACATTTTTAGTTTCCATGCCACTACCACCCGACACCTCCCTTTCCTAATCCCCCATGGTCAAAACATAAACCAAAAAAAAAAAAACAGAAGCAGCTCCCGCGGATCTAACGTTTGTTTTTCATCATTAATTGTTTGTCATTAATTCTTATGTAATGGCTGCACGTACACTCTTGCAATATTCTGGTCAAAAAGAGTGGATGGAGGAGAAATAACTCCATCATCATCCATCCAATAGTAATGCTTTACTCATCCAAGAATCTAGAATATGTGTAAATTCGGTTAAATATATATCGAATTTAGTTTTTTGCAAGTTTCAAAGTTTGAAGATAGTGTTTAAGAGGATGATCATTTCTATTTTTGAATGTTTTTTAAAATTATATTTATCTTTAAAAAGATTATTAAATTGAATTTTTAGTTTTTTTTTATGATTTTAATGTGTTGATGTTAAAAATAAAAAAAATATTTTAATATATTTTTAAATTAAAAACACTTTCAAAAATTTTATGCACACCATACCAAACATAAATAAAATCTGAAATAAACCACCAATGCAGATTTTTTTTATAACCCAATTACCATTTAAGCTGATAAGGTTGATTAGCATTAAATGAATTGAAAGGGTCAAGGTCCATGAGAAATCGAACCAATCAAAGTAAAATGTTTCGGCTAGATATCTGTACAGCACGCAGAACTTGTTGAAGCTGAAAAGGATAAGTTTTGAATGATTAATCCAGCAAGAAAATCGTCTAAATGTGGGAGGTCCAATTTCTCGTTTAGCTGTACAGGATTGAATATTGAATGTAATGGCTAAAAGCTCAG